>Ga0256404_1000191_pt1 | contig 152051 bp, 137 predicted proteins | sample RumenRJG_01DNA_FD_185990 | JGI IMG/M metagenome (GOLD analysis project Ga0256404, IMG submission 185990) | Bovine rumen microbial communities from Lethbridge, Alberta, Canada - RJG_01 | ecosystem: Host-associated > Mammals > Digestive system > Stomach > Rumen | place: Canada: Alberta...
TAGAGGTCGTACACCTCCTGATAATTCACTTCTTTCTTTGGCATGATCTTGAAATTTAAGATTCGATGCCACAAAGGTACTAGATATTGAGGTTCGTGTCAAGGCGGAAAATAGAACGTTTACTGAACTTCTTTACAACCTTACCTTTTCTGTCAATAGCACCATAAAGATTGATTTCTTCATCATCTGTCATACCAAATCCATCTTCATCACGATAGTACATACCATCAGGGTTAAGCTGCCATTCCACTTCTGCCACGCCATTCTTATATTGATATACATGACCAGGGAAATGAAACGAATGCGCTTTTGCTCTTTCAAAAGCATCTTGTGGAAGCCCTTTCAGACTATCCCAGTCAATATCTTCATCAGTCACAATTTGCAGTACCTCATCAATAGACATGAATTCGTATGCACATTTCGCTTCATTATCCAACAAGTAGCTAGGTTTCCAATATTCTCCAATCACTTGATTCACCAAAGTCATTCCTTCGCCAAGGTCACGTTGCTCATATGGGCGATCCTTATATTGAGGAGCACATAATCTTTTGTACAGTTTTTCCTCTTCTGATATATCCGTATCATAGGTGTTTCCATCTTGATACAGCAAATTCCATGGATTGCCACAAATGATTTCTGTAGCCTCCTTCTGACCCATAACAAAGTCTTCATTTTTTGTCCCATACTTTTTCTCAACCAAGAAACGTAGCTTTCGTATTAAATCACGTTCTTCCTCATTCGCAATATTGTAGGCTTCTTGAATAAAGCGGTCGTAATAGTTGGATGAACTTTCCTTAGCACTTCGCTCCGCAACTTCTTTGTCAGACTTGTAGTTTATAATATATGTGGCATAAGCTATAAGCCGTCCACGATAACGAGCACTACTGAGGTTTGGAACATTATCCAACAATTTATGATAATCATCTTTCTGTTGAACGAGCATTTTGATATTCCCAGTAGATTTGTTTTGCCAACCAGTCTTTGTCTTATCGCATGACTTACAGCCGAATATAGCAGCAGCCAATGAAGCAAAATTATCACCATCAATAACATCAACTGTACGTGTCACCATCTTTTGGATAATATCCGGCGTGTCCTCGGTCAAGGAAACAGAAAAATTCAATGTCGCAGCTCTTATTTGGTATTCTTTATCTTTATCTATTTGACAAACAGTGGTATAGAAAGAGTCTCCTTTTTGTACAAAACTGTCTATTCTTTTCACTTCATACATAGAAGATTTCGCTACTTTACGATTTACAGGTATAGGAAAAGGTATACAAACTATTATTCTGTTTGCCTCATAGCTTAACGTAACATTAAATACACAATATTTACCTTGCACTTTGAATGAAAACTCATCGCCTTCACGATGTGGTTCTATATCTGCCGAAGCAAACATTTTTATAATGCAGTCTTCAAGAGTAAGCTCCTTTTGTGTATCTTTACCTTTATTTTTGAAAAAATCGAATATTCCCATAGCTCAATGATATTTGTATTTTAGTTTTACTAACTAATCCGTAATTTCCAACAATTGTATTCCTGTTGTCCTTACATTACTAAAAACTTTTAGGTCAAATACACTTTTAATGTAATGAGCAGTTCTTGATTGACAACCCATTCGTATCATATCAAACACCAAGGCACCATCAATGCTTTTAATAGGACATGACCTTTCCAAGTTTGGCATATACATATCGTCGCAGATGAAATATCCTTTCCAGGTTGCATAGTTTTGCCCTTGTGCATGAAACCAATTACCAATTCGCATATCACGCTCTATTTTATAAAAGCGAACTGGTGAAGGTCTCAATGTGGCCTTGGTACACTCAAATTTAATATCCTCTTTATGAAATATTGCAGAGCAGAACTTAATGCGTTCTATCACTATTTGTGGCATTTGACTTACACGAATCTTTCCCATTGTATGAATCGGGTTGTAGTAAAACTCATAAAAATCTTTCGTTGCCAACACCCAAAAGCAATCACTAATATATAGAGTGTACCCTTCTTCCTTTTCCAATCTGTCTACCCAATAGAAAGGCACATTATGTGGCGATAAAAATTCTCTCATATTAACATACCCTAATCCGTGTCGGGCACAACTTCTATGTTTGTTATTTGACAGTTTATGAGATACTGGGTACATAAGTAACCAATTGCCATCAAAAATAATGTAGCTTCCAACAGTATTTCTTGGAGAGATTATTTCAAACACAAGACCAATAGATGTAAAATAGCCGCAATAGCAACAGGCCATTTTATCAAACCAAGAAACATGCATAAGAGTTCTCTCCATGCCATTCTTTCTCCTCCTATAATTCTATATCCACCATTTTCTTTGATTACTCGGTAGCATCCTAAAGGCAATATTGGGATAAAAAATAAGCAAAAAACATGATAAGTGACATGGGTCTTATAATCACCTATAAAAGTCTCTCGGTACTTCCCATAGAAAGAAAAGCCTATTCCATTCACTCGTAGTAATGATAGTTTGTTTCCATCATTGCCTTCAAGCGAGTATTGCATGTTGTTCTCCCAAGTCTTATTCAAGTATTTGTGAAACTTGTTATACACCACAAATAGACCAATGGTTGTAATCCACAATAAAACAACGATGTAAGTATCTGGCATATTGTCTTCCCTAAATATGTGTCGGGCGCAACTTCTAATTTGTCATTGTAATAATTTCTAAAAATTAGAAATTTAGAACATCAAAAGCATCTTTTATCGGTTGCACATTAGTATAATCGTAAAATTCAATTTGTGGTTCTGAATATTCTGGATAATCGAATTCTGCAATAGGAATAGATGTATCCTTACAAACCAATGGTTCTTCCTCTATCTTGCCGTTCTTCATTAGTAGCTTGCAACTATAATATGCCCCACTTTGCGCTTCCACCATTATCACATATGTAGAACCTTGCTGAAAGTCTCGATGTCCAGCTGTGGCTTTATATATTAGATGCACACGTTCTTCCCTTATCGTATATACATTCAGTTTAAAGTCAGCCTCGCAATGTCCGTATTTGACAAATAGCTCAGGCATGTCATCATTGTTCATATCCGCTAGGAAGTATGTACAATATCCACGCCCTTCTTTGTCTGCAATTTTGTCAAAACACTGTTCCAACTGCTGTTTGTACAATTGAACTTTCGATTTGTTCTTTTGTCGTAATTTTTTCAAGTTGGTATACTTCAAACAGTTTCCGTTCCAATCAAAGACAGAAATGACATTATATCTCCCTCCTTTCTTATAATAAACGTAAGATTGGCCTATAGGCAAATCTTCTTCAGAAGACATTCCGTAAATACCTGCATTACAAGGCAACTGAATTGTTGGTAGTCCTTTAGTCAAACTGATGATGTACGTGTAACTATTCCTGTCATCGTAACCTTCCACCAAGATTTTGTCCTCTTCAGCGTTAATATGCACAGAGTTAATTGTTGGGATTGATGTCAATGAGACCTTTTGAGCCTTATCCCCATATCCGAGACATTCATAGTTACCATTAGGATTTGTTGTCAACAGTTTTATCAGTTTGCCACTTTTAGGTCTATATACCCATAGTGTTACAGCATCCATACCATTGTCATAGCAGCTATCCACATTGGTAAACACAATGAGATTTTGGCCTTCTGCTGCAACTTGTGTTGTTTGTGGTAGGTGTAGAGTATTTTTTAGCGTTGACACAGTTTTTGTTTCATGAGTATTTGCGATAACAGATAGCGTTGTCGTTACCAATATGCCAATAACCAGAAGTTTAAATATTCTCTTCATATTCGTAATTTTAGATTAATATTCACAAACAGGCCTAACAGACATACCACGCCATCTTGGACATGAATCTATCATTTTGAAATCTTTATCCATATACAAATATTCATTACAGTTAGGTTTCTTGCTTATGTCACTAGACCAGTAAACACCATAAGCGCCTTTGTAAAATTCTTTTTCACCATCTCTAAAACCATTCTTTGGCAAGAATATGGCACATCCATTTGTTCCTATAATTTTATAGCCAGACACCCCTTTGTAAGTTGTTTGAACAACAATTGCCGAATTCAGTAATTCTTTCCATTCTTCAGCAGAAGGCATATGCCACCATTCTCCTTTTATACATCTCACAATATCGTATAAAGGATTCCCTTTTATGCATTTTATAGTGTCTGGAATATAGTAATCTACGCTGTCTCTACTTCGTAAATTGCCAGTTATGTCTCCACAACCAAACAAACCACCACATTCATCAACTTTATCTGCTCCTAAATTCATAGAAGACCAGTTTACACTAACTCCTAAATCCACAGGATCATATAAGCATATTGGGATGTTTCTTGTTTCGCCTTCCTCAGATGTATAGGCTATAGTTGATTCTTCTGATTTTATGGAGTCTGGCCAAGCATCCAAAATTTCAAGAGATGGGTAAGCAAAAGTAACAGAGGCTACTTTTGCTTTATTAGATTTTCTATACCACTCATATCTCATTTTTATATTCAGCAAAGGGAAACCTTTTGCTTTCTTCAGCTTTTCTTTATCAATTATGGCATCCATGTTTAGTTGCATCTGTCGAATAGTACCCTTCATATTTTCTATTGAAGTGGTATTTGCCACAATATCTGACACCAGACTACAATATGTTATAGTATTGTTCTTAATTTTTATAGAATCAAGAGTAATTCCCCAGCCAGCTTGTGTCGGCAATGCTTTTTGGTTTAATCTTATACCTCTAAGCATTGTATATTTCTCTTTCATTACTTCATCTACGTTGCCACCAAATTTCTTTATTGTTGCTACTTCATTAAAATCATTCATGTCAAATGATATTCTATGAATAATCTTGTTTGGCGTACCATGTAGTATACCTGTTCCTTTGATGTTAAACAACAAACTTACTTTATTTAGGCGCAATTCATTTCCCATTTTGTGATAGTATATAAATTGTCCGATGTCTGCTACCATTTGTGATTTAAATAGCATATATAAAATCCATGTTTCGTCCTGTGGAGTTCCATACAAATTAATATTTTGAGTATTTATAGAACCACCATTTTGCTCATATGCATCCTCTATATTTTGTTTGATGGATTCAGAGTCTGTGCTACCAATCATTTTTAGATATGCTCTGTAAGAGTCTGACTCTTTATCTATATGACATACAAAAGTAAGTTTGTTCTTATCTACTTGGCAGTAGTCTATACAAATTCCATATACGGATTTTGGCAACTGACAAAATTCAATTATGTCATCAATGGCACTTGCCTTTATTGTTGCAATATGCAACAGCAAAGCCATAAATACTAAAGCGAAACGTTTAATCATATACCTTTATTCTTTATTCCACAATACTTGATACACATTCTTTCCTTCACATCTCAATAACATCAAAAGCATGAAGAAGATTATTTTTCCAATACTTGTCCATACACCCTTGAAAGCCATACTCCTTGCAACGGAATACATTGTTCCATAGTCATCCACACTGATATTACAGTACTGAATATACGCAATTATAGCGTTTATCAAACAACCAATTACCAATAAGTAGAAGCCAACTTTTTCTGCTTTCAAAAGCCAATAGAATCCAGCAATGGCAACACATACTGTACAAGTACTTCCAAAAGTATAAAGGTCAAAGCCATTGTCTCCTTTTATGAGGTTAATCAAGTTCATAATCAAGCCTAAGCCTGAAAAGGCAATATTAAGCCACAGAATAGCATTAAACCATGAATTCAAACCATTTCCATTCTTCAGTTCCATATTATTCTCCCTATATTCGTGTCGGGCACAACTTTTATTCTTTTATGTTAATTTTCTCTTACTCTTTCCTCCAAGTATCTAACCGCAAAGTCTAATGACTTGATGATGTGTGGTACTATGTCCTTGGCAGATTCTAGGTCTGTAATTTTGTGGTCGTAATCCAAGGACACCTTAGCATCATCTTTTTTAGACAAAAGAGCCTTGATGAACTTCACATTTCTATTCGTCTCATTCACGGCTTCCTTTAGCAACTCCTTGTCATTTGACAGAAGTCCTGCTACAAAAGGAATACAGAAACGAATCATGGATTCATCTTTACCAACCACATAAATATATATTTGTTCTTTGTACTTAAAATGCCAACCTAAAGAAGGCATCAGTATTGTTTGACCGCACAATCGGCGAATCTCATTTACAATTTCTTCCTGCTTCATATTCACAATAGTTTTTTGCTATTTATGATAGGAGAGGGAGAAAAGTAACCATTTCCATCAGTCCAACATTACAAACGCTGCCCAATGGAATGGATCGGGATGCTTCTTTCTGATGATTTCTTTGGCTTCCTCGAAAGCCTTGCGCTTGTTCCATGCATTATGGGTGTCCGCAAGCCGTTCATAGAATGTGGTCATAAACTCGGAAGTTATTTTATCGCTCACACTCCACAAGGACATGACGATTGTTCCAACTCCAGCTTTTTTGAAGGCTCGTTGCAAGCCATATAATCCTTCTGATGTAGCTTTTCCTTGTCCCGTCTGGCAAGCTGACAATACCACCATATCCGTATTGCTCAAATCTAAGCGTGCTATATCATTAGCAGAAAGTATTCCGCCAAGAACACCTTTAGGTAAGGGTTTGCCTAACCATGCAGCATTACCACCAGATAGAACAAGTCCTGAAAGAGACATAGCATCTGTATAGCCTTTGAGATAATCTACATTCTCAGCTCTATTTGGAGTGTAGTAAAATCCATGAGTGGCAAGATGAAGCAATTTAGGCGATTTGCCGTGCATATTTAGGAAAGACTCTTCTGTACCGTTTTTGCCCATATACGAAGAGACTTGCCATTTATTTCTTTTCAACAAGTCTTCTATCTTCAAGATTTCTTCTTTTGATCCTTGCAAATCATGGAATACAGAATCACCACGAGCAATCTCACCACGCAAAGCAAGCAAGTTTGACAAATCATATTTCTTGGCTTCTTCAACCATAGCAGAATCTTCCAAGTCATATTGCAGACCGCCATACAGAACTGCTGAGTTTGACTTATAGCCTTTACTTTCTGATTTCATCTTCACCAATTCACGAGCCGAAGACATTCTGACGAAATGATAATGGCTACCTAAGACTGAACCGTCTGGCAATGATAAAGATTCCAATGAAATCTGGAACAGTAGCTGTGAAGGAACATAGTATATGGTAGCACCTTCTGGTATATTCTCTTTCAATGGCTCCCATGACAATTTCAGTACACCTTCAGAATAATCTTCACTATAGTACATATCTGGTCTCACGATGCCAAGAGAATCAATCTGCCTTTCAGCAAACAAAGCTTTTAGAAGCGGATAGTCTTGCACCTTATTTATAATATAAGCAGCATACTTTCTTCCTTGAGTTTGTGAAATATAGTCGGTGAAGTCTATCAACACTTCGTTTTGTCCCAAAGCGTGCTTCACCGCATCATAGTCCACATCCATGAAGTCTGTGCCATCGCTATATCCCTTACATCTGTTAGCCAACAGATTTTCCAAACGACTTATTTTTCTTGACACACTTAGGATGCTGTCAGCGTTTGCATTATAGTCTTTTTTCCAAGCCTTCACCTGATTTTTCATACTTGCCAATGTGGTATAGTTGTGCATGTCCTTAGACGTACCCATCCTCTTAATGACATCATACATGGAGCGTTCCGATTCCAAGAGAAAAGACTTAGACATAACAAGAGCGTCATAGCAATTCTTTGTAAAAGCCGTCTGTGTCTGCTTTGCTTCCAAAGCGTATGGCGTCATCATGGTAAACAATGATGATAAAGGATTCCACAAACCTTCACGCTCTGTACTACTCATATATGGGATGCGTTGTTTCATCAAAGCCTTCAATTGCAGTACCGCTGCTGTGTAATCATTGCAACCATACGTTACATTCCCTGCAAAACCTTCAGCATTGGCAAGATATATTTGCGCATTGATATGTTCCTGACTTTTTTCACCATATAGTGCCTTGGTATATTCGGCATACTTCCGATAATACTGTTCAGATTCTGCGTAGTTCCCCAACTGATGCTCAACGCCTCCTATTAGGGCTAACAAGGATATTCTGTCGCCATCCGTTTGCGGATATTTTGTAGCAAGCAATTCATCTGCTTTCTTATAGTCATTCAAGGCTGACTGATAGTTTTTGAAAGCAAAATGGCATCTGCCTCTTGTTGTATATAAGTGATAGAGTTCTTTAGAATCTACTATTCGTGAAGCCGTTTTAAAAATCTTATCAAGGCTCCTATAGCAGTTCTCCTTGTCACTCATCAGTCGATAAATATCAGCCAAAGCCATGTAAGGCATATTATAGGTAGCATCACCTATTGGGGTATATGCCTGAAATTCTTCTATTGCTTTCTTGGCATATAACAGAGCATCGTTATACCGTCCTATAGCTGCATACAGATTTCGCAAGTTGGAATAGCTCAGGTGTTTGTTGGCTGATACGAATTTTGTATCAGCACACTCTGCAATATCTTTTCCACGCAAGTACCATTGCTCCGCAATGCCGTATTGCCCCAAGTCTCTTGCCTCATTGCCTTTCTGATTGTAATAAGTGTACTTAGTTTGCAAGTCGGACGTTGCATCGACTAACGAGTCTATACTCGCTGCATAAGCCTGTGCCTGTTGCACATCACCTATTGTTTTCCCTATTTTCCAAAGCTCTTTCAGAATTTCCATCTGAGCATCCGATTTGCCAGTCTGCCTTGATAAGGATAAAGCCTGTTTGTAAGCATTCTCAGAACCTATCACGTCATAAAGAGTTCCTTTTATTTCAGCGATATGTCGTAAGACAGAAATCTCATCATTTGTTTTCCCAAGTTCCATAAAACCTTTCAAGGCGTTTTGGTAACATGCCAAAGCCTTGTCATACTGTTGGGATAAATGATATTCTGCCGCCTCAAAATACCATGCCAAAGGTATCTTTGACAGAGCATATTCTCTTACCTTGCCGTTAGCGTATGGCATAATCTCTTCCAGGATGGCTCGAGCCTTAGCTAATTGTCTGTTGTCTCTGTGCATAAAACTGGTGGCATACATATATCCGTTCATGGCATACAGATGAGCGATATATTTCTTCTCGTTCTCTGTAAGACGGCCAGACATCAGTTTCTTAGCCAACAGATAAGCCCCTTCATAGCGTTTCAAGGTTTCATAACACATGCAAGCCATTGTCTGACTGCACACATATACTTGATGCTCAACTTCATTTCGCTGCTGTTCCGTATTTCTTCCGACAAGGAGAAAGGCATCCAGGGCTTCAGCAGTCTTCTTGGCATTGTTCAATGCAAAGGCTTCATTCATTTTAGCCGTGACTTCCACCTCGGTCAATGTCTGCGCTTGTATCTGCAAACCACAACAGAATAGAACTAACGATAATAGCAATACTTTATTCATGATGCAATGATATGGTATCTGTTGATATAGAGTCATTACTAATACTGTCTGTTGGCGTCGTCATATCAAACACATCGTTTTCATCGCCACGCACATTGTCCGTAGGGGAGTTTTCTACAAACAGCGGATTGATGGCAAAGAAGCCGACAACCAAGATTGCTGCTATACTTGAAATCCAAAGCCAAGACTTTCTGCGACTATGTTTTATTTCCTTTTGAAACTCTGTCATGGCTTTCAACTTCTCTCCACGACTTATCATTGCCTGTTTAACATTCTTCGTAAACTCATACAGTTCTCTTTTCTCTACATCCTCTTCTATCTCTTTCAAAAATTGTGCCTTGTCTTCCTCCGACATGGTTTCACCATGAAGCAAGTATTCGTCTATTCTGTCTTGAAAATTAATATTGTCCATATCCATCTGCCATTTTATGAGTTCAAATAGTTGTGATAAATGTTTCGTGCTGAAGTACGCAATGACTCCATGCACTTGTGCTTCTTCGTTTTGAGGGCGTTTTTGGAGTCTATCGTTGGTATTTCCAACAGAATTGTGTCCAAGTCCTTTTCCTCATAGTAGAACTTGCTCAATATCTCACAGCACCGCTCCGACATATGTGATATGACATCAGCAATGATGTCAAGCATCTTGTTGTCCTCCGAATCATATAGCATATTGATGTATTGCTGGGCATCAAATCCTTCTTCCTTTATCTTTCGTCCCATTTCTGTTTCTGGGTCAGCATAGGTTGGATGCTCCCTTACCCATTCCAAATACTTGATACGAGCAATCCCCATAAAATAGGTGAGGATGCTACCGCTCAAAGGCTCGTTGTTCTTGCCCATCACTCTGCCATCGCTCACGTAAATCTTCCTGCGCTCGATATTCTCCCACATCGCAATGAATGTGTTTTGGAAAATTTCCGTGGCAGATTCCTCATCTGCGAAGAACACGCCACGGTAGTTTGCCCAAAAGTACTTCGAGCAATAAGCATACAGTTCCGACTGTATTTTTCTATTCTTATCGTACATTCCAGCAACAAGCCGGGCTTCTTTCTCTTGTTGCGTTGTACGCATTTGTATTGTCTTTGCCATTCTATCTACTCAGTATGTCTGTTATATTGTATTTGTTACTGTCCTCACCTGTCATTTCTGGCTGTTGTGGTCTGCTACTGGTATTGCGGTTCACGAACTTTCGGATTCGCTTCATAAACTCATCATTGCCAACCTTGTCAATATTCTTCAATTCTTTCCACAATGCGTATGTCAGTTTACCAACAGTAGGTTTCTTCATCTCGATATTCACTTGGTCGCTTCTGCAAGCACTGATGGTAATCCATCGTTCCGCCAATGGCTTTGCCTTAGTATTAATGACATTCTCTTTGCCTTTGTCACCAACGAAGAACGATTTAATCGCCTCAAAGGTTTCATATAAGCCGCGAGCATATTGGCTGTCAACCACCAACGTGTCTTCCACGCCTCGTACTATTTCATCATCATCTCCACGAGTGCCGTCACCACTATGGCAAGCATCTATCACCACAAGGAGTTTTCCTTTTGCTCCGATTTTGTTACGAATAGCATTGAGATACACATTCAGTTCATCGTCCGTCAAGTGTTTCTCACCATGATAAGTTGCGCTTGCCTTCCTACAAGCATCATACGGAATCCAACACTCATCCAATCCATCTTTCTCGTCATTATGCACATCCGTCATCTGCTGTCCATGTCCAGAATAATGGATATATACCACATCGCCTTGCTTGCATGATGCCGTCATTCTCTTGAATGCCCTAACAATGCCAACCTTTGTTGCCTGTCGATTTACCAATGTCGTGACAGATTTGAAACCTGCATTTTTCAGCATCGCTTGAACAAACGGCACATCCTTGTCGCCATTGATTTTGTTCCAAGCCTTATCTTGCTGATCTCCTAACCCTATAACCAAAGCTCTCTTTATCTGTGCAGTAACAGGCAAAGAGAGCAATAGGAGAATATATGTGATGATTCTTGTTCTCATTCAGGGTTCATACATATAGGTTAGTCTTGATAATATTTCACATTAGAACCACATGCTTTTCTTTCCTATCATTACAATTTTGAATGAAGTGTTTAAACCTAACTTGTATGCAGAGATGCATATCACAATATTACTAATTAATTTTTCAATATCAGTCGTAGGAATCTTCAACATTTGTAATGTTCTTTTAAATTCTTCATTGTTGATAGCTTGTTTTACATCAGAAAAATCTTTTCTGTATTTGTTTTGGATAAAATTCCATGATTTTTCTTCGTCTAACGCAAAAGCTTCTTTTTTTCTGCTGTCTTCTTCCCAATGTCTATAAAAGGCCATTATTTCTTCATAACAGACTGTTTCTTTTTTATATGCTTTTAGTAGGAAAGAATTGATGCCATGTAGAACATTAAATACCTCTTGAATAGAAAAGCGTTCTAATTCCTCTCTTTTGACTTCTTTGCTTATTTCTTTATTGGGCATATGGCTATTCAATATTTTTAGATTGCAATTATATTTGTTAAGTCTAAAAATAAGTTCGCTTAAAGCTGGAGTTAATTCTTCATATTTATAAAACAAATGCAAATTCAATTTCTCAACATTAATAATTTGCGAGCTAAAATATATCTCGGAAGGATATTTTTTGTAATCAGAATCTTCAACAAGCCTCCATATAGCAATAGATTCCACAAAGTTTCGCAATAAACTTCTTATCAATATTCGAAATTCATTTTCTTGTGACTTTTCGGAGAATATAGGAATGGTATTTCTCTCTGTCTTCTTTTGCGACAAATATGTATAAAACGAAATTATTAAAGTGTTAATGGACAAAATATCTCCATGTTTTACTTTGAAACACAAAAAAAGCAGTAAATTTGTGCATATTAAAAATATTAAAAGCCCGATAGTCATAGTCATTTTTTAGCAACAAATTTAGTTACCTATGTTTAGAAAAACATAAATGGAACATAATTTTCCTGACCAAATTTGATAAAGCCCTAATGAAATTATTGTTAATGGGAAAGGAGTAAAATCTTTTAATATTTGTTTTAATTGTTTCGTTTGTATTTTGTCTTTGGTTATATTCAAAGTCATATGATTGATATGTCTATTAGGAAGATACGATGGATTTCCTAATAAAGCATAGACACTTTTTCTAAGATTGTCCATGTTTTGATTCTGCCTAATCTTGAAATATAGCACATAACTGTCATCTTTCCCTTTCATTACATCTATGCCGTCCACTACAACTTCAAAAGGACAGAAAGAAAAATTTCTCATTTTTTCCATAATATCACTTAGACCATCCTTGGAAGATGAAATAGTGAAATGGAGCGGTAACGTATCTAAAAGGCAACGTAAGTCATCACTAACTCTACCATACGGAACACGGCATAAATTATCGAAGTTAACATTGCCTAATACAGAGTATAACTTCCTATAACTACATTCGTCAAATAGTGTTATCAAGGTATATGATGACATGACTATCTAAGTTTAGCAAACAACCACAAAACAACAATAGCACCAACAATGGCTGTTATCAATTCTCCAATCCAACCATATGCAGAAATGCCGAGTAGTCCAAACAACCAACCGCCAACTAATCCTCCTATAATGCCAAGGAAGAGATTGACTAAGCAACCGCTTCCTTCGCCCTTTTGCAATCGACTGGCTACATAGCCAGCCAATATGCCACTTATAATTCCGCTAATCATTTTGCTTTTGTTTTTTCCAATCCTTATACTCTTTTATATATTTCTTGAAATTTTTAAAATCATGAAAATGAATAGAGAGTAATGGTTTGATATGCTTGCTTTTGGAAATTGAGATTTCACCTTCCTTCGTTTTGACGATCCAAGCAGATCCGTTGGTTTTTCTGTTTTTTGCCCTATAATCAGACTTAAGTTTTTCCTTTAAATGTTGTTCTGCTACATTTAATTCCGAATTGTCATCAAACTCTAATACTATTTGTAGGGAGTATGTTGTCTTGCTTATAGGCGTAGCATTTGCTACTAAAATCGCATCATAACTTGAATATTTACCAACAAACCACTTTTCGATTTCCGAATCTGCGTTTTTATCCCATTTTGTAAATCCTTTATCCAAAAGGCTATTACTAAAGTTTCCTATTTCCCCATCGATTGAAATATCATTGAACAATAAATGCTGTGCATTACAAAACAATGATAAATTAACAAAAAGTGCAATCAATAATGTTCTCATGGTTCTACTGTAAACTCACCTTGCGTTATATGTTCTTCTATTGTATAATTCTTAAAATTAGAAGAGCACTTCGCAGTTACAACATGGTTACCTATAGAAATGTTCTCAACATTATAAGAAACAGAATATTTGTTAGCCTTGTCAGAACTTTCTGCGATTTTAGTGCCATCAATAAAATACGAAACGGACTTTATAACATCTTTTCCATTTATTGTAGTCGAAGAACTTATGCCAACTGAAACATTATCAGAAGAGAAACCTCCTTCTCCTATGCTGAAAGTTACATTCTCATTCAGTTTTGCAGCAGAAGGATTAACGACAACCTTACCATAGAAAGTTGTAGAACCTTTAATTGCTTCTTCGTCATCACAGCTTATGAGAACAAACATTCCAAATAAAATCGCCGTTAGTGCAAATAAATACTTTTTCATTTTTATGTCCCTTATTTGTGTCGGGTGCAACTTTTTATTTTATAAAATTCTTTAGTTGTCTAAAGCTCTGATGGATTGAACTTTATAATACAGACGTTACCAGAAATGTCTCCAACATATCTGTATGTAATTCCTGTATTGGCTTCTTTGCAAACACTTATCATTTGCTTCATCATTGGATCTGGAGTTGACAATGCTTGTTTAAGATTCACTTTTATTGCCGCTTTGTTTTGTTCTATAGCATCAATCGAAACAGAGTTTTCGTCTATGCTATAGTTATAAACGAAAAAACTTCCTTCAAGAGATACTGTTGAAAGAATTGTAAACTCGTCTATTTGCATTGGGCATTGTGCATTCGTAGAAGTTACATAGATTTCCAACAAATCACGAGGAGAAATAGGATCGATTTTTCCTTCAGCCAAATCCTTTACCTCATCCTTGGTTACTTTTATTTTTACATTCTCATTTGTGTCTTCAGTCTGCATTACTAGTGTAATCTTAGAATCCGCTTTAGCAATTTCTTTCATTAGTTCAATACCTGAATCAGATTTTGCCCAATTGCCCAACATCGCTCTTTTAAGAGTGTTTTTGAGCTTGTTTAAAGCTGAAATCTTGAGAGGCATATCTTTACTAATTGTCATTGTCATAATGACTTCATCAGCATCCTCATCAAACTCCATACTTGAAATTTCGCCAAACATGCCTAAATCCATAGGGCATTCTTTATTAGCGGCTTCAATATTAGTTTGCAATTCTTTCTTAGATGAATCACAAGAATTAAAGACAAAGGATGCCAATAATAAAAATGTTGCTAAAAGAAACTGTCTCATACACTTCAACCCTAATTTGTGTCGGGCACAACTTTTAAATGATTTATTTGTTTATGAATGTCCAAAACTTAACGTAACCCATCCGTAAGCAAAAAAACATTGGTTAGTATCTGCTAGAAATTGGAGAAAGTAAAACTATTATTATCTTGTCTTGCAAGTTTGTTGCCTGAGCTATCATAAATTGCGATATCAAATGTAAGTGAACCGCTCCATCCATATGCCATATTCAACCCTTGATAAGGCATAAACAGAGTCATTGTAAACGTTGTGTTCTCGTAAGGTGCTGTATCAGATCTTGATACACTCACTTGGTTACCATAAGCATTGTTCAATTTTGTAGAGTTGTCGGCATAATAGAACCAAGCAGTTGCTCTCACTGTACGTCCTTGCATTCCACTTACGTCAAATTTCAATTTGATGTTCATTCCTTTCACAAACCCATTCATGACATTATGAACTTGTTCGATACTTGTGATAGAAGCCGTTGGACCAGAACTTGCAGCTTGTTCTATATCTATACGAATTTCTTTTCCTGCTGCTTTTACTTTCATATAGTCATTACGAGAACTTCTACTGTTATTCCTTTCACAAACTAAAGTAAAACCTGATGATGTCTTGTCTTCTATACGACACCATGATGGAACGCCCCATGTTTCATAAGTAGAGGCACTTGTGTTTACACTATAATATTCTCTACCTCCAGACTCGCCAAAGTATTTTGACTTGTCTGTTGTGGTTCCGTCAACTTTTAGATAGGAAATATTTGGAATACATGTAAATGTTGTTCCACTTTTTCTTGTGAGTTCATGTCCATCACCTGAGGAATAATCCCATATTATGACATCTACCCTCAAAGTTCTACTGTATGTGTTTGATAAATGAAGTTCTTTATATGGTATTTTTACATCAAAGTCTGTATATACAGTATTGTCATATCCTGGATTGATACTACGACTTACTGCAACACAACTTGGATTACCTGTTGTTCCATAAGAGTTATTCGTGTCTATCAAAGCATTGCCATTTGTATCATAAAAATAGCATGATACTTTTCCAGAATGTCCCTTCATACCTGAAATGTCAAATGAAACATTAACAGATAATCCTTTCTCTCCATCAACATCAGCATTGTTACTAACACTTACAGACTTTATTGTTGCAATCTTTGAGGTTGTCTGCGTATTACCAGATTGGGATATGTTTATTCTTTTTTCTAAATTTCCAGATTTGATAGTAAAATAATCCGTTCTAGAACTTGTTGATGTATTAGCATCAACTCGGAGTGTTACGGTATTTCCATTTATTGATAGATGCCCCCAATCATAAGTCTTTGTCCCTATTTTCCATGAAGAGTTTGAATTGACAGTAATTGTTCGGCTTCCTCCTGCAGAAGAAAATGACAAAGACTCTGTTGAAACTGTTAATGAATTTCCCTTTCCTTGTGAAATGTCAACACGAATACTTTTTGAACCAGAACTAATGGTAAAATAGTCTGTTCGTGAGGAAGATGAGTTATTCGCATCAACTCTTAAATATAAGGTATTTCCACTTCTTGACAAATGACCCCAATTCGCTGTATTTACAGATATTTTCCATGCTGCACTTGATGACACTGTAAAAGTTCTATTTCCTCCATCTGAACCAAAACTAGCGTATTGAGAAGATATAGAAAAATAACTTTTCTTTGAGGTAGACTTTACTGGTTTTTTCTGGCTTTGTTTAGGGGCAGTAGAAACGACTTTAGGCTTATTTGAATTTCCCTTTTCTGTAGATGAAGAAACTTTCGGTTGCGTCTTTTGAGTGGAATGAACCGTTTCTGTTTTTGTTCTGTCAATAGTCTTTCTTTTTTGAGCAAAGCAAGTGACAGAACAAATTAATATACATATAGTTAAAGTTAAAATCCTCTTCATCTTACCAATAAACTTTTTCGCCTTTACTTAGCCTGTACAACTTTTTATGGTCATACCAATTACCAGTATAAGGATTGTTATCTTGAAACGTACCAATAAAGTGCGAATTGTCGGAGTTCATATATAACATTCCTTTTACCCATTTGTCTCCAGTCATTTGACCATAATAATAATCTCCATCTTGATAGAATAATATCGCAGTGCTATCTTGGCGTTCGCCTTTCTTAAAATTACCAATATAGTATTTTCGCCCATCTTTATCATTAGCAGGATAAATGGCTACACCAACTCCATTCGGCTTTCCATCCTCTAATGGACCATAATAAACGAATTCCCCTGTCTCATAATGAGTAACTTCTGATGGAAACAATACTTTGTTCCATAAAACAAAGCCGAAAACCAAGACAATGATGCCAAGTATTGCTACCCAAGTTATATTTTTTTGTTTAGCCTCGGCTTTTCTCAGTTTGCTCTGTAATTCAATTATTTCTTCTGATTTTTGCTCAGTTTTTTTTCGCAAAGATTCTATTACATGAGGAATGTAACCACTCTCTATTCCTTCTCCATCATTTACAATAACTTTATTGTATTTATTTGTCATTGAAACGATTTGATCATCTGAAGCATTTTGGTCTAATGATGTTGATGTCTTAACACCATTGTAAATGGTAGTAAGTGGTTGGATATTATATTTTGAAGCATTATTCTCAAATTCTGAATTGATATATACTTTCAAATGCTCGTAATCTTTAACACACTCATTTAATGCTTTAACGTTAAACTTTAAAACTCCATTTTCGGAGTACCTTATTAACTTACCAGACTCAACCAATCGCTTTTCAATAATGAAGCGAAATAATTGTATCAATTGAGTTGGTTTAGATATTCTAACTTTATTAAAGATTAGGCAAAAACCGAGAATAGCATTAGTGCCAATTCGTTCTGTATAAACGTAATGCACTAAATCCATGTCTCTATATATTACTAATCTTGCACCATCTACTCCCTCTTGCAAATTTGAAAGAGTTGGGGCAGTATAATCATCAGGGTATTGACTATACCGCCCCTCCGGTGTTCCTATTATATAGAAACTAAAATTCATATATTATTGTTCAAATTCTATTACTCCATCAGATTCATTAAAAGTATGTTTCGGGAGGTTGCTTATAACGTTCTGCCCTATCAATAACGGTGCTTTTGCACTAGGAGAAACCATTGCATCTATATCTTTTAGGATTAAATACTTGTTGTCTTGTCCTTGAATATAGATTTCTCGAATTGTAAAGATTGCAGACTCTGTGGTTGAACCATCTGCTATTTGGGACAAAGCTGGACCTTTATAATCATCCATGCTTATTTTGCCCTCCTTTGCTAATTTCTGAAGTTCAAGCAAAGAAATGCAAGTTACAGATGCCCCCGTATCCCACCACATATTAAACGGAACACCGTTAAGAGATACTTGTACTTCTGCAAGACCAGATTCTATTCTTTTGAAAGGAACAAGTACCTTACTTCCGCTTAACTTTACTTCTGTAACAGAAGTAGTGTCTTCGTCTCCCCAAACATTATTTCTTGCAGAAGGTTTTTGGTGGTTGCTGCATGACGTACTAAACATTATTGCCATACAAATTATAGACAATGAAATCTTTTTCATGTTAAAAGTATTTTTTAAAACTGTTATATCTATCAGTTAGTCCTGGACGGAAATATTTCAATTGTTCTCCAGATAAAATATTGAGATTCATTTCCTTAATCTCATGAATAAGAGATTGTACTTCGTCTAAATCCTTTTCTATTTTCTCTCCAATTGCAGCATAAGCAACCGGGCTGTTACCGAGAGCTTTTTCTAATCCTTTTGCTGTATTTTCTATATTGGTGATTTTGTCTCTTAATTTTATAATGGACTTTATAATTAGCACTCGCTCTTTCATGCAAAGAGGAATATCGCCAATTTTTGTAAAATCCTGTTGAAAAACAAGAGTATCAGGGCTAGTGAGGACCAAATATTTATGTAATTTTTCTTTTAGGAGTTGGTTTTCTTCTGAAATAGATTCGACTTTTTTTCTGAGAAGTGTTGTGAGACAGTGTTGGTCTTTATTCTGCATTTGCAATAAATCCAACAACTCTTTCTTTCCGCAATCCCTCATTACGGAATCCCTATGCTCTATCTTTTTTATGAGACAGGAAACCTCATTGGCATTTTGAGCATAGATACTACCGAATCCGAACAAAAGGATAATAAATAAAAAGCCTTTTTTCATATTATTATTCATTAAATTTACTTCCTTGCTTTTCTTTCGCAGTAATCGTAATTACAGTTCGTGCGTCTAATTTGATCGTATAACCCTTTACTTCTGAAAGTTTGACCGTACAACTTTTTCTGTTGTTCTCAAGTATTTTACCATTGCTGCTGGTGACGACGGCATTTGAACCAAGAAGCCCTTCGTAGCCATTTTTGGAGCCAGACCTTACTGTCTTAGAAATCGTTTTACCATCAACTTTGGTATATTTAATAGTATATACCGTATTGTCCATTGTGACAGCTTTGTTATCTTTTATTTCTACTTTAGGCTCCTCTTTGGGGGTATTTGCCAAACGAACTTCCCAATCTGCAGGAAATAAATTTCTATGTTTTTTAAGAATTTCTTTACCTGTCCTTATGTCCGTGTCTGTAACCTTGCTCTTTCTAAGAATACTCAGCATTTGGTTATAATCTTTAATTGTTTCTCGCCAAGTGTCTTTGTCATCTTGCTCAAAGCCGATGAATTCCAAAAGTTCATTATTTTCAATATAAAAACGTTCAATATCTTCTTGTGCAGAAGTAGATGTATCTATAATCTTCCATAAATAACCATTTACTGACTGCCTAATTAAGGATTTGTATTTATCAGCATCTTGCTTCCCTCTAATATACTCAAATAAATCTTTGAATTTATAGGATTTAATAAATCTATCAACTTCTTTAATATCCACATTGCTACTATTGGACTTCTTCTCAATTTGTGCTGAGTCTATTCTGGCAATATCATGAACTTTATTGTTGTTTTTCATTCTTGAAAGGAAAATGCCCACAATGATTACAACAACTACTAATAACCCCATCGAAATTCTAACAAGGTCTTTTGGAAATAGAATATTTTCTTTAAGTCTTTGTAAGGCACTTTTCTCTGATTTTTGCTGTTTTATATTACTGCAATCGTCACAAATATCTGTTTCTGAATTACAGAAATCTTTGAGGGATTTTTTCTTTCCACAACTTTTACATATTTTATAGCCTTCATTGTCTGCTGGTTCTATGCGATCTTTTTCCTCACATTCTTTACATTTTGTTGATTCTATAGAACGAAAATATGACAATGGCTTGTACTTTTTGCATGAAAAGCAATATAAGTTTTTTCCCTGTGGAGAAGTGCTTGTTGAAATAGTTCCTGTTGATTTTGACTGTAAAGTCAAAATTTTATCTTTTAAAGAATTGTACTTCGATTCGAGATTCTTAAATTTATTTTTCTCTTCTATATTGTCAATGGTAGGAAGGTAATTCTCTAAGTTTATACAGGTTTTTTGAACTTTTTCTTCAATTTCAGCCAAGTCTGTAACAGAGGTGCAACTTATGTCTATAGCTATGGAAAGAAGTTTTTCTGTAAACTTATTGCATTTTTCATCAAGCTCCTCATAACTATACTCAATGACTTCAGAGTCTGCAATATTTCCAGATGTATTAACTTCTTCTTTTTCTAGTATTTCAGATGAGACAGAAATCCAACTGTTTTTATGGAAAACTTCAAATAAACGTTTTTCACTAACAGGTTTATTGAAACATACAATCTGACCAACATTCCCGACAAAGAAAGATTTGTCGTATTTCGATATTTCAACTTTTACATCATCAGCTTGCTCTGATTTCGTTATAATATTGGGTATAATATTTTTTAACCAATTAACCTCATCTGAAACCTCTTCAAACTTATGAATAACATAGCATAAAACGCCATCTTCATTCTTTTTAATTATGCGCTGTTCTTTTACCAGCTTATTAAAAAGATAGTCAAACCATTCCAAAAGTACTTTAAAATTAGGACAATATTGATAATCGTCAACAACTAACGACATTCCAAAAAAGGAGTGTAGAGGTTGACGTTCTACTTCTTTTAGTCCATATTGGAGATAACTATAAATAGTTTCTCCATTTTCCTGGCGATTCACCATCAATCTACGCCCTCTACGAGATGAGATGTAAAATCCTTTGAAGTAGTTGTTTAGATTTGCATCTTTCTCATAGATGTCAAAACCGTGCGGAACGCCATATATATATGTTCTTATCATTGACTTTCTATTACTTTTTGAATATTGTCTATTTTATTGCATTCCACAATTCTTGGCAGTACCAATCTTTTTCTGGTGTCCAAACTTCACGCCCATCATTAGTCTTATTGAACACGCCAGATGAAAAACATACAACTCTGAAATTGTATGGTCCATACATATACTTGGCTATTCCCGTATTTTGATACCGTGTAAAAATGCCAGGATATTGTTGCTTTATGGTATTAAAAAATACCTGTTTGTTAGGTTCCCCATTTGCCTTGTATTGATGTCTATGCATGTCTGCCTTGTTAAACAAAAACACTACACGGTCATTAGGGGAAATGAGTCCTTGCATACTACATATCTTCTGAGAATATAGGTTGCGTTCATTCTGACTACTTCCCCAATCTTGCTCAACAAAGAACACCCATATTTTCTTGTTAGGGGCTGTTCTTATGGTATTTATGTAAGTCGGAAAATTCAGGTTTGCACTTCCGTCAAAATAATGCTCACCTGGTGCCTCAAGAATCTGACATAGTGGGTTGCCTACTGAGTCAAGAACCTTTACCAACATAAAACTGATGATGTCTGTACCTCCTGGAGCATATGCACTATATGCCATGTCTTTCAAACCTGCGCACATTTTTGCATAGTGTTTATCTGTTTGAGGACGAAACACAGCTTCTGGTACAACCTGATAATCGTGTTGCTCTAAAAAACGGATCATTCTCAATAATGATAGAGTCTTACCAGATGCAGGAGATCCAAAGAATACGACAATAGGAGTTTTTGTATCTGGGATAGCAACTGTAATATTGTTAACATCTCGTATTTCATCATCGGTATATGTCTCTTGAACAACAGGGGCTGGATTATCACCAATTGTATTGACGTGTTGATTGTCGTTAATCAAATTATCGAAATTAGCCATAATTATCTTCTATATAAATTTATTATTAAAGTGCGTTATTGTTATCTTTGGCGAAAGCAAAGTTGAAAAATACGAATCCTGCGAGGTCAACCAATAAGGCGATAAAGACCCACCAAATAAAACCATGTCCACTATATTTATCGGTAGTGAGATAATCTTTCCATACATCAGGTACACTTAACATTTCCTTAGCCTCAGGCATTGCACCATCTCGTGTATAACGTTCTTTATCCTTATCTTTAAAGACTATATACTGAGAGTTCGCTTTGATAAAAGAGTAACCATTAGCCAAATCGTCACTTGCAGCCTTGATAATATCATTATTAACACCGTCCATTTTGTTCACATCAGAAAGAGCAATTTCGCAGTTTTTAATCAAACCTCCTAGAGTTTTGGAACCCATCATCTGCTTCACTTCTTCTATTTCTTTGTCACATTTTGCACGATAGAGTTTCAACTGCTCATAAGCCTGTGATTGATAATAATTTATTGCTGTTAACCATTGAGATCGTGTCGTTCCAACATTTGCTACACGCTGAATTTTCTTATTACCTTTATCTCCTTCAAACAAAGTTCTATCCAATTCTACTAAGATGGTCTCAAATCTGTGTCCTATGCCTAATGCACTTGGATTGTCAATTTCTGCGACCATTCGTAAGATGATAGCATCAACTGCATCTTTCTTAGACTTGTAACGGTCTTCTATTTTCTTGACCTCAACATTGTTATCCTTAAGTCCTTGCAAATACCCTTGCGTACGAGTTAAATCAGATTTTATGATTTCCTTTATGGAAGCACGATAAAGTAATGTATGAGTGTTTGTGGGAAGACTTACCATTAACCAAAAAATTAGTAAGCCAACTAACCCAAAGAACAGATGACCTCCACGACTGGCAAACAATCCTGGTCCAAAATCGCCAAATCTTTCGAATCCTTTGATAAAACGAGAGAAGCAAATAGATGCAAGGATGTAAAAAACTACAGCAATAAGCCATGCTCCAACAATCGTGATGGAAGGCTGCCAAATAAACAGCGACTCCGCTGTCCAAAAACAGCTAAATCCTGCAAGAGCAACAAAAGCAATAATGCTAATGATTCTTTTAAAGTTTAATGTTTTCATATGTAACTTAATTATTTTGTTTATTCTTAATGGGTTGTTCTATTAAAAAGTAACCATTTATAAGTGCATTTCTAAAAATGCACTTGGTATATACGCTGTTACAACAGTCACCAAATCATCTACCACAACGCCAACTCTTTGTTGTCCTTGCCATCTTGCGACTCTTCCTATCACTCCTTTGAACGCTCCATCAATAACCCTGACCAATTGTCCTTTTTCGAATTTTGGAACTTCAACTAATGATACGATGGTATTGTCCGCATCGGCAGCACAGATGATTTTTAAACTATCCATCTGATAGTCTGGAACTATCATAGGAATCTTCTCTATTCTGCGACCAACGTGGACATGTCGATAATAAAAACGGAGAAATGGGAGGTTTACGTTGTCGTAAACAAAGGTTTTGAGTTGTTCTTCGGTACCGTAGGCGAAGAATATGTTAGGTAAACGTGACTCGGTAACAATTTTGCGCTTACCTTTTATAAGTTTCACTACCTCAGTGGTAGGATAGAAAGCCGTGATGCCTTTGGCGGTCATATAGTCGTATGCTTTTTTCTCTCTACCATAGGTGGTGCGTAAAGCATACCAATGAGGAAATTCTTCCTCTTTTTGCACTTTAGGCTTACTTGCTATATGGGCATTTCTGGTGGACACCCCTGTTTGTGAACTCTCGGCGGAAACTGTGCTTTGAGCTTCGGGGAGGGCGTCGGAGGTAAGTCCAGCGCAAGGAGGGAATTCACCTCCTCCTGAGGTGTGTACATCTTCTGATGTCCATTCATCGACTTTCATATCGGTGCTAACTTTTTTCTAGACAGAAATCCGTTAAATTGCGACACAAAAAAAGCGTGGAATCGTCCTGTTGTCCATTCCACAGTCTGAGGCTCTTGCAATTGCCTATCATAGTTGAACAGACAACGTCAGAGCCCACACCGATATGAAAATCATTACCGTAAAGAGACCTATATAATACATTAGACTGCGCCCCAAAGGGTACAATCCATGTTTACAGGTCTCCACGGGATTGATATAATCACACCCGGGACATCTACCGTTGACCACGTTCAAGACTATGAATACTGTGAACTTGCTAGATTTACAGACTGTCTTAAACACAGCGTCGATAAACGCCTTCCATTATGTCTGGATTGTCTTCCCACCCAATGCCCGCTTTCGTATAGATATGTCATGGTTGACGTCACTACACTCAGCACGGCGTAGGCTGCCGACTTGGTTATCATGAAAGAACTCGTCTTACAGCGACAACTGCGGTCTGGCTATACAATCCGACTGCAAAAATACGAAAATTTATTGAGAAAAGACAAGAAATGGCAGGAAATATAAATACCACAATACAAATTTAAGACTATTTAAGCCTATTCGCTTTAATATCTCAGAATTTTTGTATAAACAATTGCTGTTTTTCATTACTATTTGATATCAAAACGTGAACGAAGAGCTATCTGTATTTAGATAATTTATACAGTATTAAGAAAAAAATAGTAGCAACCAAACTCATAATAAGTTTGCTTGCCACTTTATAAATAGAACAATTAAAGACCAATTCGGACCTTCCTATCTTGTTGTACTACTGTATCAGAGTGGAATTTTCCCGATTTGATTGTATTGTTTTCTGTTTGAGATTTATCACTTATATCCTTTTCTGGAACAGGTGGTGCCAATTCTAACTGTATTTTTCTATCCAATGCCGCCAGTTCCGCTTTAAGACCTTTCAGTTCTTCCTCTTTCTTCCAAGTCTTGCCAGCTATCTCTTCCAGTTGCGGTATTTCCTTTTCCAAAGCTTTGCATCTTGAATCATACTGCTCAATGTAGCTTGGTATCTTCTGTAAGGCATTCAGAAAGTTGTTTGCCGCTGCTATCGGGTCCGACTTGGCAATGTGACCGTAGTTGTACTGGTACTTGTAATTGCCCTCGACAAAAAAGCGGTTGTCAACAAATGGAAGACCATTCTCGAAACTTGTCTCGCTGACAATCTTGACAGGGAATCCGTAGATTTCTCCAATCCGCTTGTATTGTCCGCCAGTTGTCTCTTTCTCCGCCAACATTTGCAGATGCTTTCCTATAACCTCTAAGTTCGTGGACTCCACACCATCGAGAGTGATGAGGTTGAGGATATTGCCGTCCTTGTCTTTCTTGGCTTTGCCCATAAACTTGCCGTAGTCCTCGGTCATTCCCTTGAGAGAGGCTTTGTTGTTGCCCAGCTCTGCCGTCTTTGACTGCAATTTTGTTTCTGAGTCACGCTTGCCCTTGTTAAACGATTTGCGCTCACCCTCCAGAGAAGCAATCTTCTTCTCCAGCTTCGCCTTGTCAAGCAAGTCGGTATTTCCGGAGAGAATAGCCATATACTCTGAAAAATTCATGCCCGATTTCTCGTCCATCGCTCCCTCGTCAATGGTTCTCGCTCCCAAGGCTCCGCTTTTCAACTGCGAGATAAAAGTCTGCTTGCAGTGCAGGAGGTTAAACTTGTACGAGTCAAGCGACTTTTCCACCGCATAGATGATGACATCCACCTTGTTGTCGGCATACAGCTTGGCAATCTCGTTGCCGGCACGCACACCTCGACCGTCACGCTGTGCCAAGTCTGACGGTCGCCACGGTGTGTCCAAATGATGAATAGCAACACACCTTTTTTGTGCATTTACGCCTGTACCTAACATAGATGTGGAGCCGAACAATACTCGTACCGAACCCTCGTTCATGGCTGCTATCACCGCCTTTCTTGCCCTCTCGTTCTTGCCCTCCTGAATGAAGCGGATTTCAGATGAAGGTATTCCATAATCCTCTATCAGCTTACGCTTGATTTCTGAATACACGTTCCATTCGCCCGGTCGATATGTTCCCAAGTCTGAGAATACGAACTGCGTACCCTTATGGCTGTCATAGCGTTTGTAATAGTCCGCTATCATCTTGGCACAATGGCTCGCCTTGTTGTCGGGATGGTCCTCACAAGTCTGGTCTATCATGCGCATGTCAAGCGCCATCTTTCGGGCATAGTCCGTGGCTATGAGCATCTTAGCCTTCTCTTCCGTTTCCGACAGTGGAAGTCTGCCGAGGATGGTGGCATCACCTGTCTTGGCAAACTCCATCAGCTTTTGGATGAAGTCCTCCTGCTCGGGTGTCGGCGGTATATTATGAAGGATCTCGTTCTTCTGTGGTCTGTCCACACCAACCGCCTCCGCCGTGCGATAGTCAGTTATCTCGTTGTAGAAAGCAGCAAGCTCCGGTACCTTGATGAAGTATCGGAAACGTTCCTTCTGTACGATGTTGTTGGTGACGTTAAACTCGAAGTCGGTAGTCTTCTTGGCGAAGATTGCCGCCCACGCATCGAAACAGCGGATGTCCTGACGCTCCAGTTCCTTGGGGCGCAGGTACTTGAAAAGCAGATACAACTCAGTCAGTGAGTTACTGATAGTTGTTCCCGACAGGAAAGTCGCTCCCAAGTCTCTGCCTGTCCGCTCCTGTATGGTTCGGATGGCAAAGAGCATATTGAGTGCCTTCTGGCTTCCCTCGCTGTTGCCGAGTCCTGCCACACGGTCGTGACGGGTGTTGAACATGAGGTTCTTGAACTGGTGGCTCTCGTCCACAAACAAGTGGTCAATGCCCATCATGCGGAAGTCCACCACATCATCGGTGCGCTGCTCGATGCTGTAGGCTATCTTCTGCAACTTCACCTCCAGATTCTGCTTTCGCTTTTCCAAGCCTTTGAGCATTCCCCTCGACACGTCCTTGCCCTGCGTGCGTATCACTTCCAAGTTTTCCTCCACGGTATCAAGCTCCGCCTGCAATATCTGCCGCTGGAGTTCTGGCGATTGCGGTATCTTCCCGAACTGGTCATGCGACATGATTACACAGTCATAGTCGTTGTTCTTGATGTTGTTGAAGAAACTGACACGGTTCTTGGTGGAAAAATCCTTCTCCGAGGCATAGAGTATCCTCGCATGGGGATAAGCTGTCTGATAGGTGGCAGCTATCTCCGCGACATTGGCTTTCAGTCCGATAATCATCGGCTTGTGAGCCATACCGAGGCGTTTCATCTCATGCGCAGCCATGCACATGATGAGGGTCTTGCCTGTACCTACGGCATGGTCACATATCCCGCCGCCATTCTGCAAAAGCATCCATACACAGTCCTTCTGACTTGGGTACACACTCTTGACACCATACTTTCCGCCAAGGGCTTTCAGATCCAGACCGGGGAAGGTCTGGTGAGAGCCGTCATACTTCGGACGCACGAAGCAGTTGAACTTCCGGTTGTACATTGTGGTCAAGCGTTCCTTAAAGGAGTCAGACTGCTCTTCCAGCCATTCGGTGAACCCGTTGCGGATTTCGTCAATCTTGGCATTGGCAAGCTGTATGCCCTCGCTGTCACGCACCTTGATGTCGTTGCCGTGTTCATCCTCACCGATGCTCTTCATCATGTCGGGACAGGTGTTGTGCAGGGCATGTTTCAGAAGACTCATGCCGTCATAGTGGCGGTAATATCCCTTCACCATATACTCATCCGTGATGGCCATGGTCTTCATACTGCATTTTGCCGAATATTCGTCCATGCTGTCGGAATAGACGATGCTGACCTGTGTATTGAAGAGGTGGCTCATGTAAGCGGAATACACACCTGTAGGTATCCAACGCTCACCGAAGTTGAAGTCCAGGTCTTCAAAGGCTATCGGTTCGGGAAAGCTTGCCTTCAAGGCTTCCAACGACTCCATGACGATAGCATGGTCGGGATTTTCCTTCAGCCATTCTTCTATGCGCTCCGCTTTCTCAATGACATTGCCAGCAATGAAGCGGTCGGCTATCTCGTAGCCGTCTATGAGCGGATTGTAATAGATGCGCCCTTTAAGCGCTTCCGTCAGTTCCTGTTCCGGCATATCCGATAATTCAGTCATATACGGCAAGTCGATACGGCCGAACTTGTTGAGCGAGGCGGTGAGCGCTTCCTCTGGAGAATCGACATGGCTGACCTCGTCAAGCGAAAAAGAGACCGGGTGGTCGAAGATGTCTGACTTTATGAACTGTCCGTTTTCTACCCGTTCCAACGACAGCATGTCGCGCCCTGAGGCATCCATGAGGATGAACTTCACGTTCTGCTTGGCATTGAGGTTGCCGAAGCGGATGAAGAAAGCATCATAATAGACATTCAGACTCTCACGCATCTGCTTGTTTTCCGTCTGTTCTTCCGCTTCATAGGTGTAAAGTTTCTGATAGGCATCACGGAGGGCGATATACAAGACCGCCTTTTCTTTCTGCTCCATATTCAGATCCAACGGCATGAAGGTAGCACCATACTTGGTAAGGTCTTTCAATACACCGATGTTTCTGGCAGAGTCGAGCACCATAGAACCCTCACGATGAAAACTTTCCAGTTTCTCATCAAATGGACGGGGCTTCATTGCATCCTCTTTCTTCCTTGCCAGCTCTTCCCGCTTTCTATCTTGCTCTTTTTGTTGTTCCCGCTCATGATTTGTTTTTTTCAATGTGCTCTGAGTCTTGGAATCTTCTTTTGCCTCATTCCCTTTCGACTGTCCATGCCCGATTTGAACTTTGAGAACTTCTATCGGTTCCATCGGCGGCTTGAACTTCGGATCAAGCGTATCTTCAACGCCCAGAGCCTTGAGTTGTTCCTGACGGTGCAGTTCCGCCTTTTGGCGCAGCTGCACCCTGTCTTCGGGAGCCATGGTCATCATCATCTCGTAAAAGCCGTTGATTGGCGGATTCTCTTCCCAAGAGATGCTTGCGTATGGTTCATCACCAGGCAGGATTGGTTTTGTCTCCTGTGTTGTTTCCTGCTCTTTTGCATCTGTCAACGAAGGCTTTTCTTCTTTTTCCACAGGCTTTGTCACAACTTCAAAAGTCGGATTGACGCTTTTTACCAACGGACTTGCTTTCTTCCTTGACACTTTCTTGGCGGCAGCACCCACTGTTACCTCTGCTTTCTTCTTTGTAGCATGGACAGTCAGACGGTTTTCTTCTTCCATTCCCCAAAGGTCAAACAGAGTCATTTGGACTGGTGGCTGCTGATGATTGGACTTTTGGGATAGCTCAGCATCATCAGTAGGCTTTTCCTGCTTTTGCAAGGATACTACCGTATCGTTCTGCTTTTCCTCAATGGAAGGCTTTATCTTCTCTGTTCTTTCTATCTTTTCTGTTTCTTCAACCTCCTTAACTTCCTCAGACATGGTTTCCTCTATCCCCAAGTATCGGTTCAAATTGAGGTTCTTCTTAAAGTCTTCGTGGAGCATCTTTCGCAAATCCTCTGCAATGCCTTCCACGCCATCCTCATGCGTGTATATCATTGCAGGTTTGCCGAACGGGTCAGTATCCAACTTTGCCGTTGTGTGGATAATGCGTTTCGGATGCTCCAGAAAGTAGTTGTTTGTCAGAATGCGGTTCTCGTCATTATAGACGGTATCAAGCAGGTTGTCGTCTCCTCGCAGCGACTCCTTTTGGGTATTTTTCTGCAGGATGATGAGGTCACTGCCCACTTCCGTATTGGCATTTTCCGTGAACAGGTTGTTGGGAAGACGAATCGCAGACACGAGATCTGCATGATAGAGCATCATAAAACGTGCGGCACTGTTGTTCTTGGCATTCAATACGCCTTGTGAGGTGATGAAGGCAACCAACCCGCCGTCCCTTACCGTATCAAGAGCCTTGACAAAGAAGTAGTTGTGTATGCGTCTGGTGACAAGTGCCCTCATGCCTTTCATGGCTGTATAGGACGGATCAAACACGGCAACATCGCCAAATGGAATATTTGAGATGGCGAGGTCGAAGTAGTCATTGAAAGGCTTTTCTATCTTCTCGAATCCCTCTATGCGCACTTTCTGCTTCGGGTGCAGATGGCGAAGTATCTTTCCCGTAAGCAGGTCTTTTTCAAACGCCATAATGTCTGCCTTGGGATTGTTATCCAAGACGGAATCGACAAAGGCACCGATGCCTGCCGAGGGTTCAAGCACCTTTTCGGGGATAATCTGATGCTCTTTCAACACATCCGTCAGAGCCTCCGTAACGGCTGACGGCGTGTAGAATGCCGTGAGGACAGACTGTTTCAGACTGTCCATCAACTGTTTGTACTCGCTTTCATTCTTGCTGTTTTCACGGATAAGTCTATGCAGCTCCACGGTTGGAGCAAACAACTCAAGGTCTGACTTTGCCCAATGGACGGCATCCGCCAGTTCCCTGGCAGGGTTCAGGATGCACTTCAATCCACCGAATCCGCAGTAACGCTCCAGAAGGAGACGCTCACGGGCGGTCGGCGTGCGCTGTTCCCTGTCAAGGATGAATGCTGTCTCTATCGCCTTGATGTTGTCGTTCAGACGTTGTTTTCTATTGTACGTCATTTGACTCTATGAAAAGGGCTACGGCTCCCGTCAACTCAGTGTAGAGCTGGTCGTAGTCCGGTGACTGGGCAAAATCGTCATCGGTGAGGTCGTAAATGGAATACACGTTGTCAACCAAAGGCAGGAGGTTCTTGACAAACGCTTCCTGGTCTTCTACTGCTACCTCCAGGGGAAACTCACTGTCAACAACATCGTACAGGATGCTGTACTTGGAAAAGCGGAGACCTTTCAGCAATGCTGACATGGCAAGCTCTTGTGCCGCATCGGCAAAGAGGGCATCACGCCGTGCCTGCTCATATACTTCTGCGGCTTGGTCTGCACGTTCGCGGATAAAGTCCGCATCGCTGGCTTGTGGAAAACGGTTCTCTCTGAGATGGTTCAAGAGATACAGTCCGTAATAGGACAGCTCTGTCTGTGCCTGTTTCTTTCTGTTCATCTGTCTGTTGAATGGATTAAGTGGTGAATAATAAACCGTGGATGGCGGTTGGTGTGAAAGCAAGAAAAAGGCACTCGGTATCCCTCCGAGTGCCGCCACTTAATCCACAGTAAATAAAAGCATCCTAAATAAAGACACCATTTATGAACCATGTTTCGGTGGCAAAGGTACAAACTATTTCTTGTATCTCTTCACATTTCCTCGCTTTTCTGCTGTTTTGCGCTCTGCAAAAACGAATTTCGTGTTGAAATTCTCGTCAAAGGCTATAGCTGCGGAGAATGATTTGCCTTGCTTGCTGGTGAAACCATTGAGCGTTCTGGTCTTGCCCTTGGTAAGCAAGTCGGTGATGTCGGCATCAGTGAGCAACTTTCCTGCTACCTGCTTGAACACTGGCATACCGCACTCCTTGTTGCTGCATCTTACTACCTTTCCGAAGAACTGCATGGTACCTTGCTTGCATTTAGGACACTGGCAGCCGGAATCCTTGTGGCTGAAAAGTCTGTCGCAACCTAACAATTCCGCAGTGATTTCACGGGTATAGTCTTCGATACTATGGGTGAACCCGTCTACACTTGCTTCACCTCGTTCAATCTTGTCAAGTTCCGCCTCCCATTTGCCCGTCATCTCCACATTGGCAATCGCCATGTTCTTCACCACGGAATGCAGGGCGAGTCCTTTTTCCGTCGGCACAAGTTTCTTCTGCTGGCGCACCATATACTCTCGTTTGAGCAAAGTCTCGATGATGGCGGCACGTGTGGCAGGTGTACCTATACCGCAGTCCTTCATTGCCTGGCGCATCGTATCATCTTCTATCTCTTTGCCTGCGGTCTCCATAGCAGCAAGCAATGTGGATTCCGTATGCAATGGCTTTGGTTTGGTCTTGCCCTCCGTGATGGTGCAGCCAGAAAGAGTGATATGCTGTCCTTCTTGCCAGTTGGGAATGACTTGCTCCTTGACTTCATTGTCGGTTGCGTCTGCATTCTTGTCCTTCTTGTTGTTCTTTTCCTTGAGCGGCAACGCTCGCCAGCCAGTCTGTCGGATGATGGAGCCACTGATGCCAAACTCAACTTCATGATCCACTTGCGCCGATACTGATGTGATGTCCTTGATGCAGTCTGCCGAGAACGCTTCTATCATCCGGCACAATATCATGTCATAAACAATCTTCTCGTCCTTGAAAAGACCAATGGCGGCATTTTCTGTGATGAGCAGGGCATGGTGATCGGTCACCTTGGCGGCATTCACGCTGTTCTTGCTGTAGTCCTCATTGCCAGGCAAGAGTTTCACTTTCTCTCCATATTCCGAATGATTCTCCAGATTCTTGAAGAGTTTAGGGAGGGTGGCAAATACATCATCCGAGATATAGCGGCTTGATGTTCTTGGATAGGTGATGAACTTTGCCTCGTAGAGTTTCTGGGCGATGGATAGTGTATGCTCTGCCGTGAAGCCATGCTGGGAGTTGGCTTCTTTCTGCAAGGTGGTGAGGTCGTAAAGGAGCGGTGCCTTCTCCACCTTTCGCTTGGTTACTACCTTTGTGATGATGGCAGAACCGGTATCTTTCACCTTATTATATATATCGGTTGCGGAGCCTTTGTCTGCCCATCGGTTGGCAGATGTGAACTTCAGTATATTGCCACTGTCTGCATCAACCACACCGAAGTGTACCTGCCAGAACGGTTTCGACTCGAAACGCTTGTGTTCCCAATAGCGTTCGCACACCATGCCAAGGGTCGGAGTCTGCACACGACCTACGGAATAGGTGCCACGTCCTGCGGCTATCGTCAGGGCTTGTGTGCCGTTGATGCCGACGAGCCAGTCAGCTTCGCTTCTTGCCTTGGCTGCATGATAGAGATTGTCATACTCCTTGCCGTCCCTGAGGTTCAGAAGTCCCTCACGGATGGCGGTATCTGTAAGCGAACTGATCCAGAGACGGTCGAAAGGTTTCCTGCAACCGAGATACGCATAGAGGTATCGGAAAATCAACTCTCCCTCACGTCCGGCATCGGTTGCTACGATAATGCGCTCACTGCTGTCAAATAGCTTGCCGATAATTTTAATCTGGGCAAGCACACCTGCATCTGGTTTGTAGCCGTTCTCTGTCTTGACTTGTCGGGGAACAAGAACGAACGGGTCGGGAATCACAGGCAGATTCTCTGCATGGAATCCCTTCATGCCGTAGGTTTCCGGCATGGCTGGCTGCACTAAATGTCCGAATGCCCATGTCACATAATAGCCATTGCCCTGCATATAGCCTTCCTCGCGCTTGTCAGCTCCCACAATGTGGGCGATTTCCTTGGCTACACTTGGTTTCTCTGCGATGATTGTCTTCATTGTCTGTTGTTTTTGTGACATCCGCAACCGTGGGATAGACGGTCGCAGATGTCGGTTGTTATTATGGATGATTAACTCTGTGGATCAAGTGGCGGCAACTACATCTTCACGCTTCTTGCTTTTCTCTTTGGCTTCTGTTCCTCGGCGTTCTGTTCCTTCTGCTGCTTTTCGTTCTTTGGCGCAGACTGTCCCGGACTCAGCGGATCCTTGGTGTGCTTGGTCGCCTCATGGGTCTTGCCCTGCTCGTTGACGGCGACTTGTACCTTGTTCTCATTGGTCGGAATCTGTTCCTTTGCCTGTTTGAGGTCTGGATTGTTGCGGTAGGAACGTGGCTGCATCTTGTCGAAGTCGAACTTCACATAGGCGGTATAGGTACCGCTGCCGTTCTTGTTCGGCACTTCCTTGATCTCGATGGTCTTGCCTGCCACATAGTCGTCCTTCTGCTGCTCGGTCAGTTCCTTCTTGAAATAGGTGTTGAGTCGGCGGATGGTTCCATCCTCATTGAGCCAGTGGTTGGGATCTTGCTGCTTCTTCTGACCGCCCGCATCACCTTCTGCCTTCTGCTCCTGCTTGTCAGCGGTTTGCTTCTTGTCTCCATTCTGTTTCTGACCTTGCGCCTGTCTTGTGCTGCCAGGCACGAACTCTACGCCACGCTGTTCCACATTCACCTGCAGCAGCGGTGTAAACTTGCGCCCGTTGGCAAGCTCAATCTCCTTGCGAAGCGGAATACCTGAGTAGAGCACTCTCTTGTCGTCCTTGGTAATAGGTGTCTTGCCGATGGTATCGGGTATGCGCACCTTGTTGGTAGGGATGTCAACAATCTCATTGGTGAGACGATCGATACTGATGAAATGAGGACGCAGCTCACCTGTATTCTTGTCGGGGAAATCCACAACCTTTCCGAGGTTGCCGTTCTGCAACAGGTTCTTCTTGTCCTCTGGAGTGAAGGTATAGCCTTTGTAAGCTACATCGAGTTTTGGCTCGTTGCGCACGAAATGCGGCACGAGTTGCAACTGGTCGTTATCGTCCTTGCGGAATGACAGACGGGCCTGTATCTCTATCTGTTCACCGCCGAAGGTCGGCTTCACAATCACAAGCCCCGTCTTGCCGTAGTTGAGCAGGGCTTTCATATCCTTCTCATTCATACTGTTGAAGTCTATGCCATATTTGGCACCAAGTTCCTGCAGGTTCACATCGTTACCACTAATGAGGTTCTGCTTTACACCCGGAGCGGTCTGTGCCTGCTGTTCGGTTGCGGTCTGTTCTGGTTTCTGTTCCATGTCGTTCTCTTTTTCGTTGGTTTGTTCAGATGATACATTCTCTTTTTCTGTGTTAGCTTGCGTCTTGGACGCATCGTCCGATGATGCGGTTTCTTTCGCCTGACCTTCCGATTGCTTTGCCTCTTTCTCATAATTGGAGGTGTCAACCTTGTGGGCGGAAAGAATCTCCTTGTTAGCCTCCGGATCTTTCAGCAACTCCTTCATCACGCCAAGCAGGTTTTCCACCTGGTCTGCCGCTATGCGGTAGAATCCGAATCGGCTTGGCTCCTTGCACTGGCGGAAGAAGTTTCTAAAGAAACTGTCCATCAAGTCACTGTTGCGGTCAAAACGCAGGAAGTCGGGCGTGTTCTCCGCCTTGGCGGGTGCTCGTTTCGGTGTGCCGTCTCTGCTGAGTCCGGCGACGACGCTGATCTCGCCCGTCTTCTCGTCACGGACTACCAGCACGTCCTGTTCATCACTCTTTTTCTTTTGTACCATAATTGTAAATTTTTAATGGTGAATACTGTTGTTATTTGAATTTCTGATGAATGCGAGTCAAGTAATGCTCCACATTCTCTTTCTTGAATTCTTTTACATTATTCTCTACAAACTGCATCACATCCTCTTCCGTGTAGTAGGTTTTCTGCCCCAAACGCTTGTAGGGAAGCACTCCCAGACTGCGATAGCGTTGAAGGGAACGAGGGGAGATTTGAAATAAGAGGCAGAGATCTTGGTTGTCGAGCAATTTTTCATTGATGGCAGAACTTCCTTTTTGCTCCGTCTCTCGTTCGTGTCTCAACATCAGCATGTCGTAGATGCCGTCTATCTTTTTGTGTAGGTCATGGAGATATAACTCCAGTTTTCTCAATGTTCCATCTTCCATGCTCATGTTTCCTTTGCTATTGTTCGTTCCTCAACCATTCTTTCAATGGCTTCAACTTGGTATCGGCATTGATTACCAATTTTAATAAAATCAATGCGGTTCTCTGAGCGCATTCGCTGCAAGGTGCGCTTGCTCACACCAAGCATCTTAGCTGCATCGTCATTGGTCAACATCGGCTTCAATCCCTTACCCGTCAAGTTCTCTTGAAATGCCATTTTTGCCAATCGCACGTACTGGACTATTTCAGTCAACTGTTCTGTCAGCTTTTTGAAGGCTGCACTTTCCATTGTTATTACTTCCATTCTAATTCCGTTTGAAATGTTATATAATTCGTTGTTTTTATTTCTCGGCGGCAAAATTAACCATTTGAGAAATACCCGTTTAACAACTCATTAATGACCCACGTATAATTTTCTTGATTTTTCTTGCCAAGCGGTCGGCAAACCCCAGAAAAGCACTGCCACAGTTATTCATTTTCATTGTTTTTCAACATACACACATTAACTTTGCATCCGAATTTGTTGAACCAATAAAACAGAGAATATGGAAGTAGTAACAATGGAAAAGAAGGCATTCGACTTGATGATGGCAAGATACGATGCCTTGGTAAAGAAAGTTGAGTTGCTGAAGCATAAGGCTAACGGCAAGCGTCTGAACAAATGGCTTACAGGTCATGAGGTCTGCCAGCAACTTCGCATCAGCCAGCGCACCTTACAAAAACTTCGTGACCGCCGTTTCTTGGGGCATACCCAGATAGGTCGCCAATTCTATTACTGCCCCGAAGAGGTCAAAGCCATCGTTCCGCTTATCGCCAGAATCAAATCGGTATAGCATAAAACCAAACTCGCCCAAGGCAAAGCCGAAAACTTCACCCTGGGCGAGCCAACACATTTTATATTCACCACTTAATCCAAATTGTAAACAATGAACATGAACCAACTTCTTACGCATGAGAGCAAGTCGATAGACACCGCCATGCAATCCTTGAAGAAAGCCAACAACTGGCTATCCTCATTCATCGAGTCCTACAGCCCACCTTTGGACGGGGAGCGATACCTCACCGACAAGGAACTCTCCGAGTTCCTGAAGCTTAGTCGCCGCACCTTGCAGGAATATCGCAAACAAGGCATCTTGCCCTACATTATATTATGTGGCAAGACCCTCTATCCGGAATCCGAGATACAAGCACTTCTCACTGGTAATTACCGCAAGCCGATAATCGACGGCACTGTTTCACAAGGGGAGGGTACTGCTTCATAATAGCGAAACAAAAATAGCGTACAGGGTACAACGACAAAAATCGTTCCCCCTGTACGCTATTATATTATAAAGGTGTAGGAATCTTATTAAAAGATGAGAAATTCTAACTTGCACCTCTTGGCATCGTTCCGTTCATCACAATAATCATCGGATACTCGTGTTTTACTTGCTCTGCTTGGCAATCCTTGCGGTTCACAACCTTACTGATAAACCATTGTCTGAACAACAAGGCTTGGTATGTATCCATTTGAAGTGCTATGGCGATAATCACTTCCATATCATAGACATGCGCAGAATATCCATTTTCAAGTTTGATGTATTGAGAATGCTGGAAATCTTTCAGCACACTTTGTTTCCAAATGCGCTTGATGGTATTCTTCACTGCTGTCCCTGTTACATTCAACAGTTCGGCAATCTCCCAAACTGTCATCCACACCTCACCATGATGTGGGGCGTAGATGACCATATCTTCTTGTATTGTTATCACTTGTCGTTTCATACTCTGCCATTTATAGTGTTAGTATTATCGTTGCAAACATTTCCAAACGTGAATTCCTCAATGTTATTAATCTGCTGAGACAACTTTTCCACGTCTTTGCTCAATTTTTCCTTGGTAATCTTGGCATACACCTGGGTTGTCTTTATGTTCTTGTGACCAAGCATTGAACTCACGGTTTCTATTGGAACTCCGTTGGAGAGGCAAACCGAGGTTGCGAACGAATGACGGCTCATGTGCCAGGACAGCGGCTTGGTGATGCCGCATTTCTTGCCCAGTCTTTTGAGCGAATCCATACAACTTTTGTAGTTGGGTACTGGAAATACCCTACCGTCTTCACATAATCCACGGTATTTTTCCATAATCTGCTTGGGATAGTCAAGCAACTTGATGTCGGCTTCAGTTCCCGTCTTCTGTCGATGGATTATTATCCACTCGCCATCGTCAAAGAACGTTTTGATGTTCTCTTCCTTCAGGTTATAAAGATCTATGAAGGCAAGACCAGTGAAACAACAGAACAGAAACAAATCACGTACCATGCTCATCTTCTTTCGGGTGATTGGTATTTCCATGAGCAAGCGAATCTCTTCTTTTGTCAAGAACTCCCTTGTCGTCTCTTCTTCCTTGTACTCATATCGTCTGAAAGGGTCTTTTACAAGCCACTCATTATCTATGGCGCGGAATACCATTGCACGGAGATTGCGGACAAACACCATCGCAGAGTTTATCTTCAAATGCTTGTCGGTTCTGAGAAAAGTCTCGTAGTCTGTGATAAAAGGCAGCGATAACTCTTTCAGAGCAATATCCTTCACATGGTAATGCGTCTGCAAGAACTCGCCCACATAGGCACACCCGATTCTATACTTCGTGTATGTACTCAAAGATTTCATGCCAGCCTTATATTGCTTTTCCATTTCATCACGGCTTTGAGAATAGACTTTCATCAGTGTATGGCAACGATACTCCAAGCCAAGAAAGGCGTTCTTCACCTTGTCGGCAGTGACGAAGTTGTCCCTGTCCATAATCTCCTGATAATGCTTACTGATACTCACACGCATCTTGTCCAATTTGCGGTTCACCTCCAAAGCCTGCATACTCTTACCTATCATGCGTCCGCCCTTGGTGTCCCACAAATCTGGATTGGCAGTTGTCTTGCAACTGAACTGCGCCTGTGTTCCGTCCACTGTGATACGTCCCATAACAGGAACAGTACCATCTTTCTTTACTACCTGTCTTTTGAGGTAGAAGATAATTGAAAATGTACTCTTCATAACGTCATTCTTTTTTGCGTTCAAAATTAATACATGAAGAGCCTTTTCTTGCTACGCATTTCACGGCAGAACACGGCAAATTTGGTTCGTAACCAAAAATCTTACGTTACTCATTAGTAACTCACTATAAATCAGAGTATTCAAATTCAATTCGTAACCTTCCTCATTCTTCCGAACCTCAACATTTCCCATTTGGGGTATAGGTTACGGATAGGTAACGTTCCTCTGTCTCATCTTGTCGTATTCCCGTCTTCGTCTGTCCTCGCCACTTTTAACCAAAAAGAGGAAAGTAACTGATAACCAGTAAACTTTCCTCATTCTTCTCTCAAACACTTTTTATATGCACTTTCGTAACCGAAAACTAACAGTCTCTCGGTGAGAAACCAACAGTTTTTCGGTGAGAAACTACCAGTTTCAAGCAGAGAAACTACCGAGAGCTACGTTAAAAACTATATCCACATAGCATTTATCGCCACATCATCACTGCTTTTGACGCACTTCCTACTCACTTATTAGCGTCAAAGACTCATTCGTAACGAAGCAAAGTTTCTGTTTTCTTATCTATAGGTGAAGAACGTTCCGCCATCTGACTGAGCATATTTTCTGACGAGCTCCTGGATGTAGCGCGCATTAGCCGTCACCTGCGCCTCATCACCGTCATAGCCATTGATGAGCACGACGAGATGGGTTGTGGACAGACTTATCTTGGTCCGCTCATTGTCGGAAGTAGGCGTCCCTACTCCACCCTCGGCATCACGGTAGACGGGTAGTCCCGCAATGTTAATCATGCCACGGCCTATTCCCTCGTAAGGTTCGCCTTCCCGACCTACGCCGAGCGTCAGCGTGTCGCCTTGAAACTTATCCGCATCGAAGCCGCCAATGCTGTAGCCATAGCGAATGCTCGCCAGGTTGACGAGATCCACCAAGGTGTCGATCTGATAGAGATCCTTGCCCTTGAGCTGACGGCGTATCAGTGCCTCAGCAGCAGGACGGTAGCGCGAGGGATCCTTGCCGCAAGCACGGTAGACGCGGCGCGTGGCTTCGATACCGGAAATAGCCTTCAGTGTCTCGGTGCTCAACACTTCGCGGTAGTGCTCACCCAAGGCATTGATCTCCTGCCATAACTCAGTGCAATAGGGCGAGTTCTTTACCTGCGCTTCTACGCAAGCCCCCACGAAATTCGGACAAACGTTCTCTATCTCTTTTGAAACTATGATTTTCATCTTTTCTCTTTCTTACTTCTTACTGATGACATCATCATGTATGACTGTCATCCTACAATGATTACAAATACAAAGTTACTGCAAACGAGGGGAATGACAAAATAAAAAGAGAACAAAAAGCCACAAATAAAGTTGGAAGTCTCATAGAAAAAACTTAATTTTGCAAACAAAGCAGATTATATAATGTGGAGATATGGAGAAAAACTTATCAGACATCTCTTTAAGAAACGGACAGAAAGCCAACCTATACGTGTTGTCCTTGAGTCCAAAATACAGGCCGATCGCGACAGAAGCGATATTCGAGTGTTTGAGACTGGGGTATCCTCTCAACGATATGGAGATTACGAGCAAGGCACGAGAGCTGCAGCGCAAGAGACTGAAGGGGAACGCCTGATTTCCATAGCCAAAGACTATGGCTTATTCATACCCAAATTAGAATGGAGTAAGTTTGGTGACCGCAAGCGACTCCCTTCCGGAGAGAGCATTGTCTATCTCAATGAAGAAGGGGACACTATTACCAAGATCCGCAATCCTTTCGCCAAGGCAGTTATCAAAAATATCCATGCACAAGATGTCATCTATGAACATTTGATCCATAACATTCTTTTCCCATCGACAAGCTATAAGTTTATTGGAATAAGCGAAGATACTGATGGCGTGAGGATTATCCTCCAACAACAATATCTTCCAAAGAAGTTCTCTACTCCAAGCCAAAAAGATATTGATGACTATCTACTGAAAGGATTAGGACTAAATATCGAAGACAGATATTTTTATGCTAACGAATACATTGCAATTACGGATGTATCCGCTGATGGAGATAATGTGCTATCTGACAATGAGCACCTGCTCTTTATCGATCCTATCATAAAGTTCAAGCAACCGGCAATAGTTGTTCTGAATCATTATTACGAAGAAATACAAGGTTCATTGAGATGAACAGCAAGAAAAACAACGAAACAACGGGCATACCGATTTTTTTTGTTAACTTTGTAAACAGAAAGCCTACTAAAGTAGGTTACGACCATATCACGATCTTATGACGAAGACAGAAGAAATGAAGGCTTTGATTGAGCAGCTCAACAAAGCCTCCGACGCATACTATAACGGCCGCGAGGAGCTGATGACCAACTATGAGTGGGACGCGCTCTTCGACCGGCTCACCCGACTGGAACAGGAGACGGGCACCGTGCTGGAGGGCTCTCCTACCCATCACGTCTCCGCCGACACGCTCACTGGACAGAAAGAGGCACACGAATATCCGGCACTCTCTCTGGCAAAAACCAAGAAGCCCGAGGACTTGGTGAAGTGGGCTGAGATGAAACCCATCTGGCTCTCTTGGAAACTCGACGGACTCACCTTGGTAGCCACCTACGACAACGGACGGCTGACAAAGCTCGTCACACGCGGCGACGGACATATCGGCACCAACATCACCCACCTGGCCTCAGCCATCAGCGGCGTGCTGCCCAAGATCGACTACAAGAGCCACACGGTCATCCGTGGCGAATGTGTCATCAGCTACCACGACTTTGAGCAGTTCAACATGGAAAGCGACGAGGAATATGCCAACCCACGCAACCTCGCCTCGGGCTCACTCACACTGAAAGATATCGACGAGGTGCGCCAGCGCCATCTGCAGTGGATCCCCTTCACTTTGGTACACTGCGACGACGACATCCCTTCCTGGGGACAGCGCATGGACTGGCTCAAACGACTCGGCTTCCGACCCGTGGAGCACGAACTCATTGAGCAACCGTCGCTGGATCATATCGAGGATGCCATCAACCGTTGGACCCAAAAGGTGGAAGCAATGCCCTACCCCGTCGACGGACTCGTCATCGCCTACGAAGACAACAACTACGCTCAGACAGGATCTGTCACCGGGCACCATGCCACACGTGCGGGCTACGCCTTTAAATGGGCCGACGAAAGTGCGCTGACCGAACTCGACCACATCGAATGGAGTTGTGCGGCGTCGACAATCTCACCCGTAGCCGTCTTCCGCCCCGTGCAACTCGAAGGCACGACAGTGAAACGTGCCTCGCTGTGCAACATCAGTGAGTGCGATCGCTTAGGTATTGGCGACAAAGGTACGAAACTCGAAGTCATCAAAGCCAATAAGATCATCCCGAAAGTCATCAGCGTCAGAGAGAAAGTAGGTGAGCTGCTGATCCCCGAACAATGCCCCGTATGCGGACATCCTACCACGGTGACCACCAGCGCGGCCAGCGGTACACGTACGCTGCACTGCACCAACCCAAACTGTGCGGCCAAGAAACTGAAAAAATTTGCCCGCTTCGTGTCGAAAGAAGGCGTAAACGTCGACGGCATCTCAGAACAGACGCTCGCCCGGTTCATCAACCTGGGATGGGTGACTCGCTATGGCGACATCTTCCGGCTGGGCGACCATGCACAGCAGATGGCCCATCTCGACGGATTCGGTGCCAAATCTGTTTCCAATCTGATGGCTTCGCTCGACAAAGCCCGCAACGTAGAGGCACGTCAACTGCTCTACGCCCTTTGCATCCCACTATGCGGCAAGGATGTCTGCCAACGGTTGCTCTCGGCCTACAGCCTGCAAGCGCTGGTCGACATCGCCACCACCGACGGCGGGCTCTTCGGCAGTGGTGAGCAGTTGGCTATGATTCCCGGCATCGGCCCCGAAAAGTCGGCATCATTCACAGCGTGGTTCCGCAATGCCGACAACAAGCATGACTTCGACGACCTCATGGAGCAACTCCACGTCACAGAGTCGTCGACAGCACCCACCGGCAACCGCTGTCAGGGACTGACCTTCGTCATCACGGGCGATGTTCACCACTATAAGAATCGGGCAGAACTCAAAGCTTATATTGAGAGTCAGGGTGGAAAAGTCACAGGATCGGTCAGCAAGTCGACAAGCTTCCTGATCAACAACGACAACACCAGCACCAGCGGCAAGAACAAGAAAGCCCACGAACTCAACACGCCCATCATCACCGAGGACGAGTTTATCAGCAAGTTCACCGAAGGATGAGGCCCTGTAGGAACAGCGTCTCAACCTTATCAACGAATCAAAAACAACAGACATAGCATATTACAGAAACCATGAGAATAGATATCATTACCGTATTGCCAGAGATGATCGAGGGCTTTGTCCACGAGTCGATATTGGCACGTGCACAGAAAAAAGGCTTGGCCGAGATCCATCTCCACAACCTGCGCGACTACACCCTCGACAAATGGCGCCGTGTCGACGACTATCCCTACGGCGGCTTTGCGGGTATGGTGATGCAGATAGAGCCCATCGACCGCTGCATCTCGGCCCTGAAGGCAGAACGGGACTACGACGACGTGATCTACGTCACACCCGACGGAGAGAAGTTCGACCAGCATATCGCCAACGACATGTCACTGCAGCAAAACCTCATCATCCTTTGCGGACACTACAAGGGCATCGACCAGCGCGTGCGTGACCACTTCATCACACGCGAGATCAGCGTGGGTGACTTTGTGCTCACCGGTGGCGAACTGGCAGCGGCCTGCATCGCCGATGCTGTGGTGAGACTGGTGCCCGGCGTGATCAGCGACGACCAGAGTGCGCTTTCAGACTGCTTCCAGGACGATCTGCTGGCAGCACCGATCTATACGCGCCCCGCCGACTACAAGGGATGGAAGGTTCCCGACATCCTGCTGAGCGGCAATGAAGCAAAAATAAAACAGTGGGAAATGGACCAGGCCATGGAACGCACAAAACGCTTGCGTCCTGACCTGCTGAAGAAATAACAGAAAGCGCCATCCGGTTACGAGTTGTGCAACCGGATGGTGTTGATTCCTATGTCTACCTTTTCGTCGTCAGCCAACGACTGAACAGCAGCGGTGACCGTGTCTTTGTCGAAATGGAGAGAACGAAGAACGGAAAGATCGTGGGGATCTCCGTCGGACAGGAGGTCGAGAATCTGACGTGGCAAAGCAGCCACCCGCTGACGATAATCCTTGCGATGCTGTACGCAGACATCGCATTGTCCGCAATCGTCTTCCGTCTCCTCACCGAAATAGGCCAACAGCTGACGGCTACGGCACTCCTGATCGTTGAGGACATAGTCCATCATCGCCTTGAGCCGTTGCTCGTATTTCTGTTTCCTGTCCTCATAGACATGAGGCGGGATGACCACTTCCTCAATGCTGACGCGGTCCTGAAGATAGGTGATCTGAGGAATATGGCGGTTGGGGATGAAGTGGATGATGTGCTTGGCACTCAACGTCTTCAACACCAGATAGGTCTGCTGCTCGCTCAACTGCGTGCGCTCTGCCACCTCGTTTAAATCAAAAAAGGAATAGCGCGTAAAGATACCGTCGCACAGTCGCAACAAAACCGTGAGGACAAGATCCTCTTGGGCTGGCAGACGCAGACGATAGAGTTCGTCACGGCTGACCATAATCCTCACCCGCGAGACACTGTCCGGCTCGGAATTGTAATCGATGTAGCCGGCATATTGCAACAGCTGTAAGGCGGCAGGCACCATGAAAGGCGACAAGTGATAGGCCGCACAGAACTTGTCGATGTTGAACAGAAACGTGTGGCCTGCCCCACTGCCAACGCCGACCTGATAGAAATAAGCCAGATGCTCATACACGTCGGCAATCTTATCTTTTGGTGGAAAGTTCATTTCCACTCGCTTGAGCATCATGCGCTGATCCATCTGATCATCCCATAGCAACACGGCGTAGGACTTCTGCCCGTCGCGTCCTGCCCTTCCGGCTTCCTGGAAATAGGCTTCTATGGCGTCGGGACAATCGAAATGAACGACCAGACGCACGTCGGGCTTGTCAATGCCCATGCCAAAGGCGTTGGTGGCAACCATCACCCGCACCTCGTCGCGCGTCCATTTCTCCTGCCGCTCGTCTTTGTCCTGAGGCTCCAGGCCGGCATGATAATATGTGGAGGAAATGCCGCTCTCGGTGAGAAAAGTCGACAACAAGCGGCTCTTCTCACGGCTACGGACGTAGACGATGGCACAGCCGGGTACATGACGGAGGATGTGCACAAGCTCTTTCTGCTTGTCGACAGTGGGACGAACCACATAGATGACGTTCTTCCGGACAAAGCTCATCTTGAAAAACCGCTCGTCCTTGAAGGCCAACCGCTCCATGATGTCATGGACAACAGCCGGCGTCGCGGTGGCAGTAAGTGCCAACACGGGTACATCGGGCTTGACCTGACGGATTTCCGCAATCTTAAGATAGGAAGGACGGAAGTCGTATCCCCACTGACTGATACAATGGGCTTCATCGACCGTGATGAAGCTCACGGGGATGCGCTTGAGCTTTTGTAGAAACAAAGGACTGCCGAGACGCTCGGGCGAGACATAGAGCAACTTCAGCCCGCCAAAGATGGCATTCTCCAACGTCGCGACGATCTTGCTGCGCGACATGGAGGAATAGATGGCTGCTGCCTTGATGCCGTTGGCTTGAAGATGGGCTACCTGATCCTTCATCAAGGCGATCAACGGCGTGATGACAATGCAGACGCCATCGGCCGCGAGGGCAGGTACCTGAAAGGTGATGGACTTACCACCACCTGTCGGCATCAGTCCCAACGTGTCGTGTCCGCTGCCAATGCTGTCTATGATGTCGCGCTGAATGCCGCGAAAGTCGTCATAGCCCCAATAACGCTGAAGGATTTCACGATACTTGTCCAAAGCTCAAGCCTCACCTCTTTACCTCTTACTCTTATAGCCTTATATCACAAGGCACTTACTCGCTCTTGCGGGGCCGGATGTCCTCGATCTGCAACTGCACTTGGTTGCGCTTGAAGACATTGTCCTCAATGGTATAGGCGATGTCAAACGACCGCCGTGACTTGATATAGCGTGCAGACGCACTCTGGCCAAAGGCGATGCCGTTGACCACAACCCCCGACTTGGAGTCGACAAGCTCCAGTTTGATATGTTCCTGCGAGCGACCTACAACCTTGCTCGTGCCATAGTCGTAGACACCAAGCGTGCAGAACACCGGTTTGGGATTGCTCGGGCCAAACGGAGAGAAGCGCTTGAGGTCGTTATAGAGTTTCTTGGTTATGTCCTTGAAGTCGATGATCGCGTCGATCCTGAGATAGGCCTCGATTTGCTCGGGCTGAATATGCTCCTCAACATATTGTTGGAAACGCTTGCGAAACGTGGGAATGTCGGCCCAGCGCAAGGTAAGTCCTGCGGCATAGGTATGGCCTCCGAAGTTGATGAGCAGATCACGGCAACTCTTTATGGCCGAATAGATGTCAAAGCCCATCACCGAGCGGGCCGAGCCCGTCGCAAGGTCGCCGTCACGTGTCAGCACCACCGTCGGACGAAAATAGATCTCTGTCAGTCGGGAAGCCACAATGCCGATGACACCTTTCTTCCAGTGCTCATCATACAGGACGATGCTTGACTGATGTTTCTGGCTTTCCAGACGCGAGACGATCTGGTTGGCATCTTCGGTCATGTGCTTGTCGATGTCCTTGCGCTGCTCGTTGTATTCATTGATATGCTTGGCCTTGCGCAGAGCCTCGTTGATGTCTTTCTCCACGAGCAGGTCCACGCTTTCCTTACCGTTCTCCATACGTCCGGAGGCGTTGATACGTGGTCCAATCTTGAAGACGATGTCGCTCATCGAGATGTCGCGGCCGCTGAGTCCACAGATGTCGATGATGGCTTTCAGGCCCACACTGGGATTCTGATTGAGAATCTTCAGGCCATGGAAGGCGAGGATACGGTTCTCATCGACCACCGGCACCATGTCGGCGGCAATGCTCACGGCACAGAAGTCCAACAAAGGAATCAGCCGCGAGAAGGGAATGCCATTGTTCTTGGCAAAAGCCTGCATGAGTTTGAAGCCCACCCCGCAACCACAGAGTTGCTTGAAAGGATAAGGGTCGTCGGCGCGCTTGGGGTCGAGGATGGCCACAGCGGGAGGCATCTCCTCATCGGGCACATGGTGGTCGCAGATGATGAAGTCGATACCCAACGACTTGGCATAGGCGATCTCCTTGACAGCCTTTATGCCGCAGTCAAGAATGATCACCAGTTTCACGCCTGTCCGCTGGGCATACTCCAGTCCTTTGCGACTGATGCCGTAGCCCTCATCGTAGCGATCAGGGATATAATAGTCTATATTGGAATAGAACTGCTGTAAAAACTTATAAACCAAAGCCACCGCAGTGCATCCGTCAACATCATAGTCACCATAGACGAGCACCCGCTCTTTGCGGCCCATCGCATCATTGAGTCTGTCGACCGCCGCGTCCATATCCTTCATGCGGAAAGGATTGATCAGATCGGCCAACTGGGGCTTGAAGAATTGCTTGGCTGCACTCTCTGTGGTGATGCCACGCTTGACGAGAAGCTGGGTAAGCAAGGGACTCATATTGAGTTTCTCGCTCAGTTCACCCGCCAAACGGAGTTCATCAGATGTAGGTGGCACATACTTCCATTTGAAATGCATTTTAAATATTTCTTTTTCTGCTTCAAAGATACGAATTTTCTTGCTGAATAGCAAAAAAACTATAGAAAAAGTATGCGGAAGGATAGAAATGAGGATAGCAGCAGGTCGGTGGAATGATAGAGAGCCGATTGGCACAAAAACAGAAATCCGCCTCTTCATACAGCGATGAAGAGGCGGATCGTATAGCTTATGATCTATTTGATCAGATGTTGCACTTCTTGCGGATGTCCTTAGGTACAGCGTTTTTGTTGACCATGAAGTCCATGGTGTTGGCGATGATGAAGTTCTTGGTCATGTACCAGATACCATCATAGTCGCCACTCTTGCCCCAAGAGTTCTTTACCATATAGTATTCCTTGCCATTCTGATCCTTGGCGATACCGAAGATCAGCATGCCGTGGTCGTCGGTGAGCTCCCAGTCGTCGAAGCGCTCCTGACGCTGCTTCTGTGTAGGCTCAACCTCCGGAACGTTAACACCGAGAGAGTCTACAATGTTCTTCTTCTTAGCAGGAGTGAGCTTCAGCCAACGGGCCATGTCACTGCCTTTCATGTTCTCAAGCTTCTTCTCGTCGACATTGTATGCGAGTCCCTTGCGGGTGAAGCCGTCCTCACTGACGTCACCGCCCCAGGCGATGGTATAGCCGTTCATGATAGCATTGTCGAGAATCTTCTGGAGATCGTCGATAGGCACGTTCCATGTCAGCGGGTTGCGCCAGTTGTCCTGTACCTCCACAGCGAACTGTGTCCAGAAAGGATGATGAGAGAAAGAGGTGAAGCTCACGTAGTTGTTCCAGTCAAGGCCCAGAGAAGCAGCGAATGTCTTCGGAGTGTAGGTCTTGCCTTCGTAGGTGAACTGCTCAGGGCACTTGCCAAGATAAGCGTCGAGGATACCCTGCAATCCCACCTTCCACTGGCTGGAAATCTTCTTCAGACTGCTCTTGGCTACGCTCTCGACATAAGGAGTCATCACAGAGAAGAACTCACCGAAGTTGTTGAGTGAATCGCCATAGAGACTTCCGGGGAAAGGCATGGCATTCTCCGGGCAGATGCCGTAATGCTCAAGGCAATAAAGAGGATCGTAGGTGCTGCCGCCCTCAGCAAACTGGCAGTCGCCGTGCAGGCGCACGACCTGAATAGCACGGTCCATATATGTCTTGTTGGCTACAAAGCTCTCGCAAAGATCATAGGTCTTGCCTGTGGCTTTGAGAATCTCTGACTCGAAATAGCTCAGTGTAGAATAGTCCCAGCACGTACCTGAGCGGTTCTGATCCTTGATGGAAGTGATCGGGTTTTTCTTAATGACGGTGAAGACAGGCTTGTTGGGGTTAACACTGTCCTTCTTCTCAGCGTGTGCACCTAATGTGCACACAGCAAGTAAAGCCAATACGATTGCTTTCTTCATCTTTTTCCTTTTGGTTGACTTGTCTTAATGATAATACTTGTAATTCTCTCTATAGTCTTTTCTGTATTAGCGGTTCTCTGCCATAAAGGCTTCCACATCCTTAGGATGATAAGGAATGCGGTCTTTACCTAAGAAGCGGCAACCGTCGTCGGTGATGAGCAGATCGTCCTCAATGCGGATGCCACCGAAGTCCTTATAGGTCTCCAACTTGTCGAAGTTGATGAACTCCTTGCAGTGTCCGCTGGCCTTCCAGTCGTCGATCAGTGCAGGGATGAAGTAGATACCCGGCTCGTCGGTGACGACAAAACCTTTCTGCAAACGACGGCCTAAGCGCAGGCAATTGGTACCAAACTGCTCAAGGTTGGGACGAACCTCTTCGTCGAAGCCTACGTTGATCTGGTCGAAGCCTTCCATATCGTGCACGTCCATACCCATCATATGGCCAAGTCCATGGCACATAAACATGGCGTGCGCACCGGCGCGAACAGCTTCCTCTGTGTCACCCTTCATCAGACCAAGCTCTTTCAAGCGGTCAGTCATCAAACGGCAAACGGCAAAGTGCACGTCCCACCACTTCACACCAGGCTTAGCTACCTGAAGCACGTAGTCGTGACAAGCCTCTACGATGGAGTAGATTTCAAGCTGACGCTGATCATAGTGGCCGCTTACAGGAGAGGTACGGGTGTTGTCGGAGCAGTAGTTGTTGATGGTCTCGGCACCTGCGTCGCAAAGCATCAGACGGCCAGCCTCCAGTTTGTTCATCGAAGGAGAACCGTGCATGATCTCACCGTGCTGTGTCAGGATAGTAGCAAAGCTGACCATGGAGCCGAATCCGTTGGCGATGCCGTCGAGCGCTCCGGCAATCTCCTGCTCTGTAACTCCGGGGCGGCACATCTTCATGGCTGTGGTATGCATCTTATAACCAATGACTGCGGCACGCTCCAACTCCGCGATCTCTTCATCGGTCTTCACTGAACGCATCTTCACGATGGCCTTGATCAGGTCCATGGAAGCGCTTTCTTTCTGCTGGTTAGGATGAATGCCGAGGAGATCGAATATCTGAATTTTGATGTCAGCACGGTAAGGCGGCAGGAAGTGGATGCGGCGCTTCTGGCGCATGGCATCGTTGCAGATAGTCTTCAAAGACTTCATTGGGGCAGAGTTCTTTACTCCGACCTGCTCAGCCATGTCGTGTACGCTGTCTACAGAGCCATACCATACAATATCGTCGATACTGATGTCGTCGCCGATGAGTGTCTCAATGTCATTATCCACGTCAATGACACCCACGAGTCCTTCACGATTCTGACCGAAATAATACAGGAACGAAGAATCTTGGCGGAAAGGATGGTATCCGTTGCTGGGATAGTTGGCAGGAGAATTATTGTTGCCGAAGAGGATAATCACACCGCTCTTCACAAGCTTTTTGAGTTCAGCACGACGACTGACATAAGTTTCTTTGCTATACATAGACAATGAATTTAATATTCATTGCAAAGTTACTAATTATTCGTTTAAAATGCGTAACTTTGCAATTAAAATTAAATGTTTTTATGCAAATTGATACGAATACAGGATTAGTGCTCGAAGGTGGCGGCATGCGAGGCGTCTTCACAAGTGGTGTCTTGGACGCTTTCATGAAGCATGAGGTATGGTTCCGCTATGTCGTAGCGGTCTCGGCCGGTGCCTGCAATGGTATGAGTTATATCTCACGTCAACCCCGACGCGCACGCATCTCGAACATCGACTATCTGGCAAGATATAATTATATAGGTATAAAACATCTGGTCACGCAAGGCTGCATCTTTGACCGGGAGCTGCTCTACGACCGCTTCCCCAACGAGCTGTTGCCTTTTGACTATGACGAGTACTTCCGCCATGCCGACGGTTTCGAAATGGTAGCCACGGACTGTGCGTCGGGCCATCCTGTCTATCTCAAGGAGACTCACGACCGGCAACGGGCCTGCGACATCGTGAAGGCTTCCAGCAGTCTGCCCTACGTGAGCAAGATCGTGTGGGTGGACGGACGTCCGCTACTCGACGGCGGAATCATCGACTCCATACCCGTGATGCGGAGTATAGAAGCAGGACACGCCACAAACGTGGTGATCTCTACCCGCAATTATGGTTTCAGAGAACTGGGCAAAGACCGGAAGATACCACCCTTTGTCTACCGCAACTATCCTCGGCTGCGCGTGGCACTGAGTCATCGCATCCGGGCTTACAACCGACAGCTGCAGCTCATCGAGGACTTGGAGCACGAAGACCGCATCATCTGCATACGGCCACGGAAGCCTATGCAAGTGAGAAGAATAGAAAAAGACGTGGAGAAACTGGAAGCACTCTATGAAGAAGGATTCGCTCTCGGTGAGCAGTTCTGCAAAACGTATGGCAAGTATATCCGCGAAGAGACATCATCTAAGACAAAGTAACAGAGGAAACAAAAAGTAACAGAGGGAACAAATTAATGAATAATTTGTGGATAATTCATGAAGATTCAATGTTCAAAAAAGAGTTTTATGTTCATGAATCATGCAGGCTAAGCTAAATAAAAGCTTTCTGTGATAAAGACACAAGGGCAGGCTACGAAATCATAGCCTGCCCCTCATGTTTTTCAGAGCTTGAACAGATTTTCAATCTCTACTGTATTCTATGAAGAATATTTATTGCTTTCACGGAAGAACACCTAATGTATTCACGGAAGACTCACCGATATTATTCTGCTTTTTTGCCTTTGGCAACGTTATCTGTCTTGTCGGAGGTGAAGAGCTCCTTGATGCCGCCAATGCTTCCGAGCAGGTTCGTGGCCTCGTAAGGCAGGTAGACCGTCTTGGTGCGGTCGCCCTCTGCTACGTTCTGCATCATCTGGATATACTTTTGTGCCAACAGGTAGTTAGCTGGATTGGTGCTTTTTCCTACTGCCTCCGTAATCTTCTCGATGGCAACAGCCTCAGCCTCTGCCTTGCGCACACGAGCCTGAGCTTCACCTTCGGCACGGAGGATGGCCTGCTGCTTGTCGGCCTCAGCACGGTTGATCGTTGCGGCCTTCTCACCTTCCGACCGCAGGATGTCGGCCTGCTTCTTACCCTCTGAAGTGAGGATAGTGGCTCGCTTGTCGCGCTCTGCCTGCATCTGCTTCTCCATAGCCTGCAACACACTCTGCGGCGGAATGATGTCCTGAAGTTCCACACGGTTGACTTTAATGCCCCACTTGTTGGTGGCGTCGTCGAGCACACCGCGCAACTTGGTGTTGATTGTGTCGCGCGAGGTCAGCGTCTGATCCAGTTCCATCTCACCAATGATGTTTCGCAGGGTAGTCTGCGTGAGTTTCTCAATGGCATTGGGCAGATTGTTGATCTCATAGACAGCCTTGAAAGGATCCACGATCTGGAAATAGAGCAATGCATTGATCTGCATTTGGATGTTGTCCTTGGTGATGACATTCTGCTTGTCGAAGTCGTAGACCTGCTCTCGCAAGTCTATGCTGTTGCTATAGACATAGCGTCCGCGCACCAACGTGCAAATGACTTTTGCACGATCGATAAAGGGAATGATGATGTTGATACCGGGTTTCAACGTTGCATAGTACTTTCCCAGTCTCTCAATGATCTTGGTCTCACTCTGTGGAATGATGACAATGGCCATCTTGGCAAAGATAAGCGCAAGGACGATAAGTCCTATCAATACGTAAGTTCCAATCATATGGTTATTGTTGTTTTATGGGTTAAACTTATTATGAACAGCCTGCTGAGACACAACGAAGGCGTTGCCCTGCCCTACTCCTTATTTATATGCCATGCTACACCTTATTATATATAAGGCTCTTCAACAGATCAGACAGCATCAACTCAAGCTGATTTCAATATGAATCTCCTTCCGTGACGGTCTCAACGGTGACGACGATGCTCTCTCGTGCAACGACTTTCACGATAGCTCCTTTGTCGATGTTGCTGCCGTCCCTGCTCACAGCACGCCACTCGTCGCCGTCGATCTTGACGTAACCAGGCTTTTCAGTGGTGATCGGCTCAATGACGACACCCTCACGCCCTATGAGCGCATCGGCATTACTCCTACGATTGCGACGGTCGGTATGCAGATATTTCACGACAACCGGACGCACGCAGAACACACACAGACAAGAGAAGACGACGAAGACCAACACCTGTGCCCACAAGGGAATGCCGAGGAAGGAGGAGACAATAGCCACCGCCGCTCCTACCGCGAAGCATAGCAGATAGAAGGTGCCAGAAGACACTTCGAGTATCAGCGCAAGGACACAAACCAGCGTCCACAGCAACCATAGGTTTTCGGAAAGATAATCTATCATAGACATAGAGATTGTTTTCTGAAGGTAAAATTAAGAAAAAAAATCGATATTTCCTACATTTCGAAGAAAGAATTACATTCGACTTAAGATTTATTCATAACTTTGCAATATCAGAAAGGATTAAATCTACAAAACAGAAGGCTATGACAAGTATTTGGAGAAAGTTCTTTGGCTTCACCGACGAAGAGCATGAGGGGGAAACCTACGAAGAAGCAGTAGAAAGAGCCAAGAAGTTCTTGCGCGAAGAAAACTATGAGGATGCTTGCCGCATCCTGAAATATGCAGAAAAACAACACCATGCCGAGGCGATGTATTACCTGGCATGGTGCTATTGGAAAGGTACCGGCGTGCGCGAAGACGCGGGACATGCACGGCACCTATGGAAAGTTTGTGATGCGATGGGCTACAAAGCAGAGCATCCGGAATAAGGACTCTCTGAACTTATTGCCCGTACATCCTTGTCATCAGACCTTATCTGCGACGGCGTGACTTACTGCTCTTAGAACGAGTTGTAGTCTTTGTTGTAGTTTTGTGCGCAGCCTGATAAGCCTGATAATATTTCAGAGCCTCAGGCATTTCCTGCTGCAATGCTGCAATACGCTTTGCATCGCTTGGGTGATCACTCAGGAAATCATTGGTATTGTTATTGCCCTGTGACATGCGCTTCCAGAAAGGAATGGCCTCCTGAGGATCGTAGCCTGCCATAGCAGCAAAGACGAGTCCCATGTGATCAGCCTCGCTCTCGTCATCACGACTATATTTCAGATTGGCGAAAGAAAAGCCCTGCTGCATGATGCTCGTAGCCACATTGGTGAGATCACCGGCGCCCAGCACACTACCAAGAATGTTGACGCCCTGTGTAGCATACTGCTGACGAATCTGCTTGGACATCTGCTCGGCAGAGTGCTTAGCCACGGCGTGAGCAATCTCATGACCGAGAACGATGGCCAACGACGGCTCGTTCTGGGTATAAGGCAGCAGGCCTTCATAGACAACAATCTTACCACCGGGCATACAGAAGGCGTTGGCTTCCTTGCTCTGCACGAGATTAAAGGACCAAGAGAAGTTCTTCACCTCGTTGGCAGCACCGTGTGTGGTCAGATAGTTCTCCACAGCGGTAGCCAGCCGCTGGCCTACACGCTTCACCATGGCGGTGTTTGTTGCATCCGTAGAGACCTTGGCGGACTGCATAAACTTCTGATACTCCTGATTACTTAAACTGAGGACCTGCTGGTCTGTAACCAAGAGATTGTGCTTGCGACCGGTGACTGGCACGGTCTGCGTGGTTCCACATGCCGACATCAACAGGGCTGTCAGCATAGTGAAGAGGACAAACTTGATTTTCTTCATAGTTACCTAATATATATCAATTTACTGACTGCAAAGTTAGAGATTAATCATTGATCAACAAAGAGAAACCTTGAATATTTTATAATTTTAGCCACTTGAAATCGATTGCACAGCGTATTGTGCAAAAAAAGGTAGTTTTTTCACGCTCGTAAGAGGAAATCTCGTACCTTTGCAACAGAAAAAAGAAAACAATAGATTGTTCAAGTATAAGCAAGTTAGTTAGGTAGTTTTTCATATAGGTAGTTATTAGGTATTTGATGATTGGTTAGGTTAATTGATGTATTAGTCAAGAAAGGTTGAGATTGTTTTGGGGTACCAAAAGGCGGCAGTTATCCAGTTTGGATGTCTGCCGTCTTTTGTGTTTATACACTTCTTTCGTTCTAAGTGTCAGCGGATTATATTCTCTTCTACATAAAACACTGATGACCATCTGCCTCACTGTCGTTTCTTTCGGACAGACATCGGCAAATGGTCATCAGAGAGAGCAATCGACTTAGAGATGCACGGTCTTGTTGAGCAGGTAATCATCCAGCAACACCATTGCAGCCATCGACTCCACAATAGGCACCGCGCGCGGCAACACGCAGGGATCATGGCGGCCTTTGGCTTGCAAAACAGTTGCGCAACCGTTTGCATCAACCGTATTTTGACTGCGTAATAGCGTAGCGACTGGTTTGAAGGCTACGCGGAAATAGATATCCTGCCCGTTGGAGATACCGCCCTGGATGCCCCCACTGTTGTTAGTGCTTGTGGTAATATGCCCATGATCAGCAACAAACACATCATTCTGCTGACTGCCACGCTGACTCACGCCATCGAAGCCTAAGCCATATTCAAAGCCTTTCACCGCATTGATGCTGAGCATTGCAGCTCCCAACTGTGCATGGAGCTTATCAAACTCCGGTTCGCCAAGTCCCACAGGACAGCCTTTGATGACACAGGCGATCACTCCCCCGATCGTGTCTCCGTCGGCTTTGACCTCTCTAATCAAAGCTTCCATCTGCTGCGCCTTTTCATTATCAGGACAGCGAACGATGTTGGAGTCGATCTGCGAAAGGTCGTAATGTGTGTAGTCGCCTTCCAACTTGATGTCACCAACCTGCGTTGTATAAGCCTGAATCGTGATACCCAGTTGACGCAAAGCCAGCATGGCCAAAGCACCACCGACGCACCGGCTGATGGTGATGCGGGCAGAAGAGCGCCCACCTCCACGGGGATCACGCAGGCCATATTTGTTGTAATAGGTATAGTCGGCGTGAGAGGGACGGAACAGATCCACCATATTATTGTAGTCGGACGAGCGCTGGTTTGTGTTCCGAACCATGAAGCCGATTGGTGTTCCCGTCGTCTTGCCCTGGTAAACACCACTGAGCAACTCCACGTGGTCAGGCTCTTTGCGCTGCGTCGTGATCTGACTCTGTCCCGGACGACGGCGGTCTAACTGATGCTGGATGAACTCCATGTCCACCTCTATGCCTGCCGGCATCCCGTCAACAATACCTCCTACCGCTTCACCATGACTTTCACCAAACGTCGTCAAAGTGAATATGTTACCAAACGTGTTCCTCATTGTTGTTCTTTCTTTTTGGTTTTATATCACCATACTCCATATATAATAGGTATCTCGTGACTATCTAACAGATTCCTCCTTATTGTCTGATCGTCTACTCCTTATTATATAACAGGTCTCTCCTTATTATATAAGGGAGCACTCCTTATTATATAAGGAGCAGATACACCTTATTATATATAAGGAGCAAACGAAATCCTTGCAGTCTTTTACAGCCGCTGACATTTAAGAGGGCCGTTTAATGACAGTGTCCGCAGCCTTCGCCGCAACCGCCGCAACCGCCGCAACCGCCGCCACAGCCGCCTTCACCATGACCTTCGCAATCGCCACCGCAGTTCTCGCAATGACCACCGCAGCCTTCACCAGACATCGCCTTGACCAACTGCGCCATTTCTTCCTTCGTGGCCTCGCGGTTAGCCAGCACCTGACCGACAAAGTTCAGCGCACAACCGGCCAATGGATGGTTGAGGTCGATGGTCACAGTATCCGGTCCTACTTCCACGACACGACCATTGAAGTGATCTCCAGCCTCATTTTGCAGCATCAGAATGGCATCGGGATAGACGTGCTTGGAGTCAAACTTACCATCTATCTCGAAGATATGCTTGTCGACGCTCTTCACCAAATCGTTGTTGCGGGGACCAAAAGCCTGCTCCGGAGTCAACTCAAAGTTGAAACTGTCGCCAACAGCCAGATCCACGACCTGACGCTCGAAGTCTTCCAACATATAGCCCATACCACTGATGAAAGTAGCGGGCTTGGCCTCTTCGGTCATCTCGACAAGCACTTTCTGTCCATTAGAGACATCATAGAGCTGATAAGAAACGCTTACCAACTTGTTACTCTTGTTTTCGCTCATTATAATACTATTGTTTTGATTATTTGTTGTTCGTCTGCAAAGGTAGTGCTTTTTTCTTAGTTACAAGCCTATTAAAATTCAAAATGGCAACATAATCTTTGATTTACATCAAAATAAGCAGTTGTTTACGCACACAGCTAACAAATTATTTGGTTGGTATCAATAATTCTCGTAACTTTGCATCGAAATCAAGAAGATAAGTGATTTCAAGGATAACATGTTGAACACCCGGATAGAGATCCAAGGAACAAGTTCCAGGACAAGGCCGGGAAAGAAGAAAGGTAAAAAGATGAAAAAGATTGTATTGACACTGGCTGCCGTGATGACAATGAGCATGGCTTTCGCAAACACAGAGAACATCCCTGAGAATGCACCTGAGGTAACAGAGGCAAGCACTGCCGCTAACTACGACATGACCGTCAACTACAGCAAGCTGGCTACCACACTGGAGCTGAGCGCTGATCAGATCGACGCTGTCGAGGCCATCCACGACCAGTTTATCAACGACATGCGCAAGGCCGCTAACGCAGAGGCTTCTGAGCGTGCAGAGCTCGTCAAGAAGGCTGCTACCAAGGAGCTGAAGTACATGCACTACGTGCTCAACGAGAAGCAGTATCGCAAGTACAACACGCTGCTCAACCTCACGCTTGAGAACCGTGGTCTGCTGAAGTAAAGAGTAGATAACAAGAGAACCCGTTTCTGACACAGTATTCGCTAACGGACACAGCGTCAGAAAGCAAATATAAGAAGCCCTGTCTGCAAAGACTGGGCTTCTTTATTAATTGTTCTTAAATACCAGCATGGGACGCTCGTGGATCGAAATAAATTGTCTACCTTTGTAATCTAAAACGTATTAAGCGTGAAAATAGCAAAAGTGGTGAATGCCCTTGAACAGTTCGCGCCTCTGCCCTTGCAGGAAGACTACGATAATGCCGGCCTGCAAACGGGATTAACAGAGGCGGATGTCTCAGGGGCTTTATTGTGTCTTGACGTGACCGAGGCTGTAGTGGACGAGGCCGTCGCCAAAGGTTGCAACCTCATCGTGTCGCACCATCCCCTGATCTTCCACAAGCTCAGAAGGCTCTGCGGCGAGGATGAAGTGCAGCGCACCGTGATGAAAGCCATCGAACAGCACATTACCATCCTCTCGCTCCACACCAACATGGATGCCGCCGAGGGCGGTGTCAACTTCAAGATAGCAGAGAAGTTAGGGCTGGAACATCCGACTTTCTTCGGCAAACGCCAGTCCGCCGAGGTGAAAACCAGTGACGGAGAGCCCCGAATTGTGGCTGGCGGCGAAGGCGTGATTGCGGAATGGACCGAGCCTCTTGCCGCCGACGACTTCATCATCCGGTTGAAACAAACCTTCAACGTGGAGTGCGTGATGGCCAACGAACTGCTTCGTCGTCCCATCCGACGTGTAGCGATCTGCGGAGGAGCCGGTGATTTTCTGTTGCCGGACGCAGTCGCCATCGGTGCTGACGCCTTCCTGACCGGCGAGATGCACTATCATCAATATTTCGGCTACGAGCAACGCATACAGATTGCCGTCATCGGACACTATCAAAGCGAGCAGTTCACACGGGAGATCTTCCGCGACATCATCACGCGGCAATGCCCCGGCGTCCGCTGCATCTTGTCGGAGATCAACACCAATCCGATCATCTATTTTTAGATCCAAACGGAAATTCACGTTGATCCAACGATAGATACGAATAGATCGAGCTCACGATACACATAGACTCAAGTATTAATACATATTGATCGAACTATAAAAACATAATAATCATGGCAAAGAAAGACCCATCAGAGTTGTCGGTGGAGGAGAAGCTCTCCACCCTCTATCAGTTACAGACCACCCTGTCTGCCATCGATGAGAAGCGGGCACTGCGTGGCGAACTTCCTCTCGAAGTGCGAGACCTTGAGGATGAGATCGCCGGTCTCAACACACGTATGGAACACATCAACGCTGAGATCGAAGACTTCCGCGCTGCCATTGCACAGAAGCGCAATGAGATTGAGCAGAACCAAGCCAGCGTAGACCGCTACAAGGCTCAGCTCGACGAGGTGAAGAACAACCGAGAGTACGATACGCTGACCAAGGAGATTGAGTTCCAGACACTGGAGATTGAACTCTGCAACAAGAAGATCAAGGAAGCCAACCAGAAGGTACAGGAGCGTCAGAACGACCTCGCCAACACACAGGCTACGCTCACCGAGCGCCAGAAGGACCTTGAGTCGAAGCGCGACGAGCTCGACTCCATCATGCAGGAGACACGCGAGGCCGAGGAAGATCTCAAGGAGAAAGCCAAAGAACTGGAGGCCCGCATCGAGCCGCGTCTGCTTGCCAGCTTCAAGCGCATCCGCAAAGGTGCCCGCAACGGACTGGGCATTGTCTACGTGCAGCGTGATGCCTGCGGTGGTTGCTTCAACAAGATTCCGCCACAGCGCCAGCTGGACATCAAGATGCACAAGAAGATCATCGTCTGCGAATACTGCGGCCGTATCCTCATCGACCCGGAGCTCGCCGGTGTGAAGACCGAGCCCGTTGCTGAGGAGAAGCCTAAGAAGAAACGCACAACAAGAAGAAAGAAGGCTGAGACAGAGGATAACGCAGAGGCATAATCCGCCTTAATCCTTCACTATATAAAAAGGAGACTCTCAACGCGAGAGTCTCCTTTTTTGTTTTTATAGCAATCCTATATTTGATTATATAGCTGTCCTATCTTGTCTTTACTGCGTTATCGGGTAAAAACATTCCGAGTAAAGGCCACGGAAGTCTCTACTCGTAATCGTCAATGACATTATTGGTGAAGTCCATCATCGGCTTGGCCACCTTCGCAATCTTCACGAGTTGCTCTGTCCAATGCTCTCCTTGGAAGAAATCATCGGGCACACAATGCCAGGCACAATAGTCTTTCATCTTCAAATAAGAGAGGAACTCATAGTCCTTGGGGAAGTCTTTCGGTGCTTTCTTCAAACAGTTGATGCCGAAGCCTTTTGGCGCAGGCGCATCATCGCTCCATTCCGAGGCATTGGGATAGCCAAAGAGATGGATGAACTCACCACTCTCTACACAGTGTCTCCACTCATCTATGTTTCCCATGATCTCATTTCTCACGGACGTAAGGATGTTTGTCGGCAACCAATAAGCGCCGACAGCAATCAGGCTGTGACCGGGTTGCAAGTGGACATAATATCCCGCATGAAGTCCCTTACGGCCGTGAGCAGAGATGTAAGCACCCAGATGGCGCTTATAGGGCGACTTATCGGGTGAGAAGCGCGTATCGCGATAGAAGCGATAGACACAGTCTTTCACGGTCAGATGAGCCACACTTTCATCCATTGCTCCCAAAGCGTTGATGGCCTGCTCCACGCCTTTCTCGAACTCAGCCTTAGCCGCCAGATACTGCTCTTTATGCTCAGCAAACCATGGCCGGTTGTTATTGGCAGCCACATCTTTCAGAAATTTGAATATCAGTTGGGTATTCATTTGTGCTTTCCTCTATTTTTTTCTTTTTGTCCTTACCTGCTTGGCAAAGACTATTCCAGTTTACTGCCCTTCAGCAGCTTCGGGCATATCGTGTCGAAGGGGCATTTCTCGCACCTCGGCTTAGCGCTTTGACAGACATACCGTCCATGGAGCAACAGCCAGTGATGGGCCGATGGTATGTCTTCCACCGGTATGCTTTTCTCAAGATATTGCTCTACTTTCAGTGGCGTGTTGGCTGTTGCGGGCACCAGGCCCAAGCGATGCGCCACACGATAGACATGGGTGTCGACAGCCATCACGGGCTTGCCAAACCACACGGCTTGCAACACATTAGCTGTCTTGCGCCCTACTCCCTGCAACTTCACGAGTTCCTGAGGATCAGAGGGCACCTCACCGCCATAGTCAGCAACGAGCTGACGGGCCATCGCCACGAGGTGACGCGCCTTGGCATTGGGGTAGCTCACACTGCTGATATACTCCAAGACATCCTCCACCTCAGCCTGAGCCATCGCTTCCGCCGTAGGATACTTGGCGAAAAGCGCCGGTGTGACGGCATTAATACGCTTGTCGGTGCACTGAGCCGAGAGCAAGGTGGCTACCAGAAGCTGAAAGGCTGAGCCGAACTGCAACTCGGTTGTCACATGCGGCTCCTGCTTCCGGAAATAATCAAGTATATACTGATAACGCTCTTGTCGAGTCATATTCTTATTTTAAAATAGTTTTCAACGCTCATTGTGAACTTCGCTACACTGCATCCATTCACCATTCAACATTCATCATTCAACATTGAGATTATTCTTCATTCAACATTGAACATTCATCATTCATTGATCGCTCCGCAGTAAGGGCACTTACCCTTATGGTCGAGTCTTGCCCCACAATTACCACAGACATACCGGGCATGGGGCACGTGGAGATACCGGTCGACAGCAAAGATCACATACGCCACGAGCAGGAGATAACCGACATAGTGAAGCGTGGTGATGCTAAACACTATATAGTCTATGGCGCACACAGCCGCCAGTCCACCTAAGTAGAGCACACCTTCTCCCCAGCTCAACTGCCGCCGGACATCATCGACGCAGGCCAACACAATTACCGGCATCGCCCATACTGAGCAGAGGAAGATCATCAACGGCACAGGCACAGAGAAGGGATTGAGCGTCGGGTGATAGTAGAAATGCTGCCACATCTGCGGCGCATACATCTGCAGGCTGGCATAGAGCGTAGCCGAGAAAGCTACCGTCAGACACAGCAAGGTAGGATAGAACGAGTCGATGTCGTGGAAATGAACGATATGTGCTTTGTGGCGCTTGATGTTCCAAAAGGCATAGCCCGCGGCGAAGACAGCGATGACACAAAGGAAGATGATCACATGGTCGTTGCTGAACTCTGAGATGAACTGCGAGATCGGGTCGTCGGGCATCACACGGGGCAACAGATAAGTCTCGCGTGCCCAACCAAAAACCGAACTGTCGTTGGCCAGTTCCACCCACACCGAGTCGGTCTTGTCAGACGGCACCATGCGTATGTCGGCTACGACAAGGTGATCACCTTTGCGTACAAGGAAAGAGTCGGTAGGCAGCCCGCCGATATACTCTTCAGGCATCTGACTGATCAGCGAAAGCGAGTCGGCCTTCACCACGAAGTTATAGTTGTTGGTGTAGTGGTGTGTCGAGAAGAACGACAATGAGTCGATCTGCCGCTCACTGAACTTGAAAGCAGCATGGTTGCGGTGGTGGGGCTGATAGCAACCCGTAAGCGAGAAGACTACCGCAAGCATGATCAGCAACAGACGAATGATTCTCATTCCGCGTAGATATTCATTTGACACAAGTCACATCTAAACTCCAGCCGGAAACGACGACCATCACCGAGACGCAGCGTCAACGGCTCACGCCATCGTGGGGCAGTGCCGCCACGCTTGACACAGTGGCCGAGCGCATAGCGCAGACAATGACGGCACTGCATCACCAGTGCCTTGTCAGGCTCCTTCACCTCAAAGGCCGGAGCCTCCACCTTGATGCCCTGTCGCTCATAGAACTGCCGGGAGAGATGGTTGGCGACATTATATAAATAGGAGTAGGTGTCGTAGAGATCCTGCGGCTGCTCAAAGTTGACGCTGTGCTCAGTCTGCTCTGTTTCCTTACGATCTCCTTCTCCTGCATTCGTTTCGGTCTGTTGCTGCCCGTCAGCATTCTTCGTGGGCAGCATCTGATTTTGCTCAGTCGCCTCAACAATCTTTTTCTGCAAGGCTTCAGCTGTCTCCCGTCTCAACTCAGACAGCAGACTGGAAGGGATGAAAAGCTCGTCGGCTCCCTGCTCGATGGTGATGTCGGCAGGATCACAATGGAAGGCCGTTGTACCGAGTTTGGCGAGTTGCTGCCGGATATTGTCGGTCTGTGGACGTTTGGCAGTCTGATGATCAAAGGTCACAGACGCTTCTGCCTGCAAGTCTTTAGCCTCAGCGCCCTCTCCTACGACGCTTATTCTCACACGGAAACCGTCCTCTGTCAAGCCATAAACCATGGCTACAGGGATGCGCCGGTCGGCGGTCTTACCACTCAAAAGTTTCTCAAAGGCTACATCCTGGTTGCGATAGAGCGTCATGCCCTTTCTCAGATGTGCCGGCATCTTGAAGGGGAAGAGGCGTCCGCCCTCCACCCTATTGACCCGGAAGCCCTCCAGCTCATGTTCGTCGTTAAGGAAGCACAGTCCGTCGCCATTGGCAAAAGCGGCAATCCCCGCCACCGTGAACGAGTCGCGACGCATCTCCTTGACGTGTCCGACCATCTCGCCCAGTGCCTTCGGCGTGTCGAACGAGGCGATATCGGGCTGACGTCCATTGAGGAAATAAGTGGTGAAGCCACGGTTGAACGTCTTCTTCAAGTCGGGCGTAAACCCATAGCTCACCTTTCCGAAGGAAGCCCTGCGGTAATCATCGGGCCGACGGCGCACGAGGTCATCGAGTTTCCGACTATAAGCGCTGACCACGTTCTTGACATAGTCAGCCGCCTTCAACCGTCCTTCAATCTTGAACGAGCAGATGCCCGCATCGGCCAGCTCCTCGAGATGGTCGAGGCGGTTCATATCCTTCAACGACAACAGATGGCGGTCGTGCTCTATCGTACGCCCGTCAGCGTCGAGCAAATCGAACTTCATTCGGCAGAACTGAGCACAGGCACCCCGGTTGGCCGACCGTCCGAAGCAGTGCTGCGAGGCGTAGCAGACGCCGGAATAGCTCACACAGAGCGCACCGTGGACAAAGCCCTCCAACTCTACAGTAGGTACGGCCTTGTGTATAGCCTTGATCTCATCCAACGACAACTCGCGAGCCAGGACGGCGCGGCTGAAACCCTGCTGTTGCAGCCACCGCACCTTACCGGCCGACCGTGTGTCGCACTGCGTGGAGGCATGAAGAGCCGGGGCGTAGCCCAGTTCCTTGCGCACACGTGCTATCAGCTCTATAGCAGCCATGTCCTGAACCAAGAGCGCGTCGACCTTAGCCTCGGCCAACTGCTTCATGAGCTGATAAGCCTTGTCGATCTCATCCTCATAGATGAGCGTGTTGACCGTGACATACACACGGACACCATAGCGATGGGCATAGTCACAGAGTCGGCGAATGTCGTCGACGCTGTTGCCCGCCGCCACACGGGCGCCAAAATCAGATGCACCGATATAGATGGCATCGGCACCATGATCCACCGCAGCCATGGCACAGGCCAGATCGCGTGCGGGAGCAAGAAGTTCGAGTGTGCGTTGCTCTTTCATCAGCATTACTTAATCTCGTTGATGTTATAGGGTGTCTCCTGGTAGACGTAATAGTTGATCCAGTTGTTGAACAGCAGGTTGGCGTGAGAGCGCCAGGTGACCAAGGGTCCCTTTGCGGGATCGTTGTCGCGGTAATAGTTCTTCGGCAGTTCCACGTCGTCGCGTTTTCCTGCGTCACGCTTATATTCCTTGTCGAGCGTGTCGGGGGCATATTCCAGGTGACCGGTGATGAAGAACTCCCTACCCTCCCGGGCCATGACCATGCTCACGCCGCTCTCCGGTCCCTCAGCGATGATGCGCAGTGCGTCGACCTTGTCGATGTCACTACGCCAAACCTCGGTATGCCGGCTGTGCGGCATCATAAACACATCGTCGAAACCACGGAAGATGGGCAGCAAAGGATCCAGCGGTGTCTGTGGGAAGATGCCGAAGCGTTTCTTCTCCAACGGATGCTTGGGTACCTGATAGAAGTGGTAGAGGGCAGCCTGAGCAGCCCAACAGATATAGAGCGTGGAGGTGACATGGGTGCGGGCCCAGTCAAAGATACCCGTGATCTCCTGCCAATATTCCACATCCTCGAAAGCCATCTGCTCAATAGGCGCACCAGTGACGATCATTCCGTCCCATTTTTGTTCACGGAGGACAGAGAAGTCCTTGTAGAACATCTTCATGTGCTCGATGGGCGTGTTCTTGGGCGTGTGGCTGCGCAACTTCATGAAGTTGATCTCAATCTGCAACGGCGTGTTGCTCAGCAGTCTGATCAAATCGGTCTCAGTGGTGACCTTCAGAGGCATGAGATTGAGAATCACTATCTTCAACGGACGAATCATCTGCGTATGGGCGCGGCTTTCGTCCATGACGAAGATATTCTCATGCTTCAAAATATCAATGGCCGGTAACTTATCGGGTAATCTTAATGGCATTGTCTCTTATCTTTAAAACACTATAGAATCCAGCGCAAAGATAGCAAAAAAAAAGGAGAAAAGAGACAATAATAAACGAAAAAAGCAAGCAAGTCAGGCTGTGAGAACAAATAAGGGTGGCCCCGGAAGGCCACCCTCATCATAAGTATCGGTTTACCAAAGCTCTAAGCGCTGATTTTCCGGAAGATACATCTTGTCGCCCTTCTTCACGTTGAAGGCCTTATACCATGCGTCGATGTGCGGCAGGGCACCGTTGACACGCCACTCACCGAGTGAGTGCGGATCGCGCTTGACACGGTTGCGGATCTCCTGGTCAGTGATGTTCTGTCCCCAGACACCGGCGTAGGCGATGAAGAAACGCTGGTCGGGCGTGAGGCCGTCGATGGTTTTCAGCGGTTTGTTGGCCGTAGCGTGCTTGAAAGCATTGAAGGCAACCTGCAGACCTCCGTGGTCAGCGAGGTTCTCACCGAGGGTGAACTTACCGTTGGCGTGCAGTCCGGGCAGCACCTCTATGCCGTCGAAGAAGTCGGAGTAGAGCTTAGCGCGCTTCTCAAAGCCCTTGGCATCGTCAGCTGTCCACCAATCGTGGAGGTTGCCGTTGGCATCGTACTGACGGCCCTGGTCGTCGAAGCCGTGAGTCATCTCGTGTCCGATAACCACACCGATGGCACCATAGTTGAAGGCAGCGTCAGCCTTCGGGTCAAAGAACGGGCGCTGCAGGATGCCTGCGGGGAAGCAGATCTCGTTGGTCGTCGGGTTGTAGTAAGCGTTGACCGTCTGCGGTGTCATGAACCACTCGTCGCGGTCGACAGGCTTACCGGCCTTGTCGGCGATCATCTTGTCAACGGCAAACTCACGTGTGGCAAGCACGTTGTCGTAATAGCTCTTCGAAGGATCGATGGTGAGCTTGGAATAGTCGGTCCACTTGTTGGGATAGCCGATCTTGACGTAGAACTTATCAAGTTTCTCGTGGGCATTCTTTTTTGTGGAGTCGCTCATCCAAGTCTGAGCGTCGATGCGCTCGCCGAGGCTGATCTGCAGGTTGTGCACGAGTTCCTCCATCATCTTCTTGCTGGAAGCAGGGAAGTAGCGCTCGCAATACATCTTACCGAGCGCCTCGCCCATCGCGCTCTCGACCTGGTTGGTAGCACGCTTCCAAAGCGGATACTCCTCCTTGCGGCCACTCATGGTCTTGCCGAAGAAGTCGAAGTTGGCCTGACGGATCTCGTCGGTGAGGTAAGAGGCAGAGCTCTGGATGACGTCCCACTCCATGAGGGCACGCAACTCGTCGGGAGTCTGCAAAGCCATCAGACTGTTGAGAGCTGTGAAGAAGGCGGGCTGTCCGACATTCATCTCCTGGATGTAGTCGAGCTTCACGCCCTCAGCCTCAGCCATCTGGCAGAGCGGAATGTTGGGATAGCTCTCCTCAAACTCCTTCAGGCTCATCTTGTTGTAGTTGGCCTGGGGATCACGGAGATCGGTATTGCTCTTGGAAGCAATGGCCAGCTCAGTCTCAGCGCGGAAGACATCAGCGGCCTTGGCACTGGCCTGCGCATCGGAGAAGCCGTAGAGCTTGAACATGCGCACGAGATGCTTCTTGTAAGCGTCACGGATGTCGCTTGTCGCCTTGTCGTTGTTAAGATAGTAGTCCTTCTGTCCCAGTGTCAGTCCACCTTGTGAGAGGCAGAGGATGTTGCGGGTGACGTTTTTGTCATCGGCACCGAAATAAGAGCCAAAAGGCACACCATAGCCGATCTTGGCATATTTCAACTGCAAGTCGTGGAGCTGGTCGAGCGTCTTGGCAGCCTCCATCTCGTCGAGCAGTGGCTTCACGGGAGCCAGTCCCTCCTTGTTGCGGCGGTTCTGATCCATGGCGAGCTTATAGAAATCGCTGAGCTTGCGCTCGGTGGTGCCCTCCTTGAACTTCTTCTTAGTCAGAGAAGCAAGGATGCTATTGACCTGCTTGTTGACGTTTTCCTGCAACATGTCGAAGCTGCCATAGCGGCTGTAAGCGGCAGGCAGCGGATGGAGTTTCTGCCATCCACCCGTGGCATAACGATAGAAATCATCGGCAGGACGGACACTCTTGTCGAAGTTCGTCATGTCGAGTCCCGACTGGTTCTGCGCCATCAGGCCCTGTGCGGGCGCTGCGACGAGCATCAGCATCGGGAGAATCTGTTTCATGTTCATCATTGTTTTATTTTAAAGTTAGAAATTTATAGAGACTATAGAGGCTATAGAAACTATAGAGACCATAGCGGTCAGAGGCTATTAGCCCAACTCTTCCACTTTCTCGGAGAGTTCCATCCAACGGTCGTTTTCCTTGTCGAGCGCCTCCTGGGTTGTGGAGTATTCGTTGACGAGCTGCATGTTGGCCGCATTCTTGGGATCCATGAGCAGCGCATCAAGCTCTTTGAGGCGGGCCTCCATCTTGGCGATCTTTGCCTCAGACTCTTCCACGGCACGCTGGGCCTTGCGCAACTTCTTCTGTTTCTCCTTGTGCTCCTCCCAAGACTCCTTGGTGGCAGGCTGGGACGCACCCGGCTGTGCTGCCCCACCCTTCGCGGGAGACTGAACCTGCGGCGTGGCAGAAACTGTAGTGGCGGCTGCGGCTGTCTTTTCCTCAGCGGCAGCCTTGCCGTTGAGGGCCTCGTGGATGGTCTCGGCATTGTGAGCCCGCAGATAGTCATAGATGCCACCGATGTGCTCCTTGACCTGTCCACCGCCAAACTCATAGACCTTTGACACGAGTCCGTCGAGGAAGTCACGGTCGTGGCTGACGATGATGGCCGTACCGTCGAAAGCTTTGATGGCCTCCTTGAGCACATCCTTCGACGGCATGTCGAGATGGTTGGTCGGCTCATCAAGGATGAGCAGGTTGACCGGTTCCAACAACAGTCGGATCATGGCCAGTCGGGAACGCTCTCCACCGGAAAGCACGCCGACCTTCTTCTCTGATATCTCACCGCCAAACATGAAGGCACCGAGCAGGTCGTTGATCTTCAGACGCATCTCGCCCGTGGCCACACGGTCAATGGTGTCGTAGATGGTCAGACTCTCATCGAGCAACTGCGCCTGGTTCTGAGCGAAGTAACCAATCTGCACGTTATGCGCAATCTTCAGCGTACCGGTGAAGGGTATCTGTCCCATGATGCACTTGACGAGCGTGGACTTACCCTCACCGTTCTTACCGACAAAGGCTACCTTCTCGCCACGCTTGATGGTCATGTTGACATGGGAGAAGATGGTGTGAGTGCCATAGTCCTTGCGCACGTCGTCGCAGATGACAGGATAGTCGCCACTGCGCAGACACGGCGGAAACTTGAGGTGCATGACCTTGTTGTCGACATCATCGACCTCGATGGGCACTATCTTCTCAAGCTGACGAATGCGCTGCTGCACCTGTACGGCCTTGGTGGCCTGATAGCGGAAACGCTCGATAAACGCCTTGGTGTCGGCGATCTCCTTCTGCTGGTTCTCATAAGCACGCAACTGCTGCTCGCGACGCTCCTTGCGAAGCACGACATACTGGTCGTACTTCACCTTGTAGTCTTCGACATGGCCGCAGGTGATCTCCAGCGTACGGTTGGTGACATTGTTGATGAAGGCGCGGTCGTGGCTGACAAGCACCACGGCACTGGAGCTCTGAGCCAGGAACTGCTCAAGCCACTGAATAGACTCGATGTCGAGGTGGTTGGTAGGCTCGTCGAGGAGGAGCACGTCGGGATGCTGGAGAAGAATCTTCGCCAGCTCAATGCGCATACGCCAACCACCGGAAAACTCGCGCGTAGGCCGGTCGAAATCGCTGCGTTCAAAGCCCAGTCCGGTGAGCGTGCGCTCCATCTCAGCCTCGTAGTTCTCTCCTCCCATCATCATATAGCGCTCATGGGTCTGGGTGAACTTATCAACCAGGGCCATGTAGTCTTCACTCTCATAATCGGTGCGGTCGGCCATCTCCTGCTGCATCTTGTCGAGCTGCTCCTTGATATGGATATGTCCGGCGAAAGCCTTGCGCGTTTCCTCGCGCACGGTAGTGTCATCCTGAAGTTTCATCACCTGTGGCAGATAGCCCACGGAAGAGCCGTTGGGCACCGACACCGTACCGGAGGTTGGCTTTTGCAGGCCACAGAGTATTTTCAGCATGGTGGACTTTCCGGCACCGTTCTTACCCACGAGGGCCACACGGTCGCGGTCGTTGATGACAAAGCTGACATCGTGGAACAGCGGCCTGGTGCCAAACTCCACCTTGAGATTTTCTACTGAAATCATTTCAAAAATATATAAACATCACAAAAAGCAAAACAGGATAGCGGAGTCTTTCGGCATCGCTATCCTGTTTCTTATCTACAAAACTCTGATTGCTCAGGGCTTTTCTTTACTTCACCTTGTCAACGATGGCCTTGAAAGCCTCAGGATTGTTGACAGCGAGGTCAGCGAGAACCTTGCGGTTGATCTCGATGCCTGCCTTGTGGAGAGCACCCATCAACTGGCTGTAGCTCATGTCGGAAAGACGAGCGGCAGCGTTGATACGCTGAATCCACAGAGCGCGGAAGTTGCGCTTCTTGTTACGACGGTCACGATAAGCGTAGGTAAGACCCTTCTCCCAAGTGTTCTTAGCTACTGTCCAGACATTCTTGCGAGCTCCATAGTAACCTTTTGTGAGCTTCAGAATTCTTGTTCTCTTTGCTTTAGATGCAACGTGATTTACTGATCTTGGCATAATTTTGTTCTTTAAGCGTTCGACTAAAAAGGTTTACGATTAACGGAGGCAGAGCAGACCGCGAACCTGCTTGAGGTTTGCGCCGTCGACCAGAGTCTGATGGTCGAGGTTTCTCTTTTGCTTCTTTGTCTTCTTAGTCAGAATGTGACTGTGGTAAGCGTGATGACGCTTGATCTTACCCGTACCGGTGAATGTGAATCTCTTCTTTGCACCGGAGTTAGTCTTTACTTTTGGCATTTTTGTTGTTTTAAATGTTGATATGAATTGAAAGGTGGCAACGCATATACCCGGCGGTACCACTCAGTTTTTCTGTCTCTTAGTCTTTCTTCTCCCCGTCAGCGGCTTCAGCGAGCTTGCGAAGGGCGTCACCACCCTTGGCGTTGGCCAGAAGTCCGTTTTTCTCTGCCTTCTCAGCAGCCTGTGCCTTAGCCTCTTCTTTGGCCTTGGCCTCTGCGGCGAGACGGTCGCGCTTCTGCTGGCTCTGCTTAGCGATGCCTGCCTTCTTCGGAGCGAGGAACAGGAACATCTTCTTGCCTTCGAGCTTTGGCATCTGCTCTACCTTGGCATACTCCTCCAAGTCGTTGGCAAAGCGCAGCAACAGCACCTCGCCCTGCTCCTTGAAAAGGATGGAACGGCCACGGAAGAACACGTAAGCGCGCACCTTGTTGCCCTCTTCGAGGAACTCCTTGGCATGCTTGAGCTTGAACTGGTAGTCGTGGTCGTCGGTCTGAGGTCCGAAGCGGATCTCCTTCACCTCCACACGCACCTGCTTTTGCTTCATCTCTTTGGCACGCTTCTTCTGCTGATAGAGGAACTTGCTATAGTCGATGAGACGACAAACGGGCGGCTGTGCGTTGGGCGAGATCTCCACGAGGTCTACCCCTTGTTGATGAGCCAAGTCAAGTGCCTGACGTGTAGGCATTACTTGTGAGCCGTCGTCGCTTACGACTCGTACTTCCCGTACATGAATCTGACCGTTGACACGGTACTGATTCTTCTGATTGTCTTTCTTCATCCAGCTATATTAAAGTCATTTTTATTTTGGTTTTAGGGTATAACATACCCATACAGCGTGCAAAATTACTAAAAGTTTTCCGTTCCACCAAACTTTTCCTCAGAAAAAGATGATTTACCTGCTCAGCAAGTGCGTGGAACACAGATAGTCCACAACCTGACGGTCGGCGGGCAACCAGTGGACGCCGCCGAGATGGTCTTCCGGCAGCCAGCGCGCATCCTCAGCCTCCAAAAGTTCAAGGTGCCCGGAGACGACATGGCAGACAAAGCAGTGCATCGTGAGATGGAAAGCAGGATAGTCGTGCTCCACCGTCATGACGAACCGGTCGACAGAGACCTCTGTGTTCAGCTCCTCACGTATCTCCCGCCGCAAGGCGTCCTCACGGCTTTCGCCCTCCTCGATCTTTCCGCCGGGAAACTCCCACCAGTCTTTCCACTCGCCATAGCCGCGCTGTGTGGCGAAGACCAAGCCGTCGCGGCAGATAATTGCCGCCACTACTTCGATATGTTTCATGTCTTATATATAAATAGGTATAACCCGATGCAAAGTTACAAAGAATATCCGGCATTCCGCTCCCCCTACCCTATGATTTTGCCGGCATCGCTATTTTGAATAAAAAACCTTTTGACAAAATGCCTTCCACCTGAACTTTCATTCTAGAGAAAAAACAGAGGCATTTTTTAGGAAAAAGCGAGAAGAAGGTGAACAAAAATCGAGTTGCACTCATCAAAAAGCCGAGATGATGCGATCAGAAACGGAAGATGACACGATGAAAAAGCCGAGATGACCACATCAAAAAGCCGAGATGATAGCATCAGAAACGGTTTCTGACAAGACGGGCAAGGCGGCTATGAGGTAACGAAAAAGTAAAGATTCACATAAGGTATTAATACTCAGTAAGTTATAAAAAATCGCTCAGAATTTAAAAAATCACGGCAAGAGTTGGCTTCGTCGAAAAGAATCGCAAAATAAGGCCCGTTTTTTGTCAGTTTATTCAACAAAGAAGAGATGAAGGCGAAAGACAGAAGAAAGAAAGATAATGATTGAGTTTCAGAGAGCTAAAAAAGAAAGAAGTGGTTGTTTCCAAAATGGAAATAACCACTCAGTAGGGAGCCTCAAAGATAAGACTCAAAAGTCGCAAGTTGAATTTTACTTTCTCGACGCCATCATCTCTGTCGGCTATCGTGTTAATTCCATCAAAGTTACGAAGTTTCGCCAGTGGGCAACGTTGGTATTGAGGGAGTATCATACCGTTGCTGACTCCTTTGGAAGCCATGGAATCTTTCCATATTCTAAGCAAGGCTCATTAGCGGTCATGACATCGGGTGGCAATATGCTTCCGCTTTTTACTAATCGTTTGATATAGTCTGCACGAATATCAGCATTTTCTATTTCCTCTCTTCTTGCTCGGCTCATGGCGAGATACTCGTCCTCTATTTCGAGTCCGAGATACTTTCTCCCTAACAGATTGGCGGCAATGCCTGTAGTTGCACTACCACTAAAAGGGTCAAGAATCCAAGCGCCCGGCTTCGTGCTCGCCTCTATGATGCGTGCCAGCAGTCCTAGCGGCTTTTGGGTGGGATGCTTACCGCACGACTTCTCCCACCGGGCTATGGCAGGGAGATACCAAACGTCGGTCATCTGCTTGTTGCCATTGAGTTGCTTCATCAAATCATAGTTGAAGTAATGAGGCACCTTGGCAAGTTTTCGTGCCCAGATGATAAACTCGGTGCTGTAGGTGAAATAGCGGCAAGAGATATTGGGTGGTGGATTGGTCTTTGCCCATGTCACCACGTTGAGAATCTTGAAGCCGAGACGTATCAACTGCTGCTGTACGCTGAAGATATTGTGGTAAGTGCCCGAAATCCATATTGTGGCATTGTCTTTCATGTGGGCACGCACAGATGTCAGCCACCGAAGGTTAAACGCATCCATTTCCTGCGGTGTCTTCGTCTTATCCCAGTCGCCCTTATCCACGCACACCACTTTTCCGCTTTGGTAGCTGATGCCACCGGAAGAGAGGAAATAGGGTGGGTCGGCAAACACCATGTCGAAGCCAAAAGAGAACTTCGACAGCGTGTCGTTGCAATCACCCTGGATGAGGGTGAAGTCGTTGGAGGGAGATTTATAGTAAGATGGTATCATAGTAAAATGTTTTATGCCATTAATCCTCCACCACCATTGTCTTCATAAGTGTAAGCAGATTGCCATCCTGTTTGCCCTAATATGCTAATCGACTTAGGGGGCATCTTGTTTTTATTATCCCCACAAATATCAACAAAAGGACATTTTGTTATTTGTTTGTTCTCATCTTTTAATTGCTTATTAAAGTCAGTCTTTTGTATAGCAAGGTAACCTTCTTTGTTAGTACAAGGCAAAACCTTTCCAATCAAATGGGCTTTCTGATGCTTTATTCCCATTTTATAGCAAGTACGACAAGTTCTATTCAAACTTGACGCCCAACGGAACACATGACCACAATTATCACCACGAAAGATAGCAAGACTTTCTTTACAAAATTGCTTACCTACAACATTATAAATAAAATAGTCTAAAAGGCATGGACTTGCAATTTTATCACCTGGATACTTTTCAACCCACTTTTCCCATACTTTTCTCCATGCCGCTGCATTCATATTATCAATATATTCGTATTGATAACAGAATATATCAAGGAAACTTGAAACTAAAGGAATTTTAGTCTGGATTATGCCAGTACGCAAAGCGACTTTAATTGTATTTACGTCACTTGCGACATCAAGCTTTTCAAACCCAGTGACATTGGTCCATATTCCTAATACTACCATATCCCTTAAGAACATGTCAGCCTTTTTGTTTCCATAGCCAGAGTTGGACGCTATAAGAGCTGTTCTTAAAGCATAAATATCCCGACCGAATTTATCAATCAACTCATAAGGAGCACAATTATAAGATAAAACAAATTTAGCAATATTCCTTGCATAGTTAATTCGCTTATCATTCTGAGAAAGTGTTCCTACTTTGAGAGCTGTGAGTAAATCCTCCGGTTCGTCTACAATAACAGCCTCATCAAAAAGAGAGTCATCACTATTAAATACTTCCGCGAAATCAGAAAATTTTCGTGAGCCACGAAAATCTTGATTTGCTGTAAGAAGTCTAATGCGACAAACGTCAGGATTCTCCAAACCACATTTATCCCATACTGAAGTAAATGCACTGCCATTGGTGAGCACATAAATGTCATGGAGCGCATCAGCCACTTGAATACATTTATCTTCATCAATCCTGCAATCAAGTATCTCTTTATGGTGCTGTTGCCAGAATTTGTGAAAGTCAGAGAAATAATTGAAATCCTTACCTAAAACATTGAGAGTGCCTATATCAGGGCGTGTAGTATATAGATAATCGTTTATCTCCTTTACTATTTCCCTGGCACCATCAATATTCATCGTTGGATATGAATCAATGATGCCTTTGATAGTATTGCAGAAATCAGAAAAAGTCATATGCTTAGCTCTTAACAATAGAAATAAAATCTGAAATGCTTGTCAAGTTATAGACGCTTGGAATAATGCTATATGCTTCTTGAAGCTTATTCTTTGCAGAACGCCAGCCTATACCATCGGTAATCCAAACAAACTCAAAACCTGGTACGGAATTGATTTTAGGCGAAATGTCAGAATAAGAGCGTGCAACTTCATTGAGTTTAGAACCACCACTACTATAGAAGTTTACCTCAATAAGATATGTCTTTCCTGACTTCTCAACTACAAAATCAAAGCGCTTCTCGTCGTCACCAAGTACATTTGTTATTTCAGGCCATTCATGAGAATATACTTCTCTCCTATATTTGACCCCGTCCTTATCAAATATTCGTGCTATCAAGTTCTCCATGATGTGACCACTCCTATTCTTTCTTGCGTTAGTATCCAATCCAGTTTCAATACCAAATACATAGTCAACGAGGTCGTTGATTTTCTTGGACTGTAAGACTTCTGTTAAACCTGTTGTATCAAGAAATTCCATAACTCCATCTACAGAACTGAACAGCGAATCCAGTACAACGCATTTACCTATTTTGTCAAGGACTTTTTTCTTGCCCTCACTTCGGACCGCTATAAGAATATCCATAACATCAAATGCAGTGCGATCACGATTCCATATAGTTTCAACAGATTTGCGCATATCCGAAGAACCTATAAGACTATTAAGCATGCAGAGGCTCAATTTTATATTGTCAACATTCTGCGATATCTTATCGAAATCACAGAAAAAGTCTAACGTTTGATTTGTCTCTTGGAGTTGAGACATGAATGTTTCAAAGTCTTTCATTATACTATTGATTTACAACAGGGTTCATTTCAAAATTGATTTGTTGATGAAACAAATCAATTTGATTAGCATTAGCCCTTGTGTCCTGATAGTTGTGAACAAGTATCTCTGTTAGTTTACCTCGTTTTGTTGGATTGGAATTCACACTGCGAGAGGCAATAACTCTTTCAATTTCGTAATTTCCATATAATACGTCAAAGAAGTTATCTGCTTCATTTTTACCTTTGCAATCAGAATTGCTAAGCATGAATTTATACCCTGCTTGATTAATTCTATCGCAATATTCCTTAAGTCTTACCTGAGAATCATCATTAAATGAGTCCTTTGTATAGTCATTAAAACTCGACGTGTCGCTCAATGGGCGATAAGGTGGATCAAAGTAAAATAGTGTATTACCTTCCGCAAAATTAAATGTTTCCTCAAAATCTCCTGTCAGAATTTCTACTCTTCTAAGCACCTCACTATCCTTACGAATGGTCGCAGCATCGCAAATAGTTGGATTCTTATACTTACCAAAAGGAACATTGAATTGCCCCCGTTTGTTAACCCTATAAAGGCCATTGAAACAAGTTCTATTCAAAAAAATAAATAAAGTTGTATTCTCTATAGGATCGAGATTCTTCTCATTATAATGACCACGGGAGTTCATAAAAAATGCTCGTCGTTCATCATCGTTTGGAAGGGTTAAGTATTCTTTTTCTATTCCGCTCAATGAGTTTATGAGTTCTTCAGGATAGTCTCTGACTGTGCAATAGCATGTGGTAAGATCCTGATTAACATCGTTGATTACAGCGTGTTGAATGTTCGGATAACGCTGAAGCATATAGAATAGCATAGCACCGCCACCTGCAAAGGGCTCTATATACGTCGCATTCTCCCAATTACCAAAGTCAGCTGGAAGCAGAGCATCCAGTTGTTCGATAAGTTGACTCTTTCCGCCCACCCACTTGATAAATGGTTTTGCTTTCATCATCTTGGGTAATTATTATTTGTTTCTGCAAATATACGCACTTTTTTGTATACCTGCAATTTTCGAATCAAAAAAGCATGAGTTTCCATCAATTTTCCAGTTTACGTTGCATTATGAACGAACAAGAACGTCAAAAGCCATGTGCTTCGAACTTTCTCTCAAAGTATTCTCCACTGGTTTACAAGAAATATTTGTGGCGAGCCACAGATTTTTCGTATGGCAATCAACAAAGCAAGCAGAAAACATTATGGCAAAGAAAGTGATCAAAACCAAATATTTTTGTAGGGTTCACACAGAGACACAGAGACTCACTCGTGACTCAGAGCACAGAGAAGGCTTTGCCTTAAAGGAAATACGGAGAACTCTGCGATGTACTCGCTTTGTGAGCTCTTTAGGCAAAGCCGACTCTGTGAACTCTATATATAATAAGGTGTCCATCTCTGATACTCTGTGTCTCTGTATGAGTATTGCTTCAAGGATATTGGTTAATATTATTATTACCGTCAAGAGATGAGCGTGTAGGAGGTGACGCGTCTCGCGTCACTAAACCATATAACATCGCAAGAGATCATCGAGACGCGAGACGCGTCGCCTCCTACATGGCTTTGTAAGGTGGGTGCCTCTATGACGAAAACAGGAAGAAGACGACAAAGACCAAGAGAGCGATTGACAATCAAGGCTAAGTTTCGCCATGCCTCTTCCCGGCCAATAGCTCAGGAGGCCAGGATCATTTGTCTTTCGAGTTCTTCTCCAATTTGATGAGCAGCAGTCCGATGCCTGTCCAGATCAACTCACGCACACGCACGATCAACGCCACAAAGATGCCGGCACTGGCCGTGAGGCCTAAGCTGGTAGTGGACATGAGGAAACCACCCTCGCGGCCGCCCAACTGCAATGGTATGAAGAAAAGTAAGTTGGCAAAGAGAGAGGTGAAAGCTAAGATGAGCACACAATAGACAAAGTTGACGTGAGGCATGAGGACCAGCAGAATGAAGAAAATCTCCAAAGCGGAGCAGATGCGGCACGAGAGCTCCAGGAGCACGGCACCGATGAAGTGGCGCGGCTGCTGCTTGTGCAGGGCTGCGATCTGCCGGTCGATGGTGTTGAGTTGCTCACGATGACGCTCGACAAACGGAGTTGCCCAGCGTTTGACCATGGGCAGATGACTGAGGAAGTTCATCACGCGGTTGGCCAAACCCTTCTGATAGCCTACCATGAAGAACCAGACGCCAAGGATGCAAAAGCAGATGATGGCCAGCATAATCACCGTATAGAAAACGGAGAAGGGATGAACAAAAAGAAAGACGATGGCCGAAAGCAACCAAAACCAAAAGTGGCTGAAGATGTGGGTCATGGCATAAAGGATCACCGACGACGAAGCGCGCTCAGTGCCTATCTTCGGTGCCAGCTCCATGATGCGGTAGGGCTCACCACCCATCAGTCCGCCCGGCGTGGCATAGTTGAGGGCAAAGCCCGACACCGTGACTTTGTAGAGCCACAGAAAGGGGACGCGCTTCACCGGCTTGCCGTCGCCCGACGGCTGGCTGCACACCCCCTTGATGATCAGATACCACGCAGAAGTGTTGAACAAATAGAGGAACATCCACAGCGCTACGACGGCGAAAAACCAGTAGCCCGCATGTTTCAGTCCCGCCCATACCTGAGCAAAGTCAAGTTGGGTGACCATGATGATCAGGACGATGAGTCCAAAAATGAAGAAGCCGTTCTGGTATTTCTTTTTCATGCTGTCGAGAGATGTAGTATGCTAATTGTGTGTTATTGTTCCTTGCTGTTACTTTCCTGAGTCTTGGCGGCGGAAGCAGGACGGTTGCCGAGGCGCTCCTTGATGGCGTTCTCATGCTTTTTGGGGATAGAGAAGCGCACCTTCTCGCTGTCGTCCTTCTTCTCATGATAGAGTTTAGGCAGCGGGTTGGCCAGCGGCTCGTCGTAGGCACGGCGGTTGCGGAAGCCGTCGATGGCGGCATAGATAGCGTGGCGCAATGGTGTAGGATCGGCAATGCCCTGTCCGGCGATGTCGTAGCAAGGAGAGAGGTCAGGAGCCGTGGCCACCAAGGGCAGTCCACCGAGATAGCGGACATTGTTGTCGGGATGGAGCGTCTTGAACGGAGCCAGTCCCTGATCGTGGTACATGGAGAGGATCGCGTCGAAATGATAGTAGTCGCCCTGCTGGAAGAAGAGGTCAGCCTGATAAGGGCCGAAGACATTGACACCAGCATCAGCCAACTTCTGAATGGCGGGCTCGATAGCCTCAGTCTCCTCCTTGCCCTCAGCCTTACCGTCAACGTCCGGGTTAAGGGCGAGCACGGCGATGCGGGGATTGGAGACACGCATGTCGCGACGCAGCGTGGTGAAGAGGATCGCCACCTGCTCGATGATGTCGTGAGAAGTGATGGCAGCAGGAACATCCTTCAGGCTAATCTCGTCAGTCATCAGAGCCATGCGCATATCTTCGTTGATGAGCAGGCTCTGCGCTTTCTTGCCTTCACCGATGCACTGCTCGATATATTTCGCACGACGCGGGAAGTCGAAGCCACCCACATGAGCCTCACCCTTGTCGGCAGGAGCACAGACGAGCACATCGAAGAGTCCGTCTTTGTAGTCGGTGATCGCACGGTCGAGAGCTTTCACGGCAGCTAACGTGGCATCGGGAGAAGGAATACCCATCTCCACCTTGATCTCTTCGTCGACAGCCGGAATGATGTTGAGCTTACCGTCCTGGGCAGCGCTGGCGTCGGTGATGATGGTGAAGTTGTCTTTAATGCCCAATGCCTTGCTATGATAAGCGGCCACTTTGGGAGAGCCATATATAATAGGAGTACAGAGCTCAAACATCTCTGGCTCTTCAAATGCTTTGAAGATCAGCTCGTAGCCAATGCCGTTGGTGCTGCCGTGGGTGATGGCCACGCGTATTTTGTTGTTGTTCATGGTTGTTTGGTCTTATATTAGTCTTGAATATTTTAATGTTTGAAATCAATGATCTGTGAGCTTAGCCTGCCTCATGGTATAGAGCACGGCTTCGAGCCGGCGAACCGCATTGCGCTTGGTCTTGCCCGGAGCGAACACAAAGCCCTCGACGACGATATGGCGGCAAACCAAGTTGCCTTGCCGATCGGGCTGCTGCAATGGAAGCGTACGACTGACAAACGGACCGCCCATGGCATCGCCCGTCATCATCCACAAGCCACGGTAGAAGCCGCGGCCATCGGTCAATACGCTTTCGGGCACCGTAGCCATGTGCATGCTGTCGGTCTCGCCAAGGATGTTGCGGCCAAGCATATAGTCACGGGCACCCATGAAATTGCGGGCCTCGCTGTCGACATAGCCAGCTGTCTTTACGTCACGTCCACCATGATTAGCCTTCACATCGGAAGCGGTGACTGGACTCCAATCACGATAGACCACAATGTTTTGCATCATGGTGGCTGAGTTGTTGCTCAACCAAAGGAAGTCCTTGCTCTGCTTGCAAGCAATCATGTCGGCAGGTATCCACAACTCTATGCCGAACATCTTCCGGACGAACTTCTCAGCTTTGACGTGCCGCTCATGACGCAACATGCTGAGTTGTTTCCTTGCCTCTGAGCGGTTGAGGAGAATGCGCAGCCGTCGTCCGATGCTGTCGATGCTATTGTGAAGCACTGTTGCAGAAGGTGCTCCGATGTGCACCACGGTTTGAGGCTGTGCCCACACATTGCGCTCACTGCGGATGGAGGGACGGGTGTAAGCCTCAGCATTGATGTCGACAATCACGATGTTGCGCGTATAGCGGAGCGTGTTGCCGAAAGCCTTCGTACTGACCTCCGACACGTCGAAACTCGGTTCGGGTTGTGGCAAGCCCTCCACATCGGCAGAGAGTGCGCGGCGCACCATGCCCGCGGTGTCGCCCACAAGCAGTACCTCGTAGAGCTGACCGCCGGAGCGGGGCAGCAAGCCACCATTGCGACAACTCATAAGAGCTGACAGCAGAAGGAGCAACAGAGCTCTTCTGAGGCTCATGGCACTATGGGCAATACGCTTCACGAACGGTGCGGTTGCTTTTATAATTCAGCTTTCTTCTTAGCCGTGCTGAGCAGTCCACAGGCGGCAAAGATGTCTTGCCCACGGCTGGCGCGGATCGTCGTGTAGATGCCGTGCTGCGTGAGATAGTCGCGGAAGCTCTCCATTTTCTCCTCGCTGGCTCCATGCAAGGGCACGTGAGGAATCTGATGGAAACGGATGAGGTTGACACGGCACTCAAGGCCATGGAGCAGACGCACGATGGCCTGGGCGTGAGCCTGAGAGTCGTTGAGCCCGCCGAAGACGATATACTCAAACGAGAGACGGCGCTGATGCGAGAAGTCGTAGTTGCGAAGCAGTTCCACGATGTCCTCGATTGCCATACCTCTCTCTGCCGGCATCAGCTCCTGACGCTGCTCATGGAGTGGCGAGTGAAGGCTGATGGCCACATGACACTGGCTCTCTTCGAGGAAGCGCTTGAGCTTATCCTTGAGTCCCACACTGCTCACGGTGATGCGCTTGGGACTCCAGGCATAACCATAGGATGCGGTAAGGATCTCGGTGGCACGCAGCACATTGTCGAGGTTGTCCATCGGCTCGCCCTGCCCCATGAACACGATGTTGGTGAGCTTGTCGCGCTCAGGCAGGCTGTAGATCTGATTGAGGATGTCTGTGGCAGTAAGATAGCCCTCAAAGCCCTGCTTACCGGTTTGGCAGAAGAGACAATTCATCTTGCAGCCTACCTCGCATGAGACGCAGAGCGTGGCACGGTCGTTCTCGGGGATGTACACCGTCTCGACAAACTTGGTGCCTGCCGGTACCAAGTCAGCGCCGGCGGTGGTCACTACGGGGAAGAGATATTTGATGGTTCCGTCCTTGGAGTGCTGGGCGTCAATGGGCTTGGCACAACCAATCTGATAGAGCTCGTTGAGCTTCTCGCGGTTGGCCTTGGAGATATTTGTCATCTCGTCGATGGAACTCACGTGCTGGGTATAGATCCATTTTGCCATCTGCCCTCCGGCGAAAGAAGGCATGCCAAGCGACACAGCCACTTGCTTGAGCTCGGGCAGTGTCATGCCAAGGAGATTTTTCTTATTCATGGTATTATTCATAGTGCAAAGATACAAACTTTTTGAGTAAAGTAGGGATTTTGTGCCATAAAATAGCTATCTTTGCATCATTAACACCTTTATTATATAGGATTATGTCTATGGAATCATCGAGTCGGAAATATCATTGTGAACCACAAGTGAAGGTGGGAATCGTCAGTGGCGTAACCATTCATTTCGCATTGAATGGCCCCTACACGGTCCTGGGACGCAAGGCAGTAGGCGCTCAGACGGTGGAGATGACACCCAGCGGTATCGTGTGGAACAACGAGGTATATCCCGAGCTGGTCTTCTCGCCTTTGGCAGATGACGCGTCGTTCTCACTGAGCGATGTGACCATAGGCGTGAACTTTCACTGGGAGCGCAAAGAGACTCAGACTTTCTTGGGTACGCTGCATCTCATAAAGAACGGCGACAAGGTATGCGCTGTCAATGAGCTGCCGGTGGAGAAATATCTGGAAAGCGTGATCTCCAGTGAGATGAGTGCTACGTCGAGTCTGGAACTGCTCAAGGCGCATGCGGTCATCTCGCGGTCGTGGCTGCTGGCTCAGATGAAAAAACGAAAAGGAGAACAGCCGACAGACGAAGTGAAAGCACAAGGAAAAACAGCTGCTGACGAGATGGTAGAAGACGAGGATCGTATCGTGAAATGGTATGACCGCGAAGACCACACACTGTTTGACGTCTGTGCCGATGACCATTGTCAGCGCTACCAAGGCATCACCAAGGAGACCAGTCCGCACGTGGCGGAAGCCATCAGACTGACAAGAGGTGAGATTTTGACTTCCGACGGTGAAATCTGTGACGCACGGTTCTCGAAGTGTTGTGGCGGCGTGACAGAAGAATTCCAATATTGTTGGGAGAACAGCCCCAAGACTTACCTGAAGGCGGTGGCTGACACGGCTGAGATGGTCAAAAGTCAGGAAGGGATCTGCCATAGCAAAGACGACGGCAATGTCGGCGATACGCTCGTCCCCGACTTGACGGTAGAGGCTGCGGCAGAGCGATGGATACGTTCCACACCTCCGGCTTTCTGCAATACGAAAGACAGAGAGGTGTTGTCGCAAGTGCTCAACGACTATGATCAGGAGACAATGGATTTCTATCGCTGGACCGTGGAATACACGCAAGAGGAATTGGCTGAGCTGATTCAGCGAAAGACAGCACGCAAGTTGGGACGCATCCGCGACCTCGTGCCTTTGCAGCGGGGGAAGAGCGGCAGAATCTGTCTGCTGAAAATCATCGGTGAGAACCATGAGTTGATCATAGGCAAAGAGTTGGAGATACGACGGGCACTTAGCGACAGTCATCTCTATAGCTCAGCCTTTGTGGTGGACAAAGCGGGAGAGGATGCCGACGGATTCCCAAAAAGCTTTACCCTCCACGGAGCTGGATGGGGACACGGCGTGGGACTCTGTCAGATTGGTGCCGCGATGATGGGCGCCAAAGGCTATGACTATGACAGAATCTTAGCACACTATTATCCCGGCGCCAGCCTCACGAAGCTATACGTTTAAAACCAGTTACGACCATTTACGACTATGCTCAATAATACAAAAGAGAGAACACGAGCAACTTTTCAAGATCAAGAACACAGGTCGCCTTGGCTATGGGTGCCGTCGCTGTCGTTTGCCGACGGATTGCCTTTGGTGACGATTATGACCCTATCGGTGATCCTCTATAAACAGCTGGGACTGAGCAATGCCGAGATCACCTTCTATACATCGTGGCTCTATCTGCCTTGGATATTAAAACCGGTATGGAGTCCGCTCATCAATGTGGTGAAGACCAAACGCTGGTGGATCGTGCTGACGGAAGTACTCCTGGGCGCAGCCTTCGGTGGAGTAGCCTTCACGATACCTACCTCGTTTTGGCTGCAAGGCTCTCTGTTCTTCTTCTGGGTAATCGCCTTTGCGGGTGCCAGCCACTGCATCTCTGCCGACGGCTTCTATATGCTTGGACTCAACACCCATCAGCAGGCTACGTTCATGGGGATCCGCTCGCTGTTCGACCGTCTGGCCACAATCTTCGCGCAAGGCGTACTCGTGATGATAGCTGGCAATCTGCAGGTGGTCTTCCGCAACAGCATCTCCTACTCGTGGAGTCTGACATTCTTTGGTGTCACGGGACTGTTTCTGCTGTTGTGGCTTTGGCATAACTGTGCATTGCCACGTCCACAGGAAGATGCCAAACGGCCGTTTGTCAACTTCCGAACCATCGGGGATGAGTTTACGCATACCTTCCGCACATTCTTTGCCAAAGAACAGATATGGGTGGCACTGATGTTCATCATCTTCTTCCGCATGCCGGAGGGACTGATGGAAAAGGTGTCTGCGCTCTTCCTCATCGACTCGGGACATAACGGAGGACTGGGACTCTCGCCTCAGGAATATGGACTCGTACAAGGTACCGTGGGCATCATCGGCGTGTCGTTGGGAGGCATCTTAGGAGGCATCCTCGCAGGTAAAGACGGACTGAAGAGATGGATATGGCCGATGGCCTTGGCTTTCTTTCTGCCGCAAATGGTCTACCTGCTGCTGAGCTACACGCTCTCTTCCAGTCTGTGGATGATCAGCCTTTGCGTGTTTGTGGAGCAATTCGGCTATGGCTTCGGACTGACTGCCTACACACTATACCTTATATATTATAGTCGCGGCGAATACAAGACCAGCCACTATGCACTGGGATCCGCTATCATGTCACTCTCGATGATGCTGCCGGGACTGGTATCCGGTGCACTGCAAGACATGATGGGCTATCGTCATTTCTTCACGCTCTCATTGGTTTTCAGCCTTCTCACCCTCTTGGTCGTAGGCCGGCTGAAAATCGACAAAGAGTTTGGAAAAGCAGAGCAGGAACAAGGATTAGAACAAGAACAAGAGAAAGAGTTGGAAGCATAAGACTGCTGAGACGTACACTACTTGGCTCACGACAGACAGAATAGAGGCTTCAAACAATACGGTATCCATTTCCTGCGGACACCAATAGTACAAAAACAAAGATGCCGCAACCTCGCAGTATATACTTGCGGAGTTGCGGCATTATTATGTTCACTGAATGTCTATTTCTGCGTCATTATCATATCTGATGACCATGTCTATTTCACGACACCGATAATCTCTTTCACGCTCTTGCATCCGTGGCGCTCCAGCCACTGAGCCATGCCATTCTTGACTTTCACGGTGACGGCGGGATCGATGAAGTTAGCCGTACCAATCTCAATGGCTGTGGCTCCTGCCATCATAAACTCGATAGCGTCTTCCGCTGTCATGATGCCTCCCAAGCCTATCACAGGTATCTTCACGGCTTTAGCCACATCATGCACCATTCTCACGGCGACAGGCTTGACAGCCGGACCACTGAGTCCACCGGTACCAATACTCAACTTGGGACAGCGGTGCTCGATGTCGATGGCCATACCCATCAGCGTGTTGATGAGCGACACGCTGTCTGCGCCCTCAGCCTCGCAAGCACGGGCGATATCAGCAATGGAAGTGACATTGGGCGATAGCTTCACGATGAGCGTCTTGTGATAGACTTTGCGCACTGCCTTTACCACACTGGCAGCACCCTCGCAGGTGACACCAAAAGCCATACCGCCATCCTTCACATTGGGGCAGGAGATATTCAGCTCAATAGCCGGAATACAATCCAGCTCGTCGATACGCGCTGCGCACTCGGCATAGCGCTCTGGTGAGGAACCGCTCACGTTGACGATGAAATGCGTCGGAATGTCTTTTATCTCAGGATAGATATGCTCACAGAAATAGTCCACACCTTTGTTTTGCAATCCCACGCAGTTGAGCATACCACTGGCTGTCTCTGCCATACGCGGATAGTCGTTGCCCTCGCGCCACTCCAGCGTGGTGCCCTTGACGATGATACCGCCGATTTCCTCCAAAGGCACCAAGTCGGCAAACTCCACACCATAGCCAAACGTACCGCTGGCGGTCATGACAGGATTGGATAATTCGAGCTGATGAATATTGACACTTAAATCTACCATAACAACTTCTTAATATTAAACACAGGTCCTTCTTTGCATACACACTGATTGCCTTCGACAGTCTTCTCCACACAGCACAGACACGCACCCAGTCCGCAGGCCATCATATTCTCCAACGACACCTCGCAAGGAATATTCTTCTCTTTGGCAAATCTCGCCACTGCCTTCATCATCGGAGTAGGACCGCACGTCTGAATGAAATCGAAATGCTCATTCTGCAAAACAGAGTGGTTCGTGACAAAACCTTTCTCACCTGCAGAAGCATCCTCCGTGGTGATATATACCTTACCGAATTTATTAAACAAATCCAACTCTAATAAATCTTTAGCAGAGCGGGCACCAAGCAAGAATACTGGTTCGCCACCCTGGCGCTTGATCTCAGCACCCTGATAGAGAACTGGGGCCACGCCGACACCACCGCCTACTAAAAGCACACGCAGTCGCTGATCGTCATCCGGCTTTTCGCAGGCAGAGAAAGCTGCCGCATCACCACAAATCACAGACTTGATAGCAGCAAGATCACTGAAGCCATTGCCCAAGGGGAAGAGGCAGTTGAGCGTGTCACCGGCCTTTAGCTTAGCCATGTGCTTCGTACCTTCACCGACAGCGGCCACAAGCAGCCACAACTCATTGCGGGAGACATCTACGAAGTTGATCGAGATAGGGCGGCGGAGAAAGGTAGTGGGACTGTCCTCAACGTGGATGTTGACAAACTGTCCCGGCATCATCTCCGGAAGAGGTCGCTTGGAAGTGAGCTTGAGCAGAACATGATGATCACTGATATGTTCGTTCGATGCCACTGTCAAGTCCATACAATATTTCTTCATATAAATGGATTTAAAGGGTCTTTCTTCTTTGCAAGAGCTTCACCACAGCGATATGTCGGGCTTACTCTTTCTCTATATCCGGGCATTCACCTTTTCTATATTCAGGCATACACCTTTCTATCCTCAGGCTTACACCTTATTATATATAGAGAATGATATATAGAGAATGATATGTAGAGGAGCAGCACCCCATGTTTTCCCATCGGGCTCACCCCTCTGCCATAATTCAGCTACAAACTTACACAAAAAAAACAAGAAATCGGCATTTCTATCCCGACAATATTTCATCCTATGGCAAGAATTGCTCTTTCGCAACCTAAATCACAACCAGTTCTGAAGATAAAAACACCATGCAGCACATAAAAAAGACTCCTCATGAAGCAAACTGCATCGCTCCATGAGGAATTCAAACAGCCTTATCCCGGTAGCATCTCGAAACTGCAAAAGACAGACATTATTTCTTCGGCACAAACGACTCCCACGTCTGATCGTCATAGAAGATCCTTATCTCCGTTATCTTTCGTTGTGGTTTGTCAACATATTTCACGATCACCTTTTCTGCCTGAGAAGCAGCTGCGCGAGCAGATTGACCACCTTTACCATTATCTTGTCCAAAGAGCGAAGGTTGCTGTGCAGCTGGAGCAACACCAGCTGAAGCTGGATTTTCGGCACTATGCACACCATCGGACAGTGATGCGTCGCTTGCTGTGCCACCATCTGCGGAAGCATCGCCGTCAGCAGAATCAGACTGCTGAGCATTATCACCGGCAGTGGGGGAGTTGCTCACATACATCGGACCGGTACCAAACATCAGCCAGTTGATGGAGATTTTGGGGAAGTGCTGATGGATATTCTCCACGATTTGCAGGGTTGGGCGTGTTCGGCCATTGAAGATACCGCTGAGGGTGCCTTCTGAGATGCCCGTGAACTGCGCGAAAATTTTTTGCGTCATGTGCTGATTTTCCATCAGCTTCTTAATTCTATCTTTCATATCAGGTGCCATAGAGATGAAAAGGGGCTAAAAAGCCGCCTTCACTTAAGTATTTGCAAAGTTAAATCAAAAAATCGATATTTGCAAATGTAAAGAGAAGAATTTTAATCCTAAAACGATATTCGATAAATCAAATAATATAGGTTTTAGAATTTGAATATTATAATCAGTATATTGAGATTTACAAATTCAAATATCACCATCAATAGGCACATGAAGCTTTAAATCAACGATTCAAGTCAACTATTTGGCTCTGATAGGGCTATATCTGCATATTATACAGAGATAAGGCTCAAAAAGGGTGATTTAGCAGATAAAAAGCCATATTATTATGTATATGACTTCTCAAATATATGATTTTATTATTGATAGTCAGTGACTTATCCTTAAATAGTATATCTGCATACTTTTACGTTTAAGTTTTAAAATTTGTGCTTGTAAATTTGAACAGTTAAACAAAATACATATTTAATAATCCAAATAGTTTGATAATCTGATTTTATAAATCATATTGCTATTAAGTTCTTCAAATTTAGAATTTGAAATTCAGTAATTTAAAACCAAAACAAATGTTAATTTTGAATTTCAATGTGCTTAGAATGCTGTTTTTCGTCATTTTGGCGAAAATTCAGGCAAGGATAGGAGTTGGTTCAGATTTTTAAAATCTCAGCAAAAAAATTTAGCCTAACTTCGCTCATTTTGAAGAAGTTAGGCTAAAAAACGGGTATTTTCTCAACTTTCAATCTAGAGAAAAATAGGCGCTGTTTTGGCGTTTTTCAGTGCTTTTTAGTGCAAAATGAAGAAGACAAGCTCCCTCATCAGCTCCTCAGGAGGGGTGTTTGGGTTGTCCAAACCCTTAATTTTGGCGTCTGTTTCTCCTAGTTTATCCAAAATCTGTAGCGTCTTTCTTCCCGAGTAGTTTTTCATACCTGTGAGATAGTCTTTCACGCCCCACGGACTTCTCATGCCCAGATACTCCGCCAAAGCATACTGATCGTTGCGGTTGGGAGCATAATATGCCAGCATCAGATTCTGGAAGAAATTGAAAAGCAGCGGCACGAGGCTGTAAGCGGAGCCCGCTTTAGGGTTACTGTTGAAGTAACTGATGATTTGATTTGCCTTGTAAACATTTTTATTAACGATGGCATCTCTCAGCTCAAAGGCGTTGAAATCTTTGCTCACTCCCACATTGCGCTCTACGATGTCGGGCGTGATACGTCTGTCGTTTTCCGGCAGTGAGATGAGCAACTTGTCGAGTTCGGAAGTGAGTCGGCTGATGTCTGCTCCGATATGGTCAGCCATCATCGCAGCACTTTTCTCGTCGATGGATGCTTTTTGCCGGCTGACATAGTCGTTGATGTATTTTGGCAGCTGCCACTCCTTGAGTTTCTTGCTCTCAAAAATGACACCCACCTTATCGACAGCTGCTGCAAATTTCAGTCTTCTGTTCACCGTACCATTTTTATAGCAGAAGACGAGAATTGTTTTCGGTTGCGGATGGAGCACATATTTCTCAAGTTTATCAAACGACTTGAGTCCCTGCGCCTCCTTGACGATGATCACCTTTTTGGGTGCCGTCATCGGATACTGCATTGCCAAGTCAGCGACCTGCGCCGCGTTGACATCAGCACCGAAGACCACGGTGAGGTCGAAGGCCTGTTGCTCGGGCGTGAGGATTTTGTTTTGGAAGAAGTTGCTGAGCTTGTCGATATAGTAAGGCTCATCACCCATGAGCAAGTACACGGGTGCGAACTCTCCGTTTTTGAGTTGTCGCATCAGCGCGTCGAATGAAACTGAAGCTTTCTTTTCTGGCATGTTTCTGTTTCTGTTATCTGTTATTCTCGCGATAAATGACTATCTTTGCACAGTGGAAAACGCAGGAGTCATCCTGCTATGGCTCCACCACGAATAATCACTTGCAAAGATAACAAAATGATTTCAATCAACCTACCTCATAGCGATATAAAAATAGGAGGGACCCGTGAAAAGCCGATGGTCCTGGACATCCTGCGTCACCGCTATGTGGCATTGACACCCGAGGAATGGGTACGTCAGAATTTCGTACATTATCTGATTTCCGAGCTTCACTATCCTTCGGGGCTGTTGGCCAATGAGGTGTCGCTGCCGGTGGGCGCGAAACGGCTGCGGGCAGACAGCGTGCTCTATGACCGCGATATGCATCCGAAGATGATCATCGAGTATAAGGCACCGTCAGTGAAAATCACACCAAAGGTATTGGAGCAGGTTGCCACCTACAATCTCTTGCTGCATGTCGACTACCTAGTGATGAGCAATGGTCTGACGCATTACTGCTGCAAGATGGATTATGGGAGTAAAAAATATGTATTTCTCCCAGAGATCCCCGTATACGAAAATCTTTGAATACAGATTCTGTGATATGGACAACTCAAATTCTGCGCGAGTTACGCAGTTACGAGTTACAAAAGCAACAAAAAGCCTCATGGCTGTTGACCATGAGGCTTATTAAAAGGTTACACGGCAGCGTAGCCTTTTGTGGAGTTGTCACGCATGATGTCGCGGATATTCAATTCCTTGTATTCACCGCCTTGATGTGCTGTGGGATCCGGATGATGAGGTTTGTCTTCCTCATAGCTGAAGTTCTTGTAGTTCAGTTCAGCGCATCCCCACACGATGAGCGCAGCCACGATGAACACGACCAATGCTATTGCTATATTCATAGAGCGTATTGAATTATGATTTGATACGAGTTGAAATTCTGTTGCAAAGGTAGCAATTTTAGCTGTAAAACATTTATTTTCAAAGCAGTTTTTTCAAGCGACTCACAAAAGGACAGCTCTACAAAGAGCTTCTTTCTGCGAACACCTTTCAAAGTACATCTTTCCACAAGCCATTTATCGCTTTCTTTTCACTCCTCTTTGCGCCACAGCTTCCAGAGGGTTGTCGGGCCAGTAATGCTTGGGGTATCTGCGCCGCAGCTCCTTTCTCACCTCGAAGTAGGTATCCTGCCAAAAGCTCTGCAAGTCAGCAGTGAGCTGCACCGGCTTGAAGCCAGGGCTGAGCAGTTCCATCAGCACGGGTATCTTACCGTCGTTGACGCGAGGCGTGGTTGTGAGTCCGAAGCATTCCTGAAGCCGTACACTGAGCACAGGTGCCTCCGAGCCTTTGCGGTATCTGAGTTGTACCTTGCTGCCCGAGGGTACCTCGATATGTGTCGGTGCCAGTCTGCTGACCTCCTGCTGCTGTTCATAGGAAAGCATGTTCCACAGAACACTCTCCATATCCATTTTTCTCATCTCGCTGACTGTGGTGATCACTTTCCCGTCTTTTTCGAGATAGAAGGGCAGCCACTTCTCCGGTCGCTTGAGCACGGAGTCTGTAGAGAGATCGGGAAGTCCAAGCTCGGGGTGCCACTGCGCCACGAGGGCTACGCGCTCCTGCAGAGCAGCCGTCTTGTCGGTCCAGCTGAACATACTCCTGCCTTCCTTCTTCGCTGCCTCGCAGATGATGCGCTTCAGCTGCTCCTTCGGCACATTGTCCAGCGGCTTCGTCTTGACTACGAGCGTACCTATTCTCATCTCTTTCTGAGCGACCACCCCACCCTGATGTGCTATCCACGTGATATTGTCCCACCACGTAGCAAAGTCTTCGAGACTTTGGCTACTGACCGGCGCGGCGAGAAAAGCCCTTCCCCTGCCTCCGTTTCCGGCGTGCAGCGTAGCGATAGCCAGCCACGGGAAGCTGGTGAGCGGATCCGCCGCGTCGAGCATCACTTCTTCACCGTTGGCCATGCGATAGTTACCGTTATGATCCACAGCCTTGGCGATACGCTCGGGATAGGCGGCAGCCACCAGGACACCAATATCCTCCCGTGCCACATAAGCATTGCTGGGGCGTATACCCACCATTCTGTCATACTCCGCTGCAATGTTTCCGATGCGCTTCCATCGTCCCAGCGCATTTCTTCGTCTTGCATCCTGCAGAGCCGACACACGCAGCAGCAAATCGGAATAGACATAGCTCTCCTGAGCCATCACGTCTTTCTCCTCCAAGATAGCAGCGATGTCGCAGGCCAGCGATTTCTCCTGTGCGTTTCGTGCCTGGAGTATCATTCGAGCGATTCTCGGATGGCAGGGCATAGCCGCCATCTTTCGTCCCAATGGGGTGACCTGCCCCTCCCCGTTGATGGCATGGAGCGCCCGCAACTCATTAGCAGCTCTTGCCACATTACCTTTGGGCGGTGGTGTAAGCCAGGGCAGGCGCTCGACATCCGTCTCACCGAAAGCCGCCACTTCCAGCACCATCGGCACGAGATCGGCATCCATGATTTCAGGCTGCCGTTGCTCCTCCATACGCTGCTCGGTGGCATTGGTCCACAGCCGGAAGTAGGTACCCGCAGCCACGCGCCCTGCTCTACCCGCTCTCTGCCGTGCCATGTCCATGCTGATGCGTACAGTCTCAAGATGGCTCAAGTCGTTGGTGGGGTCAAAGACAAGTTTTCTGTAATAACCGCTGTCCACCACGATTCTGATGCCTTCTATCGTCAGCGACGTCTCGGCGATGGGCGTGGCCAACACCACTTTCCTCTCCCCCGGTGCAGAGGGACCGATCGCCTCGTATTGCTGTTGTGGTGGCAGATTGCCGTAGAGCTGGCACACATGGGTGGCACCCAGACTGCTGCCCAGCAGTTCCGCGCATCTGACGATGTCGGCTTGTCCGGGTAGAAACGCCAGTATGTCACCTTCCAATTCTCGGTGTACACGGCTGACAGTTGCGGCGACAGCCTCTGCAATCTCATTCGGTAGAATATCGTCATTTGAGAGTATCGTTTCCACGGGATACATCCTACCCTGGCAGGAGACTTCGCGGGCGCCAAGAGCCTGACAGATAGTTGTGGCGTCGATGGTAGCCGACATCACGACGATATCCAAGTCGGGTCTGAGGATGCTCCTCGCCTCTTGTGTCAGACAGAAAGCCAAATCTGATTGCAGACTACGCTCATGAAACTCGTCGAAGATGACGCAGATCACGCCTTCGAGCGTAGGGTCTTCGGTCAGGCGGCGCGTGAGGATTCCCTCTGTGACCACCTCTATCCTTGTCTTCGATGAAACCTTCTTCTCGAAGCGTATCTGATATCCTACCGTCCGCCCCACTTCTTCTCCAAGCATCTGTGCCATGCGCAGGGCTACCTGCCTGGCAGCCAAGCGACGGGGCTCAAGCATGACGATTCTGCCCTGCACAACGCGGCTGAGCATCGTCAGCGGCAACAATGTGGACTTACCGGCACCCGGTGGGGCTACGACCACGGCGGCATGGCGCTGCGAGAGTTCTGTGTTGAGCTCTTCAGCAATAGCGGCAGCTGGCAGCTGGCTGTATCTCTCGATGATATTTTTGGTTGGCATCGTCATTGACTCCTTAATATATATAGCTGATTTTACTCCTTATTATATATAGAGCTACAAAGTTACTACTTTTACGTGTAAAAAACACCACCGGCGACAATTATTGATTTTAGGGATAAAAATACCCAAAATATTGCGCCAATCAAAAAATAAGTAGTACTTTTGCGGTGATTTAAACAAAACTAATTTGTATCATGGTTAAAATCACATTCCCTGACGGTTCTGTGCGTGAGTACGAGCAGGGCGTCACTGGACTTCAAATCGCAGAGAGCATCTCACCGGCTCTCGCCCGCGACGTTGTATCTTGCGGGGTCAATGGTGAGACAACCGAGTTGAACCGTCCCATCAATGAGGATGCAACCATCGCACTTTACAAGTTCGACGACGAAGAGGGCAAGCATACCTTCTGGCACACCTCCGCCCACTTACTTGCAGAGGCACTCCAGGAGCTCTATCCCGGCATCCAGTTCGGCTTCGGACCTGCCATCGAGAATGGCTTCTTCTACGATGTCATGCCACCCGAGGGCAAGACGATCTCTGAAAACGACTTCCCCAAGATCGAGGAGAAGATGAAGGAACTCGCCAAGAAAAACGAGCCCGTCGTGCGCCGTGAGGTCTCCAAAGCCGATGCCATCAAGGAGTTCGAGGCTGACGGACAGAAATATAAGGTGGAGCACATTCAGCAGGATCTCGCTGACGGCACCATCACCACATATACCCAGGGCAACTTCACAGACCTCTGCCGTGGTCCGCACTTGATGAGCACAGGTGCCATCAAAGCCATCAAGATCACGAGCGTGGCTGGTGCCTTCTGGCGCGGCGATGCCAAGCGCGAGCAGATGACACGTATCTATGGTATCACCTTCCCCAAGAAGAAGATGCTTGATGAATATCTCGTCATGCTCGAAGAGGCCAAGAAGCGCGACCACCGCAAGATCGGCAAGGAGATGGAACTCTTCATGTTCTCCGACCGCGTCGGCAAGGGTCTGCCTATCTGGCTGCCGAAGGGTACTCAGTTGCGTCTGCGCTTGCAGGAGTTGCTCCGCAGTGTGCTCAAGCCTTACAACTATCAGGAGGTCATCACTCCGGGTATCGGCTCGAAGAACCTCTATGTCACCTCCGGCCACTATGCCCACTATGGCAAGGATGCCTTCCAGCCTATCCACACGCCAGAGGAGGATGAGGAGTATATGCTCAAGCCGATGAACTGTCCTCACCACTGCGAGGTGTACGCCCGCAAGCCACGTTCCTACAAAGACCTGCCACTCCGTATTGCCGAGTTCGGTACTGTCTTCCGCTATGAAAAGAGCGGTGAGCTTCACGGATTGACACGTGTGCGTACGTTCACACAGGACGATGCTCATATCTTCGTACGTCCCGATCAGGTAAAGGCTGAGTTCGAGACCATCATCGACATCATTCTGAAGGTGTTCCACATCTTCGGTTTCAACGATTACGATGCACAGATCTCACTGCGCGATCCTAAGGACACCGAGAAGTATATCGGTTCCGATGAGATTTGGCAGGAGAGCGAGGACGCCATCCGCCAGGCTTGCAAGGAGAAAGGACTCCACGCTCACGAGGAGACCGGCGAGGCTGCCTTCTATGGTCCTAAGCTCGACTTCATGGTCAAGGATGCCATCGGCCGTAAGTGGCAGTTGGGTACCATCCAGGTCGACTACAACCTTCCGGAGCGCTTCAAGCTGGAGTATACCGCAGAGGATAACTCCAAGAAGACACCGGTGATGATCCACCGTGCACCGTTCGGCTCTCTCGAGCGCTTCACCGCTGTGCTCATCGAGCACACGGCTGGTCACTTCCCCTTGTGGCTCACGCCTGACCAGGTGGCTATCCTGCCTATCTCAGAAAAGTACAACGACTACGCCAAGGAGGTGAAGAGCTATTTCGACACACAGGACGTGCGCGCATACATCGACGACCGCAACGAGAAGATTGGCCGCAAGATTCGCGACAACGAGCTCAAGCGTGTGCCTTATATGATCGTCGTAGGTGAGAAAGAGGCTGCCGACAAGCTCGTGAGCATGCGTAAGCAGGGCGGCGGCGAGCAGGCTACCATGCCGATGACCGAGTTCGCTCAGCGCATCAAGGACGAGGTTGCAGAGCAGCTCAAGGAGATCAACGAGTAATCTCACTCTTGGAAACAAGAGACATCAATAAAAAGAGGCGGAGAGCATCATGTGCTTTCCGCCTCTTTTGTTTGTTCTCATTACTAAATTTTCTACCCTTCTTCCACGATGGTCATGGTCATCGACACGTCGTCCTTAGGACGGTCATCGCGCGAGGTTTCCACATTTTGTATCTTCTCCACCACGTCGAGTCCGTCAACTACTTCACCAAATACCGTATACTGGTTGTCGAGGAAGGGCGTACCGCCGACGGTAGTGTAGGCTTTCACCTGCTCCTCGGTAAACTTCGGCTTGCCCATCTGTTTGCTCTTCTGCTGCGTCTCCTCTACGAGCTCATCTTGCAACCGCTGCAGCCCTGTCCGGTCGCGGTTACGGCGCAACGTCATGATCTCGTCACGGTGCTCCTTGGCAAGCGCGTTGAAGATGGTCTGCTCTTGCTGCATCTCCAGTTGCCGCTCCATCTGCTTGAGCTCCTGCGGTTTGTAGACCTTACCCCAAACGATATAGAACTGACAGCCGCTGCTCTCCCTGTTGGGATTCACCTCGTCCCCAAGACGGGCTGCACTCAGCGCTCCACGCTTATGGAAATACTTCGGGTAGACAAACTCTGCGGGAATGGTATATCCTGTGTCGCCCGTGCCCAGCGCTTTTCCTTTCGGCGCTCCTTTGCTCTCGGGATCGCCACCTTGAATCATGAAGTCCTTGATGACGCGGTGGAACAGCGTACCGTCGTAAAAGCCCTCCCTCACCAGCTTGATAAAGTTGTCGCGGTGCTTGGGTGTCTCGTCATACAGGCGCACAGTGATGTCGCCCAATGTGGTTTGAATCTTGATCATATCTATTACTCTTTTCAAATGGTCATGTCTCGGGCAGGCTACTCCCTACCCCGCTGCAAAGATAATCATTTTCCCGCAAACAAGCATCCCACTCTTTCTTTTTGTCCCACTCCCGCAGGTGAAGACACTATCACCACAGGGAATATAGGGCACCCAAAAAGTATTTTAGTCCACGCCCTCATCTTTTTCTGCCAAAATTGCAGTATTCTCAAATAAAATGAGTAATTTTGTCAACCCATGAATACTACAGAACTGCAAAGAATCAAACAGCGCTACAACATCGTAGGCAACAGCGATGATCTGAACCACGCTCTCGACGTGGCCCTGCAAGTAGCCCCCACCGACCTCAGCGTGCTGATTGTCGGCGAGAGCGGCGTGGGCAAGGAGATCATTCCACGCGTCATACACGACAACTCGCCCAGGCGCCGTGAGCGTTACTTCGCCATCAACTGCGGTTCCATCCCCGAGGGTACCATCGACAGCGAGCTCTTCGGCCACGAGAAAGGTGCCTACACCGGAGCCGTCGGCGAGAGCGAGGGATATTTCGGTGTCGCCAACAAAGGCACCATCTTCCTTGACGAGGTAGGCGAGCTGCCCATGGCCACACAGGCACGACTGCTCAGAGTGCTCGAGACGGGAGAGTATATTCGCGTAGGCGGACAGGAAATCAGAAAGACCGACGTGCGCATCGTCGCCGCCACTAACGTCAACATGCGTAAGGCGATCTCTGAGGGACGCTTCCGCGAAGACCTCTTCTACCGTCTCAACACCATCCCCATTCAGATGCCGCCTCTGCGCGAGCGGGGCAACGACATACTGCTGCTCTTCCGGCTCTTCGCCATGCAGATGGCCGACAAATACCATCTGCCGAAGATCACCCTCACCGACGATGCCAAGCAACTCATGCTCCACTATAAGTGGCCCGGCAACGTCAGACAGCTCAAAAACATCACAGAGCAGATGTCGGTGCTCAGCGAAAACCGGGAAATCAACGCGGAACAGCTCAAGCACTTCATCCCCGACGATCCCGAGAGCACAGAACTCGCCACCATCAGCCAGCCCGGACAGCACTCCTACGAGAATGAGCGTGAGGCACTCTACAAGATCCTCTATGAGCTACGGGGCAGCGTCGCCAATCTCAGACACGATCTCAACTCCATGAGGAAGCAACTCGACGACACCCGCGAGCTCAACAACATGAGCGCTTACCGCAATCAATATCTCGACACCCCGGCCTCCTCCATGCCCGCGCTCACGCCAGCCGGGCACACACTGAATGGATACGACGGCGTCTCGCCAACGCAAGATGCTGAAGCTGAAGAGATCAAGGCTGAGCCCGAAAGCCTCAACCTCAACGACCTCGGACGGCAGATGGTCGAGAAAGCACTCGAAAGAAACAATGGCAACAGGAAAAAAGCTGCCCAAGAGCTGGGCATCTCCGACCGCACACTCTATAGAAGAATCAAACAGTATGGTCTCGATAAAAAAGAATATTAAAGTCATCAGACAAGCGCTGCTGGCCCTCACACTGCTTATCTCCACCATCGCCCTGATGAGTGCATGCAAGGTAAGCCTGAAATTCAACGGTGCCAGCATCGACTACACCAAGACCAAGACCATCCGCATCGCTGACTTCCCCATACGCTCCAGCTATGTCTGGGGACCCATGGGGCCGATGTTCAACAATCAACTCAAAGATGTCTTCGCCAACCACACCCACCTGCAGCAGGTCAAGCGGGGCGGAGACCTCGTCATCGAAGGTGAGATCACACAATACAGTCAGCGCAACAAATCCGTCTCCAGTGAGGGATACTCTGCACAGACCGAACTCTCCATGACCGTCAACGTGCGCTTCACCAACAACGCCAACCACAGTCAGGACTTCGAGAAGCAGTTCACCTCCACCAAGAGCTACGAGACCACGCAAAGCCTCTCCAGCGTACAGCAGGAACTCGTGGAGCAGATGTGCAAGGACCTCACCGACCAAATCTTCAATGCCACCGTAGCCAACTGGTAATCATCATGGACATAGCGCAATACATACAACATCCTGAGCTTCTGGACCGCGAGACCGTCTACGATCTCCGCAGCCTGCTTGCGCTCTATCCTTATTACCAGAATGCGCGGCTGTTGCTGCTCCGTAACCTCTACCTGCTCCACGATCCCTCATTCAATGATGAACTTCGCCAGGCTGCCATCTACATCACCGACCGGAAGGTGATCTTCAACCTTGTAGAGGCCGCACACTATCAGCTCAAGACTTCTAAGCAGGAAAACAGCCGGACACACTCTCAGGACAAGGCTGAAAGCAAGGGCGACCGCACCATATCACTGATCAACAACTTCCTCGACACCATACCCGAGGAAGAGAAAGAAAAAGATAAGCCCAAGAAGACCAAGCGCAAGCCTACTCCCGCCGATGCCGCTGTCGACTACGTCGCCTATCTGCTGGAAACAGAAGATGACGACGAGCAGGAGACACCACAGGAGCAGCCTCAGCTCAAGGGGCAGGATTTGATCGATAATTTCATCAATAATGACAAGGGAAAAATAAAATTGAAGGATACGCCCGAGTATCTTCCTAAAATAGAAGAAGACGGAAGCAAAGACAGCGTAAAAGAGGATAAAAGCTATTTCACCGAGACTTTGGCCAAGATTTACATCAAGCAAGGCCGATATGAGAAAGCTTTGGAAATTATTCAGCAATTAAATTTGAATTATCCAAAAAAAAATGCTTACTTTGTAGATCAAATACGCTTCTTAGAAAAGTTGATATTAAATAATAAAAATAATAAGTAAAAGTTTATGTACACGTTTTTCGTTATTCTCATCGTTGTGGCATCACTGCTGATGATTGGCATTGTACTCATACAAGAGTCCAAGGGCGGCGGTCTGTCCAGCAACTTCTCCTCCACCAACTCCATCATGGGTGTGCGTAAGACCACGGACTTCGTGGAAAAGGCTACATGGGGCTTGGCTGCCTTCATGGTAGTCATCAGCATTGTCTGCGCTTACACAGCTCCGCAGAGTACCGCTGATCAGAGCGTGCTCGAGAAGACTGCCACTGAGAGTCAGGCTACCAACCCTACCAATACACAGGGCTTCCAGGCTGGCCAGCAGGCTCCCGCTCAGGGTGCTGCTAAGGGTGCTGCCGCTCCGGCTCAAGGCGCTCAGAGTGCTCCCGCAACACCTGCTGCTCCGGCAAAATAAAAGAAAAAATGCAAAAAAGTAAGGGATAAATTTGGTGGTTTCAAAAAAATCCCTTACCTTTGCACTCGCTTTTGAGAAACATCTCAGTCACACTTCAACACTGACTCAGATCTCTCACATAGCCTTACATGGTGGGCGTAGTTCAGTTGGTTAGAGCGTCAGATTGTGGTTCTGAATGTCGTGGGTTCGAGTCCCACCCCCCACCCCTCAAAAATCCCCGTAGTCCAAGTGACTACGGGGATTTGTCGTTTATGTTTTGCGTTAGCCGTTCGGTTTGCCACGGCTGCGCCGTGATCCATGTACCGTCCTCTATTGCCCGCAAGAAACGGCAAATCCCTGCTGCTCCTTATGAGCAGCAGGGATTTGCTATTATCCTATCATAGACGCAGCTCAGTCAGCCTTCGCCACGTGCTTGCGCTTCCCGCTAAACTCCGTGAAGTCGACACGGATGATGTTCACGCGGTGAAACGACTTCTCGCTGTATTTATACCCGATCTCCTTGAAGTCGGGCGAGAGCTTATCCACCAGCAAATGCAGTGCACGCATCATCTCTTCGGCAGAGAGATGGATATGCGCCTCACCCCGCAGGATGACGCTCTCATACTCTGTGGTGAAGTTGCGTGGCAGCAGATGCACGCGTCCAATGATGCAGAACGACACTTGTGGATGCTGCTCCAAAGCCCGCAACTTATGCCCCTCAGGAGCACAATGGATGTAGATGGAGTGGTCGCCGTCCCATACATAGTTCAGTGGCACGCCATACCCCGAGCCGTCGACATCCTGCATCGACAGCACACCATATTCACTCTCACGCAAGAGCTCCAAAGCCCTCTCCTCGTCCATCAGCCTATCCTGGCGGCGGACAGTGTCGTTGACATACTTCATTTCTTCTTATCCTTTAATCATGGTGATGATCATCTTGAAGGGTTTCTCAGCCTTGACAGCATGACGCGCTCCGGCTGGTATCACCAGCGCCTCTCCCGTTCGGAGATGCAGCGGCTCATCCTCCAGCACAAACGTCATCTCACCGTCAATCACCTGAATGAGCGCATCAAACGGTGCCTGATGCTCACTCAGCCCTTGTCCTTTGTCAAACGAGAACACGGTGATGCTGCCTGCCTCGTTGTGCTCAAGCTCACGGCTGACCACACTGCCCTCGGCATAATCTACGAGTGCCTGAGGCGCAAATACCTTTCCTTTTTCAAACGTTGCCATAAAAGTAATATTATAATGTATAATGTATAATGTAAAAAGTATAATGTATAAATAATTGAGGAAAATGAAAAATGAATAAATAACAGCGCAGAAAGGAAGATGCCCTTCACGCCATTATTTATTCATCATCATTTATACATTACGCATTAATCATTGTCTGGATGTCCTCGTCTACAGTAGAGATGGTACCGAGGCCGAAGCTGTCCTGGAGCACTTTCAGCACACCGGGAGAGACAAAGGCGGGAAGCGTAGGACCGATATGGATATTCTTCACCCCAAGGCTCAGCAAGGCGAGGAGCACGATGACAGCCTTCTGCTCATACCAGGCAATGTTGAAGGCTATCGGCAACTCGTTAACATCAGCAGCACCGAAGATCTCTTTGAGCTTCAAGGCCACCACAGCCCAAGAATAGCTGTCGTTGCACTGTCCGGCGTCGAGAACGCGGGGAATACCATTGATGTCGCCGAGGTTGAGCTTGTTGTACTTATATTTAGCGCAGCCAGAGGTGAGGATGACCACATCCTTCGGCAGTGCCTGTGCGAAGTCGGCATAGTAGTTACGGCTCTTCATACGGCCATCGCAACCGCTCATGACGACGAACTTACGGATAGCACCGCTCTTGACAGCCTCCACGATCTTGTCAGCAAGGGCGAAGACCTGATCGTGGGCGAAGCCGCCGACGATCTCTCCGTGCTCGATCTCCTCGGGAGCCTGGCACTGGCGAGCCATCTCGATGACCTCAGAGAAGTCCTTATGGCCGTCGGGGCGTGTGGCGATATGCTTCCATCCTGGGAAGCCCGTAGAGTTGGCTGTGAACACACGACCGGCATAGTTAGCCTTCGGTGACGGCGGTACGATACAGTTAGTGGTGAAGACGATAGGGCCGTTGAAGTGAGCGAACTCCTCTTTCTGCTTCCACCAAGCATTACCATAGTTACCTACGAGGTGCTTGTATTTCTTCAGCTCGGGATAGTAGTGTGCAGGAAGCATCTCACCGTGGGTATAAACGTCGATGCCTGTGCCCTCGGTCTGCTCGAGCAGATCAGCGATGTCATGCAGGTCGTGTCCACTGATGAGGATACCCGGACGCTTGCCTACGCCAATGTTCACCTTCGTGATCTCAGGTTTGCCGTAAGCTCTCGTATTTGCCTTGTCGAGCAAAGCCATCACATCAACACCATATTTGCCAGTAGTGAGGAGCAATTGCAGCAGACCATCGGCAGTAGCGTCAGGATTGGTGATACCCGCCAAAGCCTCAGCCATGAAGCCGGCGATAGCCTCGTCGCGCTGTCCCAGGCGTGCGGCATGCTCATAGTAAGCAGCCATACCCTTCAGTCCGAGCACGATGGTCTCCTTGAGTGAACGGATGTCTTCGTTGGCAGTGCGCAACACGGTCTCGCGGTCGCCCTCAGCCTCATAGTCACTCTTCTCGCCGCCCCACTCCACTTCATGATAGTCGGGCAATGCCACACCGAGCTCAGCAGCCTTAGCCAGCAGTTGTTTCTTCAGAGCGATGCCTTTGTCGACTTTCTGCAGCAGTGCGCTGTCGTCGAAGTTGGCATTGGTGATGGTGGCGAAGAGGGCGTCCACGATGAAGTCATCCACAGTGGTGTCGTCACTCTGTCCCTGCTGCAACAGTGCGTGATAGATGGTACCTACACCACGTGTCACACTCAGCAACAAGTCCATCCAGCGGCTTGTCTCGGGTTTCTTACCACATACGCCACTCACAGTACATCCTGTACCTTTGGCAGTCTCTTGACATTGATAGCAAAACATCATATCTTTCTTCTGATTATAAGTTATATTTATTTTCTAATGATTGGTTACAAATTCTGTCCGTCGAAGCGCACTGCTTCCATCTCGATGGCTTTAGGGAAGATGATGTCGTTCTCGACATACGTGTGCTCCTTAAGGTTCTCGCGGAACTCGCTGAGCTGTCGCATCAGCTCCTTATAGTCATCCGAAGCGTCGTCGGGGGCCTGGTAGTCGTTGAGCAGCATGGCGATGCGCTCATGACGCTGCAACTCTGCATCGTGGTCCGACATCATCACGTTGATCGGGTTGCGCACCGTGCCGCAGTGCATCGGGGCAATGGGCTGTCCGCTGCGCTCTGCCTCGTAGAGGTCGAGAATATAAGGGAAGAGCACGCGCTCCTCCTTCATCAGATGCGTGCCGAGATCAGAGAGCGACTGACTGAAGAGCTGCTCCACCTCGTCGAGCACGAGGTTCTCCATCATCACCTTATTAATAAGGCTCAGCGTGCCGGGTCCTTTCTCCCTCACCCCACGGTGATGCACCTTGAGGACATAGTCGATGAGCAAGTCAAGCGGCCACTCGCTAAAGCTATATCTACTTGTATTTTCCATCTTGTTCTTCCTAATTATTGATTGACGGCTGCAAAGTTAGGAAGATAGAAAAGGAGCGCCGGTAACAATTGTTACCTCAGCATATTAATTTGAGTTAAAGAAGAAAAATACGCCACCAGGACAGAATATTAATTAAACTTTCAGCAGGGTCCAACGTCATATAATTGTTTTTGCACAACAAACAAATCATTCTGTATTCAGAATAGAATTTTCAATATCAGATATGAAGAAAGCATTACTCCTCGCTTTGCTATTGATAATGACAATAGCTTCAGCGACAGCGCAACAAAAGATCAGCGGTACACTCATCGACCGCGACTCGAAAGAGCCCGTACCCATGGTCACCGTTCAGCTGCTCAAAGCCGACTCAGCATTTGTCTCCGGCTCGGTGAGCAACGACAGCGGTAAGTTCGTCATTCAAGCACCTGCTCCCGGCAAGTACCTGCTGAAGATCTCGAGCATCGGCTATGTCACCGCCATCAAGCGTCTGCAGATGGAGGCTGAGCACGACTTGGCCATGGGCAACATTGTCATCCACTCCGATGCCGTGATGCTCAAAGAGGCACAGGTGACGGCGCAGGCCTTGAAGGTGACGCTCAAGGAGGACACCTTTGTATACAACAGTGCCGCCTACCGTACTCCTGAGGGCTCCACCATCGAGGAACTCGTCAAGCGACTGCCCGGCGCACAGGTCGACGACGATGGCAAGATCACCATCAATGGCAAGGAAGTGAAGAAGATCATGCTCGACGGTAAGGAGTTTATGACCGGCGACACCAAGACGGCCATGAAAAACATCCCGACAAGCATCATCGACAAGGTGAAAGCTTACGACCAGAAGAGTGACCTGGCACGGGTCACGGGTATCGACGACGGGGATGAACAGACGGTGCTCGACTTCGGTACCAAGGCTGGCATGGGCAAGGGCACCATAGCCAACGTCGATCTCGGTGTAGGTACCAAAGAACGGTATGCCGAGAGACTCTTCGGCGGATTGTTTAACAAGGAGGCACGTGTCTTCGTCATGGGCAACGCCAACAATGTCAACGACATGGGATTTGGCGGACGCGGCGGCTTCGGCAGAAACCGCAATGGACTCAACGCCTCGAAGATGGGCGGAGCAAATGTCAATTATGAGAAGAAAAACGTCATCAAAGTCGACGGTAGCGTCAGATGGAACCATAGCGATGGCGACATCTTCTCGAAGAACTCCAGTGAGAACTTCGTCAGCAAGTCTGCGTCCTTCTCCAACAGCCTCAACCAAAGCTATTCCCGCTCTAACAGCTGGAACGGGCAGGCACGCATCGAGTGGACACCCGACACGATAACCAACATCTTGTTCCGGCCTACTGCCAGCTACTCCACCAGCGACGGACTGGGCAACAACAACTCGGCATCCTTCAACGACGATCCATATAAATATGTGGTGGATCCGCTCACTGAGGACGGTCTGAAGACTCTCGACGAGAATGGACAGCTCGTCAACAGCCGGCGCAACACTTCCATGAGCTATTCCCGCAACAAGAGCCTCGGTGCTGAGCTGCAATACAACCGTCGACTCAACAGCCGTGGACGAAACATCACGCTGCGCGCCGATGCCAACTACTCCGACAACGATGGCAAGAATCTCTCCACCAGCAACGTGCATCTCTATCAGATTCAAAACGCGCTGGGACAGGACTCTACCTATCAGACCAACCGCTACAGCCTCACACCGACAAAGAACTACGGCTATACCTTGCAGGCTACCTACAGCGAACCACTGTGGCGCGGAGCATTCCTGCAGCTGCGCTACCGCTTTAAATACAGCTACAGCAAAAGTGACCGATCCACCTATGACTTCTCCAATCTCGGCGAAGAATTCTTCTCGGGCATCAATCCCGCCTACCGCTCATGGGACAACTATCTCGATCGCCTCGCCAACCCCTATACCGATTATCTCGACTCTAACCTGAGCCGCTACTCGGAATATAAGAACTACACGCATATCGTGGAGCTCATGCTGCGCATGATACGCACCAAATGGCAACTCAACGCCGGTGTGATGGCACAGCCACAAAAGTCGCACTATATCCAGGACTACCAGGGCATCAGCGTCGACACCACACGCAATGTCTTCAACATCTCCCCGACCTTCGACTTCCGCTACCGCTTCAGCAAGGTCAGCAACCTGCGCATCAACTACCGCGCCAACACGTCGCAGCCTAGCATCTCGCAACTGCTCGACATCACCGACGACTCTGACCCGCTCAACATTCAGAAGGGTAACCCGGGACTGAAGCCCTCGTTCACGCAGAACTTCCGCTTCTTCTATAACAACTATTGGGAGAAGACACAGCGCGCTATGATGGCACACCTGGGATTCTCCACGACGAACAACTCCATCAGCTCTAAGGTCACCTACGACGAGAAGACGGGTGGGCGGACCACACGGCCGGAGAACATCAACGGACAATGGAATATGAACGGTGCCTTTATGTTCAACACGCCGCTCGACTCGGCTGGTATCTGGAACATCAACACATTCACCAACATGAGCTATGCCAACAACGTAGGCTACGTAACGCTCAACAGTACGTCAGATTCACAGAAGAGCACTACCAAGGACCTCTCCCTTTGGGAGCGTCTCTCTGGCAGCTACCGCAACAGCTGGCTGGAGGTGGAGCTCGACGGACAGCTCTCCTATCGCCACTCACGCAATGACCTTCAGTCCACCGCCAACCTCGACACTTGGCAGTTTGCCTATGGTGCCAACATCAACTTCTCTCTGCCCTGGGGCATGACACTCGCTACCGACCTGCACGAGAACAGCCGCCGGGGCTACAGCGATCCTTCGCTCAACACCAACGAGCTGGTATGGAATGCACAACTCTCACAGAGCTTCCTGCGTGGTAAGCCCCTCACAGTGATGTTGCAGTTCTACGACATTCTCCACAACCAAAGCAATCTCTCACGCACCATCACAGCCATGCAGAGCAGCAACACGGAGTATAACAGCATCAACAGCTACGTGATGCTCCACGTCAACTATCGTCTCAATCTCTTTGGCGGCAAAGGCATGGGGCCCGGTGACGGCCGTCGTGGTCCCGGCATGGGTCCCGGTCGTGGAGGACGCCCGCCAATGGGTGGCTTTGGTGGTGGCAGACCTCCACGTGGCGGTGGCTTCGGCGGATTCTAAAACAGGATGTGCTAAAACATTAAGTCCTAAAATACTTGGGCTTCAGGCACTAAAGCCAAAAGCACCAAACATTAAAGCATTAAAACAAGGGGCTGTGTCAAAAGTCAGATTTTGGCCCAGCCTATCATAAATTAGGCAGCTATCAGGCTTCGATTTGATAGCTGCCTATTTTTATTGACAGAAGTTTCTTCTTTCTGGAATTTTCCCCAAAGGGTCCATAGGGATGCCAATAACGGGCCAAATAAGGTAGAAAAAGCCTCCATTACGGCCTTAATCTGATCCTTCCCCACATTTTTGATGAGTTTTTGCAGATTAAAGGTCATAGCGAGAATTCCAAAATCCATTTGGATCTTGGGAAAGCCCCTGTGGCGGAATCTCTTGTACTGTTTGTCCGTCTTGATTTGTCCGAATACAGCCTCTGGTTCTATAGGCCGCTTGCTCCTGTGGAAGAGACCTCGCTCTGAGGTAAGCCTCTCAAATGCCTTTTTCTTGTACCTCTTCAACTGGTGGTTGACATTGATTGTCCTGTTGCCTTTTCCCTTAAAGCACTGGCCGCGTAATGGGCATCCCTCGCACCGCTGCGCCCTGTAGGTGTCAATCCATGAGGCGTATCCGTTGTCGCTTACGGACTTCTTATGCCCGACATGTTCCATGTGCTGTCCCATCGGACATACGTAATAGTCATCCTTCCAGTTGTAGTACATATTCTCCATCCGGAAGGGATCATTACGGAAGGGGCGGAGCTGCTCCTTGTGGAACCAGTTGTATTTCACGTAGGCCTCAATGCCGTTGTTTTCCATGAATTCGTAGTTCTGTTCGCTGCCGTAGCCAGAGTCGGTCTTGGAGTAGCTGTTGCGGAAGCCCATCGTGTCCAGCTTGTCTTCATATTCCTTCAGTTTCTCCTGATGTTTCTGCAGCTTGTTCACGGCCTTTTGGCGCTGCCGGGCCTTTTCCTTGTCCTCCTTGGAGCCTTGGGCGAGCCGGCTGTTTTCCTCGTTCACCTTGTCTATGAGCTGCTGCAAATGCTCGGGGTCTATGGCATCCGTCATCGTTCCTTCCTCCTTGGACGGGGCGTTGTCCTGGGCGATGCCCTCGCCGATCTGCTTCAGCACACTCTTTATCTTCTCCTCCAGTTTCGTCTTGTTCGTCAAGGTGGTCTTCTTCCAGACGAACGTGTATTTGTTGGCTACAGACTCTATCTTTGTGCCGTCAATGTACTGTACGGCAAGGCTCACCTGGCCCAGTGCCACCATTATCTTCACTACCTGAATGAACAAGCTGTTCACGCAGTCCTTCATGTGCTCTGACCGGAAGCGGTTGATTGTCGAGAAGGAAGGGTGCTGGTTGCCGCTGAGCCACATGTACTGGATGTTTCAGTTCATTGCGTCCTCTATCTTGCGGCAGGAGTATATGTTGTTCATGTAAGCATAGAACACCACCTTGAGCAACATACGGGGATGGAACGGAGTTGTGCCGCCGGACTTATATGTGCGGATGAGCTCGGTCAAGTCGAACCCGTCCACTATCCTGCTCAGGAGGCGGACTGGATGATCCTTGGGAATTTTTTCTCCAAGATTGGAAGGAAAGAGAATAATTTCGTTGGGGGTGTAAGTTTTAAATTGTACCTTTGCCATAGCTTAAATTCAATACCCAAAATTATATTTATTGGGGGACATAACAAAGCCCGAGCTTGTGAAAGTTCGGGCTTTAATGTGTTAAATTCGAGATGGCTCAAAATGGACTTTTGACACAGCCTCAATCCACGCGCCCACGTGGGGCGCGACGGTGTGGTCTGTCTCCATCAACGACTGCGAGATGGTTTCAATCCACGCGCCCACGTGGGGCGCGACCTCTTGATGAGACTCAGTTCCTCTGTCAGATAGTTTCAATCCACGCGCCCACGTGGGGCGCGACGCGAGGCCAACGCACCCTGCTGAGCCTGGTTAAGTTTCAATCCACGCGCCCACGTGGGGCGCGACGCCATAACGCTGACCGAGCATCTCGACAGCCTTAAGGTTTCAATCCACGCGCCCACGTGGGGCGCGACATTCGATCAGCCCGCCAAGCAAAATAATAACAAAGTAGTTTCAATCCACGCGCCCACGTGGGGCGCGACAGGACTTCCTTGTTGGCGCTGAGCTCACGGTTCGTTTCAATCCACGCGCCCACGTGGGGCGCGACATGGAGATTTTGAAGTTGGTGACGATCAGGTGGATGTTTCAATCCACGCGCCCACGTGGGGCGCGACCAAAGGTGGCCGGCATAAGATCATCGTGCAAGAGTTTCAATCCACGCGCCCACGTGGGGCGCGACAGACGCTCAAGTTCGACAACATCTCTCCTGCTGTGTTTCAATCCACGCGCCCACGTGGGGCGCGACCACTTCTACCGCGTTTGCACTCTACAAGATTGCAGTTTCAATCCACGCGCCCACGTGGGGCGCGACGGTTAACCCTGTAAAACCTTTTGCCGGTATGTTAGTTTCAATCCACGCGCCCACGTGGGGCGCGACCGGTTAACCCTGTAAAACCTTTTGCCGGTATGTTAGTTTCAATCCACGCGCCCACGTGGGGCGCGACATAAACCGTATTCCAGTAGCTGCCATCAAAATAGTTTCAATCCACGCGCCCACGTGGGGCGCGACTCACTTGCAAGCCGCACAGCATCCGGCACCCATGTTTCAATCCACGCGCCCACGTGGGGCGCGACCCTTGTCAGCACGACGAGCATCTCATCCATGTTGTTTCAATCCACGCGCCCACGTGGGGCGCGACGTCTTTGCCCTCATACCCATTTATTCTTATATAAGTTTCAATCCACGCGCCCACGTGGGGCGCGACAGATCTCAGCGTTGCGGTCTTCAAGCAGGAAGAGTTTCAATCCACGCGCCCACGTGGGGCGCGACAATCCGGTCGTGCTCGAGATGGACTACATGGTGAAGTTTCAATCCACGCGCCCACGTGGGGCGCGACCGAAGGGCTTCACAGCAGTTCGGATCAGATAATGTTTCAATCCACGCGCCCACGTGGGGCGCGACGGTCATCGGTGGCGGGTCAGCATCCGGCTCGTCTGTTTCAATCCACGCGCCCACGTGGGGCGCGACCATAGTTCGTTTTGTTTCTAATAATCCCGCAAAAAGTTTCAATCCACGCGCCCACGTGGGGCGCGACCGCACAAGCCGGGAATCCTTATAACTTGCTCAAGTTTCAATCCACGCGCCCACGTGGGGCGCGACGTTGATCGGTGTCTTGGCCTTGTAGGGATCGTAGAGGTTTCAATCCACGCGCCCACGTGGGGCGCGACCAAAAGATTAAATTTACAATTTGCCCGTATCCGGGTTTCAATCCACGCGCCCACGTGGGGCGCGACTTGCTTTATCGAATGTCATAGTCCCCGTCATTAAGTTTCAATCCACGCGCCCACGTGGGGCGCGACAACGACCCGGCCATGGCTGCAATGATGAACGGAGGTTTCAATCCACGCGCCCACGTGGGGCGCGACTCCTGCGACCCTCACCGACGTGGAGCCCGTGCTTGTTTCAATCCACGCGCCCACGTGGGGCGCGACGACCGCTTGTTCACCTTATCGGTGTAGCGCATACGTTTCAATCCACGCGCCCACGTGGGGCGCGACTCGTTTTTCCTCTGCCATCAATCCTCCCGCAAAGTTTCAATCCACGCGCCCACGTGGGGCGCGACATGTCGCTGATCACATTCTCATCCTTGCAGATGTTTCAATCCACGCGCCCACGTGGGGCGCGACTTTGGGAAGACTTGATGGCTGAGGGGCTCAGCAAGTTTCAATCCACGCGCCCACGTGGGGCGCGACGGTAGCTCATGGCATGGAGGTCGTCGCCTAAGGAGTTTCAATCCACGCGCCCACGTGGGGCGCGACAGCTGTTGGGACGGCTGGCACGCAAGCACGGGGTGTTTCAATCCACGCGCCCACGTGGGGCGCGACCTCGCATCCACTCGCCGCGCCTTGACACTTCAAGAGCGTTTCAATCCACGCGCCCACGTGGGGCGCGACTTCGTTTTTCCTCTGCCATCAATCCTCCCGCAAAGTTTCAATCCACGCGCCCACGTGGGGCGCGACCCAGCAAGGTGCGCTGCAACTTGTCGTAGTAAGGTTTCAATCCACGCGCCCACGTGGGGCGCGACGTGCGGTTCTTGTCGCCGCTGGTAGAGTCAAAGGAGTTTCAATCCACGCGCCCACGTGGGGCGCGACAAAGTCGATGGCGTCTCCGTGTGCGTCGCAGGAGTTTCAATCCACGCGCCCACGTGGGGCGCGACACTTGACCCGGAATTCAAGAGAGAGCAGTCATATGTTTCAATCCACGCGCCCACGTGGGGCGCGACCTACCAGTTCAAGAGCCTTGTTCAGCTCTGCACGTTTCAATCCACGCGCCCACGTGGGGCGCGACGCACAGGCCGAGCCAGTTCTGCCCTTTACGGTGTTTCAATCCACGCGCCCACGTGGGGCGCGACAGGATGTTCGTCTGCCCACTTCGCTCCTGCCTCGTTTCAATCCACGCGCCCACGTGGGGCGCGACCGTTTTCCGTGATCCACGCATCGCAGTCGGCGAAGTTTCAATCCACGCGCCCACGTGGGGCGCGACTACAGTGCTCGTAATATCCATTCAGCATACATTTGTTTCAATCCACGCGCCCACGTGGGGCGCGACTCACAGCAGCCTCCTTCGTGAAGGATGCTAACAAGTTTCAATCCACGCGCCCACGTGGGGCGCGACTGACAGTGTCTGCATTGATCAGACCGGTATTGAGGTTTCAATCCACGCGCCCACGTGGGGCGCGACGGGAGCCAGCTGGTATGGTATAGTTGAAATGCTGGTTTCAATCCACGCGCCCACGTGGGGCGCGACCTCCGGCAGGTCTGGCACGTCGCCCGCCTCGAAGTGTTTCAATCCACGCGCCCACGTGGGGCGCGACTGAGGCACCTGTTGACGGGGAGGCTGATATAGAGTTTCAATCCACGCGCCCACGTGGGGCGCGACAAATGTATCGCTAAGAGCACTAATAAGCTTGAAAAGTTTCAATCCACGCGCCCACGTGGGGCGCGACCTGTGTGCTGAATATTCAGCGTGCTCAGGCGAAGTTTCAATCCACGCGCCCACGTGGGGCGCGACCGACAGATCGACCATGCCGTTGTGCATGAGCATGTTTCAATCCACGCGCCCACGTGGGGCGCGACCATGCTTCGGGGTGGAGAGCTTTGGGACGTTCAAGTTTCAATCCACGCGCCCACGTGGGGCGCGACTTTGCTTTTCTTTGCGGGAGGATTGATGGCAGAGGTTTCAATCCACGCGCCCACGTGGGGCGCGACACGGCAAACCGATTCTTGTCACGACGACAACGACGTTTCAATCCACGCGCCCACGTGGGGCGCGACGGCTGCTGCTGCTATGCCACAGCCGGCACGGACGTTTCAATCCACGCGCCCACGTGGGGCGCGACGCCAAAGCACCACGGCCAGAGGGGAGACGGGGAGTTTCAATCCACGCGCCCACGTGGGGCGCGACGTGTTTTCCGTGATCCACGCGTCGCAGTCGGCGAAGTTTCAATCCACGCGCCCACGTGGGGCGCGACCGCATCCTCGGTGATGTCTTCATCGCCCTCGACAGGTTTCAATCCACGCGCCCACGTGGGGCGCGACGCCGAAACGTCGTGGCCCTTACTTCTTCAACAAGTTTCAATCCACGCGCCCACGTGGGGCGCGACCCGAGAGCAGGACACCCAAGCACACGCCGATGAAGTTTCAATCCACGCGCCCACGTGGGGCGCGACGCTGAGCGAACTGATAGACCAAGAATTGGATAAGTTTCAATCCACGCGCCCACGTGGGGCGCGACTGCCAAGCGCGGCGTGTTCGGGGCTGTTCTCATAAGTTTCAATCCACGCGCCCACGTGGGGCGCGACACCGAAAATGCGGAGGGTCGAATAAAACAAGATGTTTCAATCCACGCGCCCACGTGGGGCGCGACTGCTTCTACAGCTTCCCCGTCCACCAGCTTGTAGTTTCAATCCACGCGCCCACGTGGGGCGCGACGCTGCTGAGCAGTCGCCCGTGTTCGTGGCTGCTGTTTCAATCCACGCGCCCACGTGGGGCGCGACTGGGGTCAGATTGTGCTGGTCGCTCATGTAACGGATGTTTCAATCCACGCGCCCACGTGGGGCGCGACCCGGCAGGTCGGGCACGTCGTCCGTCTCGAAGTGTTTCAATCCACGCGCCCACGTGGGGCGCGACCAGTAACGGCTATTTCCTCCGGGCGCATAGTATCTGTTTCAATCCACGCGCCCACGTGGGGCGCGACACCGCCGACGCAGCGCGCTTGAAAAACGGGTTTTTGTTTCAATCCACGCGCCCACGTGGGGCGCGACACGAGGATGTCTCCATCTTTCCACGGCTCAGCAGGTTTCAATCCACGCGCCCACGTGGGGCGCGACTTCTCTTCAACGCCTAAGAACGTTTTGAGGAAAGTTTCAATCCACGCGCCCACGTGGGGCGCGACCAAAGGCGAATATCTCTTAATTGGCTACATTGCAGTTTCAATCCACGCGCCCACGTGGGGCGCGACAAGGGGAAATCCGCGCTCTTCAATGACTTCTTTGTTTCAATCCACGCGCCCACGTGGGGCGCGACCGAGGATGTCTCCATCTTTCCACGGCTCAGCAGGTTTCAATCCACGCGCCCACGTGGGGCGCGACTGCAAGAGGTTGAGCTTGATGTCCTGCGTCTTGAGGTTTCAATCCACGCGCCCACGTGGGGCGCGACTTGCGAATTGCTGGTTCCATATCCGCAAGGTGGAAGTTTCAATCCACGCGCCCACGTGGGGCGCGACCTCTCGTAGTCGTGGAAGACGATGGGGTTGTTCGTTTCAATCCACGCGCCCACGTGGGGCGCGACGCTTGTGCCTTGCCCGTGGCAATGTCGAGTTCACGTTTCAATCCACGCGCCCACGTGGGGCGCGACTGATCGTCAGCCCCGGCCCAAATAGGAAGAACGGTTTCAATCCACGCGCCCACGTGGGGCGCGACTCCGCACAGAACCGGGAGGGGGAGACGCAAGAGGTTTCAATCCACGCGCCCACGTGGGGCGCGACTGATGCCGCTGATCACATTCTCGTCCTTGCAGATGTTTCAATCCACGCGCCCACGTGGGGCGCGACAGATAATCTCCTTTATCATCTACTCCTTTAAATGTGTTTCAATCCACGCGCCCACGTGGGGCGCGACGGCGGGTGTCGTTGAGTACTACTACTAAAAATATGTTTCAATCCACGCGCCCACGTGGGGCGCGACAGCTTATTAGACAAGTCGCTAATAATCAAAGACAAAGTTAATGCTTTTTGCGAACATTACAAAAAATAAAAGAGGTTATTCAGGTTTATTGGACTAAATAGTGCAACTGCCTGTATATTAGCTACTGCGAAGGCCCTGATTATTAGTGCAACGATGACAGTTCGCAAAAAGAAAATCCACATCAAGAATAACATGGCAAGATGGGGAATCTACGCATTAAAGAATCAAAGTATCGGTTACATCTACCGAATTATCCTTGCCAATTCTTTCTACATGCCTTTTCCAGTTGTTACCTAACTTGTAAAAGATAATGCTGTCATCTGACTGACTGATTATTTCAGAGAGCCTGCTTTTTAGCAACACAAATTGAGCTTCAGTCAGCACACATTCAAATACAGAGTTTTGTACGCGCTTTCCGTAGTCAAGGCAAGCTTTTGCAACCTGTCTAAGCCGCTTCTGCCCTGCTGGTGATGTGATATTCACATCGTAAGTTATTAGTATAAACATATTATTTAATCAGAAATACGGGATAATCATTCATGTCATTTCTTAGATAGCGGGCCAACAACATGGCTTGGGCGTAAGGTAAGAGGCCTAACTCTATCTTGTCTCCAAGAAAAGGATGGGTAATCGTATCGCGTTTCCTACTCTGCCACGCTTGGATGAAGTTTCTTCTGCAGGAATCTGTCATGATAATGCCCTCTTCCCCTTGAGCCTTGAAATCGCTTTTTGACACCTGGCGTCTGTTTATCAAAGACAGGACGAATCGGTCGCCAAGATAGGCCCGAAGTTCTTCCATCATATCCAAGGCCAGCGAGGGTCGACCAGGCCGCAAGGTGTGAAAGAATCCCACATAGGGGTCAAGACCTATGGTGTCTAAGGCCGCCACCACATCATTACAGATGAGCGTATAGGCAAAAGACAACATCGCATTTACGGCATCCTTGGGAGGGCGACGATTTCTTCCATGAAAAGGAAAGTCTGATTTTTGCTGGACAATCAATGACGGGAAGATTCCGAAATAGGTGCTTGCCGCTTCCCCTTCTATGCCACGCAACGACGCGTCATTATCCGATTGCAGGGCAAGTCGTTTATATTCGTTCAACTTCTGTATCGTTTCTTGCAGTTCATCGGTCATGCCATAATCTCTGGTAAACCGGGAAACAATGCTTTGGTAATTGCGTATCTTCCCGCTGATGAAGAGCTTGTTCAGATTGTGGCTTATATTTTCGTCCTCTGATGCCTTGTATTGTGCTTTTCTTAACAGCACATTTCCATGAACAGGTCCTTCACAGCGACTGACGAACCTGCCATTAGGGGACAGAAAGGTTAACGAGACACCATGGTCAGCACAAAGTTTCATGGCTCCAGGACTCGCTCCCATATAACCGAACATGACGATTTGCTCTATATTAATAATAGGTATACGGAAAGTCTCCTGCTGCTTCACCGAGATGACGATGTCTTCACCATCCTTGGTGAGGTATGACTCGGGTGTCATCACATAGAGTGTATTAAGCATCTTCCTCATAGAGATTCTGTTTTAAGTACGTCTTAGCATTTTTTTGAGAGATATCAGGCTGGCAAATGTCTTTCAAAGAGCATGATCTGCAATGATTGGCAGGTTCGGCCGGAGGCAATGTTCTCTTTTGCATCATTTCATGCATGTCCTGAGAGATGGACACGACGAGTTGCCTGAGGCTTTCATTGATGACCACCTCCTCACGTCCTTCCGTCTGCCAATAGAAGAGTGCGGCACGGTCCAGACTGATATCGTACATTTCTTCGAGACACATTACCTGTGCAGCAAGTTGCACCTCATCGCAAGGCTCTTTTTTGTGGTGCCCATGCTTGTATTCGACGGGGTAAGGAGTCCATAGGCCAGGATACTTATCGTACGTGATACTGTTTTCTCTGTCGGTAGCAACGTGCAATTCTATGGCATCAGAGTAGCCGTAAAGCCCCAACCGTTTAGAAGCCAATGCTACACGACGGAGGGTGATGGTGTCTCCATTCTTCTCCCGATAGAAAGGATCGTCTACACGCTTATGCAAGAGCGAACCTTCAACCGTGAGACGGTTGTCATCCCACAGCTGCTCCATGTGAATTAAGCCCCACTGCCGGGGACAGAACATGTAATGTTGTATCCCCGACAGCATGAGCATATCTTCTTCGTCGTACATAATCGTCGATTGGAAATTAGATTTCCTCTATCAGTTCCACACCCTTAGGCAGTTTCTCCTTGTCGATGTTGATTTCATAGTCGGAGAAGCTGCGAGGCACTTTTCCCTCGTCGCGTTTCTGCACATGCACGAGGTCGAAAAGTTGATTGGCAGGAGCCGCTCCTAAGAGGCTGTCATGCTTGAACACGATGAGCTTCCGCGCACTCATCAAGCCTCTTGCTGCAGAGCGGTCTACGTCGAACATGTTCTTCAGTGCTTCGAAGAAGAGCTGAAGGTCCTCCTCAGAGAATCCCGTCTGATGAGCAAGGTTGGCGGAAATGAAGCCGTGGCAGACATAGAGACCATAGGGGACGGTGGATTTGCGACCTTGGATGCCAACCTGGGAGTCATAAGACTTCGTTTCATCACGGGCGGCGCAAACTGTCAATGCATGCTCCTCTGACACGATGGGGTTAACAGATCGGGCAAAGGTCATCTGAATAGGCCCTCTTACCTGTCCGGCATTAGGTCCTGTGGAGAGAACGGCTCCAAAAGTGCGGACATCGAAGAATCGCTTGCACATGGCATTACGCCCGCTGGCTACCTTGTCGGCAGGAGCCTTGTCCTTTACCTTAAGGTCAAGGCCGAGGTCCTCAGCATACATTTTGCGTATTTCTCCATTGATGAAGACCTCCTCGCCGGAAATCTCTTTTGATCTGACCAGAATGCCATATCCTGGTTGTCCATCTTTTGCCACTTGGATATAGTTGCGTACCTTACGCTTCAAGCACACATCGGTCACAAGACCCATACCTGTCTCGGCATCCACGCGGGGAAGGTTGCCGGCATCGGGGTCACCATTGGGATTACCATCCTGCACATCAAAGATGTACACGAAATCAAATCTGTTCTTCAGTTCTGACATATCTGTATCGTTTAAAGTTGTTCTATTTCTTTGTTCTCCTTATAATTCTTCTGGTGGTAGTAGCCAAGGAAGAAGCGTCCCTGATCACTCAGTTCCAGGGTGTCGGGGAAATCTTGTATCATTGCCATAATCTCTTTCTTCTGATTATCAAAGAAGACGGCCAGTCCCTTCTTGTCTTTCGCCAATTTGCTGTAATGGCTGTTCGACAGCTTGAGAATGGTTGGGAACACAGCAGAAGGTGTCGAGGACGCAGCGTTCATATAGCTTGCGCGGATAGAGTCTTGTCCGTTTGCGGCGAACTGGAGATTCTCCAGCACAGCAAACAGTCGGCCACAGAGGTAGCCAGGGTTGAGGTTTTGTTTGTCTAACATAACAGTTATCTTTTTTGGGTCCTTTTCATTGATTCGATTTAAGTAAGCTTTCATGATGGCAGCTCGTGTGATGCGTATGTCGCCGCTTTCTGCCCTAATGCGTCGGATGCAAGAGCTGAAGAGGGTATAGGGGTAGGGTGTGCCCTCGAAGATGCTCTTCGCTACCGACTCGGGCAGGTTAGGAGTGACATCTGATAATTTGCCGCTCTGCGTAACTGTGGACAGCATGTTTCGCAATCCCATGTAGGGCTTGCGCTCTTTCCGGTTGTCCACGATCTCCATGTCGGAGAAGTGCTGTTCAATCTTTGCGGCAAAGTCTCTCAAGGAAGACTCCGACCAATAAACTACAGCGATACGTGCTGAATTGGGAGCAAGACCGAGAATATAGAAGTGGTCGTCCAAGTTGGTTTTCAACACGCCCGTCGAGATGGCTTTGAACACCTTTCTGACTTCTTCTATCTTAGCATTAGGGTCATCATCGCTCTCATCAGAGAACCCCAACAAGTCAAAGAGGCTTTCCTCCATTTTCTGAGAAGCTTCATCGCTGGATGAGGCCCAGAAGGCGAAAGTGCGGTTGCCAAGTATAAACTTGTTGTGCGAACCTTTTGCCAGCAGACGGTTTAGCGCTGTGGTGTAAGCAGCCTCAGCATCTTTAGACATAGGAGCATTCAGACCTTTCGACTTGCCATAAGAGTCGTAACCGGAGTTCACCTGAAACGCCACGAGCCTGCTTCCGGTCGGGTTTCCTCCGGCTATGGCTGTCGGTGTCGTTGTTGCGACAGGATCACACTGCTCACCCGTTATCAAACAAACAGAGTGCTTTTGCTTCCCCTCTTGGTCGGATGATGTGACAAGGCTCCGAAGGCAGGAGTTCTCTGCTACAATTTTAGTTCGGCCTTCTACTAAGAAAGATACGTTCACTGTGGGCTTCTTTTCCACCTCTGACCACAGAGTGTCCTTCTTTACAGCGTCTAATCCACCTTTATCATAGAAGTCACAGACAGCCCTCAGCTCCATTTCTTTGGGAAACAGGTTAGCTATTTCCTTGAACTTCTCAATCAAAGCAAGGTTCTTGGCATGGGTCTTGGCTATTTTCTTTTCTAACTTTTCCTTAGTAGCCTCATCGGTCTCCTCTTCTACGTCAGCTTGTTCCTTACAATAGTCAAAGACATATTCTACGTTGTCCCAGAAAAGATAGGGCTTGGGTGTCGTTCCAGAACGGACCCCTTTCATCACTAAGAACTTTTGTCCGTTCTTTACATCACCCCGTCGTTCCAGATGCTTGAAATTGCCTTTCTCGTCAATTACGACAAGAAAAGAAATCTCTTTGTATTCCATGCCGGTGGGAGCCAAGTCGCCACACCTGTTATAATAATCGTAAAGTGCTTTCAGTATCATCGCAGAATCTCCTCACTATTAAAAGGTGGAACAATAACGACCCCATTATTCATCTGAGGGCGATAGAACATGGCCTGGATGTCTTTAGGATTGGAATAGTCCATGTCGTAGAGCATGATGCCAAGGTCTTTAGTCTCTGGGATAGCAGGGGAGAGTGACTCTTTCTCGGTATCAACCATTCTCCATGAGGCTGCAAACTCGCGTGTGCCCAAGTACGGCTGTGTGAAGCACTGCCCCTGACTGGCGCGCCGCTCAAACATCTGATAGTATTTCATGGGGTTCTCATCGCCACCGGGCTTATGCTTGGCAAAGGCTTCCTTAGGTCTGTCTTTCACCGGGATGAACATCAACTTTGCCCAGATGCGATAGCGTACGTCGTGCAGGGCCAACGTGTTCTTCTGTTGCCGCTTGTCTTCAATGATGATAGGATTCTTGCTGGCCACGGCCCCCACCTCGTTTCTTCTAATGGAAGTCCACTTGATAGGGTTGAGCACTTCTATCTTGGTCACTTGCCACCGCATGGCGTACCGCTTGAACAATATTGCCTCGAAAATGGCCCGTGCGGCAGAGGGCGTGATGATGTCGTAGCTCACACGCTCAACCTTGAACTCAGGACGAGTGAAGCACGCCATGTCGCCCCACACCTCCAAACAATATTCCTTGTCTGTATATTCCATTTGCATGTAGTTATTATCTTACTAAATCAGAAGTAATTTGTCTTCCCATTGGTTTTCAATGAGCAGTCCTAACTGTTCGTCGTATTGAGCCTTCTGGTCTACTACGAAAACACCTTCTATTATTTCTTTGACTGCTCCCGTTTGGCACAATGCCTTAAAGTCAGACTGATAGACATTCACGCTGTATTTTGCCAATTGCTTCATCAACGTGTAAGAGGGTCCTTGTTGCTTGAGCTGCTCTACGAGACTAAGACTGTCCTTCCACACTACAATGAGCGGGATGCTGCCATCCTCTATAAGTCGGAATTCTTTGGCAGCCGTTTCAAACATGATATCCTTAGGAGAATATAAATAGCCTTTAATGCCTTTCTTGTCGAACGTTTCCTCTCTACTATACCTTTGTTTGAAATAGTTCCTCATCGTTTCGGGTGCGAACCAGTCACTATCCTGTTTTAGGTTCAACCGGGCATTGTTTGCGTTGGAGATGTCACCAGACGGCAGATTATGCTCTTTGGCCAGGCTGAACACATGTGTCACACAGAGCTCCCGCTTCCCTTCTCGGTTGCACCTCCCTGCTGCTTGTAACACGGAGTCTAACCCGGCTTCCTGACGATAGACCACAGGGAAGTCGATATCCACACCTGCCTCGACAAGCTGCGTGGCAACAACTCTTATCACCTTGTTAGCATCATTGGCCAAGCCTTCCGTTATCTGTTTGATGGTTTCGCCAACATGGTCAGGACACATCATACGCGAAAGATGCAAGGTCAGCCCCTCTTTGGGAAGCCGCTTATACACTTCCTTGGCATCGCGACGGGTGTTGACGATGCAGAGCACGCGGTCATGCTGAGCAAGAGCTTCTGCTATTTCATCATAGCTTCTTGGCGTTTCATCTATATCCAACCTTACCCTACGCAGCTTTTCATGCAACTTAGCCGATGCAGGAATAAGTTCTGTTACGGAGTCAAGCCCCTGAAAGTTGGCCTTGGGGTTGCAGCCCTCTATCAGTCCGCTCAGTACAGGTTGACTGGCTGTGGTAAACAGAAAGGACACGCCAAACGAACGGTGGTAGGCACCCATCGCGTCAACGATGGGCTGAAGGTAGTTGGTTGGCAACGTCTGCACCTCATCAAGGATGATAACGCTATTGGCGATGTTGTGCAACTTGCGGCACGCTGAAGGCTTGCTGCTGAACATCGATTCGAAGAGCTGCACGTTGGTAGTGACGATGACCGGGAAGTCCCAGTTCTCGGCGGCCAACTGGTATGTCTCCCGCAACCGCTCATCTTTCAGCGCGTCATAATCGAACTCAGAGTGATGCTCCAACACGTTTTGCTCGCCAAGGATATCTTTCAAGGTCTTGGCTGTCTGCGTGATGATGCTGGTGTAGGGAATAGCGATGATGATGCGCTTCTGTCCGTTGTGTATGGCATGGCGGAGTGCCCAAAGCAGAGACGACAAGGTCTTGCCACCACCGGTAGGTACTGTCATCGAGAAGATGCCACGCGGAAGGTCACTCTTCTTGCGGCAAAGTTGCTGCACGTAGTTTCTCACACGGTTCACTTCGCTATCGTTGTCCTTTGACTTGAACTCAGACAATTTGGCTTCGAGTCGCTCTAAGAGAACCGGCAGGCTGTCACCCTGACCACGCAGTCTGGCCTGGTATGGGTTCATAAACGCCTCCGTATCCAAGCGGTCAGCATCAACCAGGCAACTGAACAACATCCGCACATAATGATGCAAATCATTTGGACGTAGTCGTATGTGTGGTGAAGACGGCTTTATCGGCAGAGGATCAATCTTTATCTCTTTGGGAACAGTTCTTCTTTTTATCTCGTCCTTGAGAGCGTCATCATCATACAATCCTCGATGATGTCCCATGATAATGTTGGCAAGCAACAAGCTATGCAACGGCTTTTGAGCGGCTATCAGACCGCCAACAAACGCATGATCATGCTCGCCGACTGCCTTGCCGTTGGTAGGCAGCCCGTTCTCTTTGCGGATATAGTTCTGAAAGCTGTCACGTTCTTTGCCTTTGTCATGCAGCCAACCAGCCATATAGGCAAGACTACCACTGCTGAAGGCGTCAGCAAATTGTCCTGCCAAGTCTGCGACATGATCTCTATGGTCCTCAATAGATTGGATCACAAGGTCTGATTCTATTTTAAGATGTGCTATCATATAAAGTTTTTAGTATGTCAAATGGCAAGGCTGGTTGCCATCTTCTCCCATAACTAATATTCTTGTAATCTATTGATTCATATTCTTTCTGTGAGCAAAATTAATAAATCTCATGATAATCTCCAATGAAATAATACTTTTTTAGTTATTTATTTGGTGTATTGTTCTTAAACTTGAAAGTTTTATAGCTCTCACATGAATCTAACAAAAACATACATACTTTGCATAGGCAAGAAGAGAAGCTGTTGGCGTATTCGCAGAATAAATAAGAGTATTCATCTTTTGGCCGTAATCATTAAATCCTATATCTCTCTTATCATTTATCATTGTTTTTTTTTGACCTCGCCAACGCGTCGACATCAATTACTACAAGATACATATCACTAATCGATACCCAAGGTTGACAATATATTTGTGTAAAAAATGATGCAAAGATAGCGCAGGACGCCAAAATTCGTAAAATTCTATAGCGACATTTGTTGATTTCGAGACAATTAACTTTTGGAAAACAAGAAAAAGTATGCGGAAGGATAGAAATGAGGATAGCAGCAGGTCGGTGGAATGATAGAGGGTCGATTGGCACAAAAACAGAAATGAGGCTGTGTCAAAAGTCAGATTTTGGCCCAGCCTATCATAAATTAGGCAGCTATCAGGCTTCGATTTGATAGCTGCCTATTTTTATTGACAGAAGTTTCTTCTTTCTGGAATTTTCCCCAAAGGGTCCATAGGGATGCCAATAACGGGCCAAATAAGGTAGAAAAAGCCTCCATTACGGCCTTAATCTGATCCTTCCCCACATTTTTGATGAGTTTTTGCAGATTAAAGGTCATAGCGAGAATTCCAAAATCCATTTGGATCTTGGGAAAGCCCCTGTGGCGGAATCTCTTGTACTGTTTGTCCGTCTTGATTTGTCCGAATACAGCCTCTGGTTCTATAGGCCGCTTGCTCCTGTGGAAGAGACCTCGCTCTGAGGTAAGCCTCTCAAATGCCTTTTTCTTGTACCTCTTCAACTGGTGGTTGACATTGATTGTCCTGTTGCCTTTTCCCTTAAAGCACTGGCCGCGTAATGGGCATCCCTCGCACCGCTGCGCCCTGTAGGTGTCAATCCATGAGGCGTATCCGTTGTCGCTTACGGACTTATTATGCCCGACATGTTCCATGTGCTGTCCCATCGGGCATACGTAATAGTCATCCTTCCAGTTGTAGTACATATTCTCCATCCGGAAGGGATCATTACGGAAGGGGCGGAGCTGCTCCTTGTGGAACAAGTTGTATTTCACGTAGGCCTCAATGCCGTTGTTTTCCATGAATTCGTAGTTCTGTTCGCTGCCGTAGCCAGAGTCGGCACATACCTCCTTGGGCAGCCTGCCCCAACGGGCCTGGTCAAGGGTGAGGAAGGACGGAAGGGTCGTCGAGTCCATCGAGGTCCAGTAGAAAGCGAAGTTGGTGATGTACTGATTCTCTGTTCCTATCTGAAGATTATAGCTGGGCTTGGTCTGGCCATTGTTCATCACGTCCTCCTTCATGCGCATGAACGTGGCGTCAGGGTCGGTCTTGGATTAGCTGTTGCGGAAGCCCATCGTGTCCAACTTGTCTTCATATTCCTTCAGCTTCTCCTGATGTTTCTGCAGCTTGTTCACGGCCTTTTGGCGCTGCCGGGCCTTTTCCTTGTCCTCCTTGGAGCCTTGGGCGAGCCGGCTGTTTTCCTCGTTCACCTTGTCTATGAGCTGCTGCAAATGCTCGGAGTCTATGGCATCCGTCATCGTTCCTTCCTCCTTGGACGGGGCGTTGTCCTGGGCGATGCCCTCGCCGATCTGCTTCAGCACACTCTTTATCTTCTCTTCCAGTTTCGTCTTGTTCGTCAAGGTGGTCTTCTTCCAGACGAACGTGTATTTGTTGGCTACAGACTCTATCTTTGTGCCGTCAATGTACTGTACGTCAAGGCTCATCTGGCCCAGTGCCACCATTATCTTCACTACCTGAATGAACAAGCTGTTCACGCAGTCCTTCATGTGCTCTGACCGGAAGCGGTTGATTGTCGAGAAGGAAGGGTGCTGATTGCCGCTGAGCCACATGTACTGGATGTTTCAGTTCATTGCGTCCTCTATCTTGCGGCAGGAGTATATGTTGTTCATGTAAGCATAGAACACCACCTTGAGCAACATACGGGGATGGAACGGAGTTGTGCCGCCGGACTTGTATGTGCGGATGAGCTCGGTCAAGTCGAGCCCGTCCACTATCCTGCTCAGGAGGCGGACTGGATGATCCTTGGGCATTTTTTCTCCAAGATTGGAAGGAAAGAGAACAATTTCGTTGAGGGTGTAAGTTTTAAATTGTATCTTTGCCATAGCTTAAATTCAATACCCAAAATTATATTTATTGGGGGACATAACAAAGCCCGAACTTTCACAAGCTCGGGCTTTAATGTGTTAAATTCGAGATGGCTCAAAATGGACTTTTGACACAGCCTCCTTTTTTTGTTTTTATATGACTACTCGACTCTTGACAGCCGTCCTATATAATAAGGTGTATCCTACAGAGCTTTCACCGCCTTGGCAAGTTTCTCCAAAGCCTGACGGATATATTCTCGCGGCGAGCCTACATTGAGTCGCATGAAGCCTTCCCCGCCGGGTCCAAACATCTCACCGTCGTTGAGTGCCAGATGAGCTTTGTCGATAAAGAGATCGAGCAACGACTCGTGGCTGAGATGAAGGTCACGGCAGTCGAGCCATACCAGGAACGAAGCCTGTGGACGTAAAGGACGAATGCCAGGAATGTGCTCCCGACAATAGTCTTCCACGAAACGGATGTTATCCTCCACGTAAGCCAGCATCTGCCGACGCCACTCCTCTCCCTTGCGGAAGGCAGCTACCGTGGCGATATGGGCAAAGATATGTGCCTCATCCAATTCGTTGGCCTTGAGCCAACCAAAGAAGCGGTCACGCAATTCCTTGTTGGGCACGATGGCATGACTGGTGATAATACCTGCTATATTGAAAGTCTTCGTGGGCGACTGAAACGTAATGCTGATGTTAGCAGCCTTCTCCGACACGCTGGCAAAAGGTATATGGCGATGCCCAAAGAGTGCCATGTCGCAATGAATCTCGTCCGAGATGACCAGCAGATGATGGTCATAGCAGAAGTCAGCCAGTCGGCGGAGCGTCTCACGTGTCCAGCAGATGCCACCCGGATTGTGAGGATTGCATAGGATCAGCAACCGGCACTTGTCGTCGCAGACACGTTCCAAGCCATCAAAATCCATGTCGTAGTAGCCATCCTCCCGTCTGATGAGCGGATTCCACACCACCTCCCGATGATTGCCGCGGGGCGTGAGGAAGAAAGGATGATAGACCGGCGGCATGACGATCACCTTTTCGTCGGGCTTCAGAAAGATGTTGCAGACCAGTCCGATACCCTTGACGATGCCGGGAATAAACGACAGCCACTCCCGCTTGATGTCCCACCGATGATGGGAGAGCACCCAGTCATGGATGGCCGGGAAGTAATCTTCCGGCTCTACCGTGTAGCCAAGGATGGGATGCTCCAACCGATGACGCAAGGCATCGAGAATCTCCGGACAGACTGCAAAATCCATATCTGCCACCCACAAGGGTTGCAGGTCGTCACGTCCCCAGCGTGGTTTCAGTGCCTCGTGCATGAGATCACCCGAACCACGCCGCTCAATGATCGTATCGAAATCGTATTGCATAACTAAGAGTTGAGAGTTGAAAGTTGAAAGGTGAGAGTTGAGGCCGGGGCTATGCCCAACTCTCATGATTCCTATAATTAGCCCTCCAAGGCCTGCTTGATGTCCTCAAAGAGGTCGTCGACATCCTCCAATCCGATGGAGAGACGGATCGTCGTGTCGTTGACATCCATCGCCCTTTTCATCTTGTCGGGGAAGAGGCCAAAGATCGTACTGGCCGGATGGATGGCCAGCGTGCGGTTGTCGAAGAGATTGGTAGCACGGTGGATGAGTTTCAGATGATCAATCATGCGGAAGCAAGCATCTTTCGACTCCAAATCTATGCACACCATAGCGCCGGCTGTGGTGCCGAACTGCCGCTGTGCGAGCTCGTGGAAGGGATTATCCTCCAAGCCTACATAGTTGACACGTTTGATCTGAGGCAGCGTCTGAAGTTTGCGGGCTAAGGCAAGCGCATTGGAGGACTGCACACGATAGCGTGCGTCGAGTGTCTCCAGTCCCATCGTCTGCAGGAAAGCCACCTGCGGAGTCATGTAGGCTCCGAGATTAAAGATCATCTCGTTTTTCATCACCTCACCAAAATGCGGTGTGGTGCCATAGTCGATGACCAGTCCGCCTAATGATGTAGCGCCACCGCTGACATACTTCGTACTGGACACCACCTCGATGTCTACGCCCAAGTCATGGGAAGAGAACATCGTGAAAGGAATGGTTGTCGTGTCAGCTACCAATGGGATATGATGGGCGTGGGCGATCTCTGCCAGCTTGCTCAAGTCAGCCACCTCCATCTGCGGGTTGGTGATGATCTCCAAAAAGATGCAGCATGTGTTCTCATTGATAACGCTCTCTACTGCTTCCGGATTGGTTAAGTCAGCAAGCTTACAGCCCACGCCGAATTTGCGGAGTGTGGACATGAGCAAGGAGAACGTGTTGCCGAAGAGATGCTTCGAGGTCACAATGTTCTTGCCCTGTGCGGCAAGCGCCATCACCGTATTGCTGATGGCAGCCATACCACTGTTGAGTGCAATGACATTCTTTGCACCGGTGAGGGCCTTGACACGCTCCTCAAAGTTGGAAACCGTAGGATTCTCACAACGGGAATAGTCCGGTGCGTCGATGCGGTTGCAGAAGGCATCGCTCATCGTCTGAGCATTGTCAAACTCATAGGCTACTGCATTGTACACCGGCATACTGAGTGCATCGTAAGCGTCGCGCCGCTTATAGGGCACATGTATGGCTTGTGTCTGTTTCTTCATAATCTCTTTATCAATAATAGTTCTTTACGAAAGTTCTGCTTTAGTACCTCACGGCATACAGCAACCCTGTACGACAGGATTAATACCACTGCACAGCATTGCTGTAACCGCTCCGCTTGTCATACTTCAGCGCATCGGTAAGCGTGGCGGCATTGCAGCGGAAGGTGAAGTTATAGCTCGTGTATGGAGCCAGCACCACAGAGCAGCTCATGTTGAAGCAGTGCAGGTCACGCTGCAACGATGCCGTGGTCATTGACATCTTGTGGTTGTCGAAATCATAACCACTGGAGAAGCTGATATTCCATCCATCGCTGATGCGCAGGTTACCGCTCATATTCAGCGTCTGAGAGAAGCTGTAGGGATAGCGCATACTCTTATAGTTGAACTTCCCGGAAGTGTTCTCACGCATGGTAATGCCGTAGCCAAAAGTGATGGACCAGGGCATGGAGAAGCGCATATAGCCGTCGTCGTCGGTGCTGGCCTTTCCGCCACCACTCTTCTTCTTGGCTCCATTCTGCGCCTTGATCATCTCGTCATCGACATTACTGTTGATGTCGGTGTCTATGCCCTCGTCATCATCGTTGTTGTCTTTGTTCTTGTTGTCCTTGTCCTCATCGCTTCCACCACCGAAGAGTTTGGCAATCTTCTCGGGAGTGAGCGTATAAGAGATGTTCTGCGACATGCCCTGGAAACGGCCAAAGCGGCCGCGGCCCCACTCTGTATGGTTACCGACATAAGGTTTGCCGTTCTCGTCGAGATCCCAAGCGTAGGTAGCAAAGACCGCATTCATGTTGAAAGTATAGTTCTTCCACCATTTCAGTCTCAGTCGCATGCTCAGATCACTCCACTTATGATAAGAGGCTGCCATATTGTAGGACATGCTGGCACCAAGCTCATCAATAAGGCTGATCTTCTTGAAACCCGTCGAATCCTCGTCGCTCTTGATTTTCATCTCAAGATTGTTGGACAAGTCCATCGAGATGCTACCCGTCTTGCCCTTGCCCGGCACGGAATAGAGCTGGTCGGAATAGGGTGAATACTCCACGAGCGACACGTTGCCGTCTGCATCTGTCTTCTGATAGGTCTGATAATAGCCGTAGCGCGAAGCACCGAAATCAGGCGCATAGCTGAAGGAGATCTGCGGTGTGATGACATTGCGGATGGCCTGAATCTTATCGCCGAAGATCTTTCTGTTAGGGATGGCAAACAGATAGAGCTTGGTATTGGCCGAGAGACTCAGGTTCCAGTTATAGACATTATGGAAGCCGTAAGTCGTGTCCCGTACCTCTTCCTGTCTCGCCTGATCCCACGAGCGGGTGACCTTGCTCGAGTACATACGGTCGGTGAAGTTGAACGAGGGCGAGATGTTGATATAGTTGAACAGCGTAAAGTTGCCGCTGATCGGTATATTGTGCTGCATGCCGTTCTTCCAGTCTTTGATAAGATTAGAGTGCATGAACTTGTCTTCCTTGGTGTTGATCGAATTGCTGAGCTGTCCGGTATAGCTCATCGAGATCTTCTCATACCATTTCTCGTCGCCCACCTGATGCTTGCGGCGGAAGGGATAGAAGCGTGAGATGTTGATATTCAGGTCGGGCAGCGTCATGGCGATACTCGAGTCACGCATGTTCTGCGAGAGGTTGGCAGAGGAACTCAGCGACAGTCCGATACTGGAGAAGGTAGTGCTCCAACTGACCGAAGAGGTACGTGTCGACTGCGTGAGCGACTGCGGATTGTACATACTCGTCAGGTTGTTACGCTCATACTTCGACGACGCAAAGTTGACGCTTGCCGAAAGGCTGCTGAAAGGGTTGGCCTTAGCGTCTTGGCGATGGCTCCATTGCAGTTTGAAGCTCTTCTGCTCTGAGAAGTCGGGCATGCCCTTGTCACCGGTCTTGGTGTCCTGGTAACTGAAGAGGAACGAGCCACTGTATTTATAACGTTTCCGATAGTTGCTGGCTGCCGAGAAGCCCCACGAGCCTTTGGTGTAGATCTCGCCCAAGAGCTTCAGATCCCACTTGTCGCTCATGGCAAAATAGTAGCCACCATCGCGCAGATAGAATCCACGGCTGTTCTCGTCACCATACGTCGGCATGATGAAGCCACTGGAATAGCTCTTGGTGAAGGGGAAGAAGCCGTAAGGAATGGCGAATGGCAACGGCACATCGGCCACTACCAGATATGCCGGACCGAAGACCACATCCTTGCCGGGACGTACCTTGGCACGCGACAAAGCAATATAGAAGTCGGGATGGGGGGCGTCGCAGGTGGTGTAGCGTCCGTGAGCCAGATAGATCTCGCCATTGTCGTTGCGCTTCGACTGCTCACTGGTCAAGAAGCCATCCTCCTGCTTGGTATATACGTGTTTGATGAAACCTTTCTTGGTCTTGAAGTTAAACGACATCGTGTCGGTGTCGTAAGTGTCCTGCCCCATGACAAAGACCGGCTTACCCTTGATACCGTCCTTTGCCGTGGTGTCTTTGGAGCCGGTAGCATGTACAAGGCTGCTGTCAAGACTCAACTTGATCTTGTCACTCTTCAAGTCCATATTCTCGTACTTCACCTCAGCCGAACCGTAGAGATGGGCGGTATTGGTAGAGGCCATATAGACCAGCGAGTCGTCGGCTTGATAGTTGACGGGGGCGTCAATGCCGTTTTTCTTCTTTCGGTTGATGGAGTCAAGGCGTAGCGAGTCGTCTACCGCCTTGTTGTGGTGATAGACAGCGAGTTGCAGCGAGTCCATGCCCGTGGTGTCGGTAGCGGCATCATCTGCCTGCAATCCTTTGACACGGGAGGAGTCCGTCTGCGTGGTATCAGCCTTCTTGCCGGTAAGCCGCTTGTCGGGAGAAGGCATAGCTCCACTGGCCATGGCCACAGCCATGACACCCACTGCCGATAATATAATGAAAGGCTTACTTCTCAATGGATATTCTGAATAATGTGAATACAATAAATAGCGCTCATCATGAGCTATGCAAAATTACGCAATATCTGTTGAACAACGGAGGGTTTACGCATTTTTAACGTTCAGGTTCAAACAGTGTTTTCCATTGCAGGAAACGCAGGAGACCGTCCTCTCCAAACTTGGCAAGGCTTTTCGCGGCCTGCTCTGGCGTCTTGACTTTCTTGAGATTGGACTTGCTGTAGAACTTATCAGCATAGCAAATCAGCTTCTCTTCCAGTGTCTCTGGCAGGAAATCCTCATGCGGCAATGGCAGGTTCTGCCTTATGATCTCCTCTTTGGACAGTCCCGCGCCGGTATGCCGCTCGCACACACGGGCATGCTTGGGATAGCCTTCCTCGCGCATCAGCTCTGCGCCCAAACGCCCGTGACAGATATAAGGCTCTGTACCATGGCAGGCTATGCCGGGCGCGTCACAGCGAAAGATACCGATGTCGTGAAGCATAGCTGCCTCCTCAACAAACTGCCGGTCGAGATTCAACTCGGGATGACGGTCGCAAATCTCCAATGCCCGCGCTGTCACAGCACGACTGTGAACGAGCAGGATATGGCGCAACTCATCGTCGGCCGGGTAATACTTGTCTATTATCTTCTGATAATCCATATAAAACGAATTCATCATCCACCCTTCTCCTTGCTTCCTTGCAGGCACTGTCACACACAGCGACAGCAGACGGCTCTCATAGAAAGCAATGAGAAGAATAGATGATGAAATGTGATATTAGTGTTGACGCTCTATATAAGCGATGACGTTGCCTTTCTGTACTTTGCTACCCTGCTTGGCGTTGATCTCCACGAGCTTGCCGCCGAGGTCGGCCTTGACCTCCACAAACTCACCCCAAGGAGCCTGAATATAGCAGAAGGTGTCGCCCTCCTTATATTCCTTGCCAATGTAAGGCTCTACGGCAGGAGCGCATTCGCCCTCGCCCTGGAACTCCCAGAACACCTGACCCTTCACCGGGGCGACAATAGCGTCTGCCTTGGCGTGCTTGAAGGCGGCGAGCTCCTCAGCAGAGAGCTTACTGCCCATCTTGGCATCCTTGGCCTTCTGCAAGTCGGCCAGCATATTCTTCTTAGCCTGACCGCTCTTGTAGTTGCGATACTGCTCGGGGTGCATAGCAAGCTCGAAGAGCTCCTCATCGTCCTTGCCATAGTCCCATCCGTTCTCGTCCATTTCCTTCTTGAAATCGTCCAAAGCGGGCTTCAGCAAGGTATGCGGATCGATGTCGGTAAACTCATAGCCTTTCTCCTTGGTCAATTCCTTCAGCTCGGGAGCAATCTCGCCAGGCACCTTACCACTGCGGCCGAGGATCATGCCCCACATGGAATCATCCATATAGACATAGCGGCCCTTGCCCTGCTCCATAGAGAGCAAGTTCATCAGAGAGATGTTCTTGGTATACTGAGAGAATGGTGTCACCAATGGTGGATAGCCCACACGAGGCCATACGTAAGCAACCTCGTTGAAGAGCTTGATGAGCAGATCGTCGACACTCAGCTCGGGCTCGCCTTTCTTCTTGCGCAGATTGTTGATGGTTCCACGGATACCGCCCAGGTCGCTCATCATTGAACCCATCATACCACCGGGAAGTCCGCAGCTCAGCAAGAGTGAGGACATCAGCTTGTTCTGAGGATTGATGAAGTAGCCCAGCCACTCGTCGATGAACTCCTGCGTCAGGGCACGTGCCTTCATGTAGGCGTCCATATTGATGTCAGCCACCTCAAAGCCGGCGTTCTTCAACATGCTCTGCACAGAGATGACATCAGGATGTACCTTACCCCATGACAGCGGCTCGATGGCAGTGTCGATGATGTCGGCTCCGTTCTTGCACACTTCCAGGATAGAAGCCATGCTCAGACCCGGACCGGAATGGCCGTGATACTCGATGATGATCTCGGGATGCTTGTCCTTGATCATCTTGGTGAGCTTGCCCAGAAAGGCAGGCTGACCGATACCGGCCATATCCTTCAGGCAGATCTCCTCTGCACCGGCCTCTATTTCCTGATCAGCCAGATGGCTGTAGTATTCAAGTGTATGGACGGGAGAAGTGGTGATACACAGCGTTCCCTGCGGTGTCATGCCGGCTTCCTTGGCCCATTTGATAGACGGCGCAATGTTGCGGATGTCATTCAGACCATCGAAGATACGGGGGATGTCCACACCCTGAGCATGCTTGACACGATACATCATCGCACGCACGTCGTCAGGCACAGGATACATGCGCAGCGCATTCAAGCCACGGTCTAGCATGTGGGTCTTGATGCCCGCCTCATTGAAAGGCTTGCAGAAGGCACGCACTGCATCGTTTGGATTCTCACCGGCCAGGAGCTGCACCTGCTCAAAGGCGCCACCGTTGGTCTCAACACGGGAGAAACATCCCATGTCGATGATGACCGGAGCGATACGCTCCAACTGATCCTTGCGTGGCTGGAACTTACCTGAGCTCTGCCACATGTCACGATAAACGAGACTGAACTGAATTTTCTTACTCATATTTATCTACTACTTCTGTTTTCTTCTATTTCTTGCTGCGGGAGTCTCGTCCTCCCTCACTAAGGCTGCAAAATTAAATAAAAAAAAGCAAAATACGGCTTGTACGGTTGATTTTTTATGATTTATAACTATCTTTGCACTCAAAAAGTAACACTCTCGATGATGCGTGCAAAAACATTGATTATAGTCACTTTGGCCGCAGGCTTGTTTGCAGCTTGCAGCAGTGACAAAGCGACAAAAGATCTCTCCAACATTCAGTTGGAGTCGGAACTGAAGATCACAGGCGACAAGACCGTCTATGGACTGGCCTGCGAGGGCTGCAACGACTCTACCATTCTGCTCCTGCCCAACGACGGAAGTGATCCGGTGAAATACGACATCATTGACGCCACTCGCAACCACAAGGTCCGGGGCAAAATCAAGACGGGTGACTGGATATGTCTGCTCACCAACAAACACAACAAGCACGTGGCTGACTTCGTGATGGATCTCGACCAGTTGCGCGGTATCTGGTGCTACATCGTCATGCCGAAGATGCGCGACTATGCCAATATGAGCAAGCGCCTGCAGGCCCGCATGATGGAGAACATGAGCGATTCGATGAAAGAAACGTTCCTCATTCCGCGCGAATATGGCTTCTGGCTCAAGCGGCAGTGGCAAGCTCAGAGCGTCGGCTATGTCAGGGAAAGCAGCACGCTGGCAGAAGAGAGTCCCGTGGTCTATCCCCAACTGGGCTATTATGTTGCCTGGGGCATCTGGAATGGCAAGATCATCATCGCAAGAGGCATCCCGAAGTTCAGCGATACGGGGCAGGTGACGGTAACGGATATGGTCAACGACACCTGCGACGTGGACTACTTAGATGCCGACTCTCTCGTGCTCTCGTCCGACGGAGTGAGCCGCAGCTATTATCGCAAAAGCGACATCAACGACGTCAACAAGCGGGCCAACGCCATCGCGGCCATGCGCAGCAAGCAGGCACTCCAGCAGGCCACGGAAAACAAATAACATAAAAAAACATAACAGATAATACGCAAAAACGGCTGTCTCCCACCGGAGACAGCCGCTTTTGCGTATTTGTTAAGACGAGTTGTGACACACGCAAAGCCTATTCGTGAGTCTCGAAACGTTTCCGCGCAAGGAGTTCATAGCGCGTGCCCTCGCGACCATAGTTGGCATAGGGATAGATGCTGATGCCGCCACGGGGCGTGAACAATCCCGTCACCTCTATATACTTAGGATCCATCAACTTGATCAAGTCCTCCATAATGATGTTGACACAGTCTTCATGGAAGTCGCCGTGATTGCGGAAGCTGAAGAGATAGAGTTTCAAGCTCTTGCTCTCCACCATACGCACGTCGGGGATGTAGCTGATGCGAATCTCCGCAAAGTCGGGTTGTCCGGTGATGGGACAAAGCGACGTGAACTCCGGACAGTTAAACCGCACCCAGTAGTCGTGGTCCTGATGTTTGTTGACAAAGGTCTCCAGCACTTCCGGAGCATAGTCCATTTTGTATTGTGTTTTGGCACCGAGGGCTTTCAGTCCCTCTGATTTGCGTATATCTTCCATTTTGCTATATCATTTAAATCATCTGATTTCTTCCTATCCAGCCATATCAGAGGCTGAACACATTCCATATATTATAGTTGACGCCTAAGTCGTAGACATCCTCGCCCTCATGCTCCTTGAGTTTCTTCACGACGCGGATGGTCACCGGCAGCGCAATGATCTCATAGACTGTCTTGAGCACCACTTGCCACAGCATCAGTGCGGGCAGAGCCGAGAGCGGCACTACTCCGCCCAAGGCCAACGGAAAGAAGATGAGAGAGTCACAGCTCTCTCCGGCCACCGTACTCCAAATGGCGCGGGAAGAGAAATGACGGCCTTGGTCACGGATCTTCATCTTGCTCATGACATAAGCGTTCATGAAACTGCCCACGATGAAAGCCACAAACGAAGCCAACGCGATGCGGGGCGCCAAGCCAAAGACAGCATGGAAACCTTCTTCATTGTGCCAGTAAGATGCCCCGGGAATGGCATCGCAGAGCGCGCCCATCGCCACGAAGAAGAAATTCATGCCAAAACCCAGCCATATCAGAAGACGGGCCTTACGGTAACCCCACACCTCGCACACGCAGTCATTAATAATATAGGAGATCGGAAAGACCAGCAGTCCGCCCGTCAGATTGACAGGTCCTACAGCGATCTGCTTGGTTTCCAACACGTTTGCCGTAATCAGGCAAACACAAAAGAGGATGCTGAACAGCATAAACAGCATACTCACGGTTTGTTTTTCTTTTTTCATGTTCTTGTTTTTAAAGAGGTTAGACAAGCACTCTGTAGAATGTTGAATGTTGAATTTAAAACAATGTTGAATGATGAATGTTGAATTTAAAACACGCTGGCGGGAACGGTACCAGGCCTAAACCTGATAAAGGAGATAAGCGATATAGCCAATGAACAGTGCCGACAGTGCAGCACCTTCCCAACGCTCTATGCGATATTTGGTATAGGAGAAGAGCCAAAGCAGGATCATGGTGATGACCATCACGCTGAGGTCCACGGTAGTGATGCCTTGCGTGCTCATCGGTGAGATGATGCCGGTGACGCCGAGAATCATCAAGATGTTGAACACATTGGAACCTAACACGTTGCCGATGGCAATGCCGCTATTGCCTCTGCTGGCAGCCACCGTACTCGTTGCAAGCTCAGGCAGCGACGTGCCGCAGGCAACTATCGTCAGTCCGATCACGGCATCGCTCACACCCAAGGTATGGGCCAGCGCTGAGGCATTATCCACAAACACCTCTGAGCCGACAATCAGTCCGACCAGGCCGATGACGATCAGCAACGAGGACTTACCCACGCTGAGGTTGACCGGCTGCTCCAAAGGATCTTTTTCTGCCTTCATGCCTTTCTTGGCTTCTTGTAGTGTCAGATACATGAACACGAGGAACAAGACAAACAGGATGGCAGCGTCTACCCGACTGATATCGCCGTCGAGACACAGCATCAGCAGTACCACAGAGGCGACAAGCGCAAACGGGATGTCGCGCTTCACAGTGTCTGGAAGGATGGTGATCGGGGCTACCATAGCCGCCACACCCACGATGAGCGAAGCGTTGAAGATGTTGCTACCCACTACATTGCCCACTGCCAAGCCGGGCTTACCGCCAAGCGCAGACATCAGACTGACGAAAAACTCAGGCATGGAGGTACCCATGGCCACAACAGTCAGACCTATCACAATCTGGGGGACACCCATGCGAGTGGCGATGCCTACCGAGCCGTCGGTGAGCCAGCCTGCTGACTTCACAACAGCAACGATGCCAATGACCAATAAAACAACCTGAATCCAAGTTTGAGAAGGAGCAAAGTTAAACAGCAACAAACTCATATTACACGTATTTTTTTGCAAAGGTACGAAAAAACCCTGAATATTCACATACTCAGGGTCTAAAACTAACAATCACACAATTATAAATCTATCAATCTATTATGCTCTTATGTCAAAAGCCTGCACTTGGCTTATGCCTTAAGAGACTGGTACAAAACCTAAATGCTTCAAAAATGCTTAAACCTATTTGCTTACTTATCTGCACTATAGATTGCAATAGATATGCCACAGCAGTCAATCGGCCACTGTGGCATAATCGTATGACAGTATGTCATAACTAATACCGCTATTACTTAGCGGTCTCAGTCTCCTGCTCGTTGTTTTCCTCCGTGCTCTCAGCCTCTTCAGGGGCCAAAGTAGCCTTGAAGTCGGTATAGCCGTTGTTGACCAGTATGTTGTACCACTGAAGCAACTTCTTGATGTCGCTGTCGTGAACACGGTCCTCATCAAACTCGGGCAGCACTTCCTTGAAATATGCACGGAGCTCCTTGCCGGACACCTTCTTGTAGTTGATGGAGGCTTCCTTGCAGCCTTCCTTCTTAGCTACGTTGTCGAGCACTTGCCACAGAGGCACATCATCGCCGGTGGTGTACATGGCAATGTCGCCCAAGCTGGTCACCTTGTCGGTAGCGAAGGCGGGCTGACGGCGGTGTGTGGCATCAATAGCCTCCACGATCAGATTCATCTTACCACGACTTACCAACTTATACAATCCGGGCTTACCGGCAATCGATAATATTGTTTCCATTGTTTGCTTTAAAATTATGCTTTGTTATGTTGTATATTGATGTTTATCTCTATCTTGCTTATTCTCTCTATTGACTGTCGGGCGAGTCTCCACCCTACTGCCACCGTCTACTTTCCGAGCGCACGCAGCAGGTCATCGACCTGGCGGTCGAGATCGGCCTTACCGTCGTTCACGATCGTATAGTTGCAGCGGCGCTTCACCTCTTCGGCCGGCAACTGGCTGTTGATCCACTGCATGGCTTTCTCGCGCGTGATATGGTCGCGGTTCATGACCCTGCTGACTCTTACCTCCAATGGTGCATCGACAAAGACGAAAGCATCAAAGACCACACGACGGTCGAATCCGCTATCGAAAAGAATGGCACTTTCCAACCACGCATAGCCGCTCTGCTCGTAGTCACGCGCCACGGCCGGATGCACAATGTTGTCGACCGCCTGCTTGTTCCTGTCAGAGGCCAACAGGAAACCAGCCAATACTCTCTTCTGCAACTCCTGACCCTGATACACGTCGTCGCCCACGAGCTCCCGCAACTGACGTTGCAAAGCAGCGTCAGTGCGCATCAGCCGCTTGGCAGCAGCGTCGCAGTCATAGACCCGTATGCCGCGTTTGGCAAGGAGACGACAGACAAAGCTCTTTCCGCTGCCTATGCCTCCGGTGATCGCTATCCTTTTCATTGCTGCTCGATGAGATAATCGACTTGGTTCATCTCCAGCCTGACATTGCTCACGCCTCTCGGCCGCTGCGTGACGTAGAGATTGCATTTGTCCGACGGGTGAGCTGAAATATCCTTGAAGTCTACCACCACATGAAAGTCACTGGCCTTGACCTGACGATAGAGGCTGGCACCGACGGTGAATGTCACATTGACTCGCTGGGGGAACGTGCGGATGACTGTTCCGATGGGTCTGTTGATCGCTGTGATCGGCACTTCCATCGTCTCCTCGGTAAGAATGTCAGGGAACAGGGTAATCTTAACCTTCGACGGCGTGATCTTCACACCGTTGATTGGCCGGAGTCTAACCACTCTTGTGACAGTATCGGAGAAGTTGGTGACACGAAGAAACTCGGTCATCACCGTCTCGATGCTGTCCAACTTGGCTTTACTGGCGTAGATCGTCACCTTGTCGGGCCAGAACTGCACGTGAGAAAGATAATAGTCTTTAGCCGGTACAACGTTGCCCGCCAGACTCACCTTCACCACTTTCTTCCGGCCATAATTGAAATAGAAGTCCAACCGGTCGCTCTTCATGCCCGAGATAGTCGACGAGGAGAAGAGTTGCTGCCTGATCTGCCGTTGGATATCGACCATCGGCACAACACCGTGTCCCGTCTCTCCGTCGGCATAAGTGTCGAACTTCAGCACTACCGGACGAAAGCGACGACTCGTGGCATAGCCCAAGAGCATAAAGCCCTTGTCGTGGACAGTCACACGCACCGTGTCGGTCATCGGCGTGGTAATCACCACGTTTTTGGGCACTCCGACAAGGCGCACGGCAACCGGGAACTCTTCGTCATACGTCTCATTGAGCGTCTCCATCAGCCAGAAGATGCCGGAGAGGAAGAGGAAGAATAAGAAAATCAGAAACTGCTTGTTCTTGGAACTGAACAAGAAGTTTCTGACCATGTTGAGGAAAGACCCTATATTATGCATTAGGCTGCTGCTGAGCTGCGTCCTGGAAGACGTAGTTCTTATCAACCGTGATCACTACACCACGTGCCACTTCCACCTCAACAACATTCTTCTCGTTGTCGAGACGCTTCACGGTACCATAGACGCCACCACCTGTGACAACCTTAGAGCCTTCCTGCAAAGAGTTCTGGAACTCGCGTATCTTTTTCTGTTTCTTCTGCTGGGGACGGATCATGAAGAACCACATGATGGCGAAGAGCGCCACCAACATGATGAGCATACCACCGAAGCCGCCTCCTTGTTGAGCTGCCTGAGCAGCCAGTACCATTGTATTCATTTACTGTCTGATTAAAAGATGATTGTTTTGATATGATTAGGCGCATGCCCCCGCTGTTGTCGAGGGCACGCTACACATTATTATATATAGCCTACTCCTGACCTTCGGGATCACCGGGTGCCTGCTCGTCTGCGGGCTGAGCATCCTCACCGTCCGCTTCCGGCTGGGGAGCCTGAGCCGGTGCATCGTGATGGACAAAGCGCATGCGACCCGTCGGCTGACTGTTGCGGCCCATCGGCTGACGCTCGGGACGCTCACTGCGCTCAGGCATCTCCTTTATCATCTTGCCGCTGTCGATCAGATGGCGGGCGATGGAGTCGAGCATGCCATTGATATATCCGCCACTGCGCGGAGTGGAATAGAGCTTAGCCAACTCCACATACTCGTTGATCGTCACCGACACCGGGATGTTGGGGAAGGTGAGCATCTCGGCAATGGCGATCTGCATGATCACTACATCCATATAGGCCAGACGAGAGAAGTCCCAGTTGCGGGAGGCCTCACTCATGAAGTGCTGATACTCGTCGGCATTGAGAATCGTGGAGCGGAAGAGCTTACGGGCAAAGTCCTTGTCCTCTACATCTTTCCATTCCGGCAAGAGTTCCTGCTTGTTCTTGTTCTTCGGATCGAAGCGCTTGATGGTCTTCAGCACGAAGGTGTCCACCACTTCCTTGTCGTCATTCCAATAGAGGCTCTTTTCCTCCAGGAGAGCGTCAAGATCGTCGTTGGTCTCGATAAACATCTTATAGAGCCGGCGCCACAGCTCGCGGTCATCGTCGTAAGTCGTCTCTGGAGTCTTCATATACTCCTGATACAGCTCGCTCTGCTCGATCTGGTTGCACAGCTTGCGGATGAACTCGATGTCGTCTTTCCACGTGAGCTTCTTGTCCTCAAGGAACTCATTGAGCATCTTGTTCTCTTCCAGTTGAACCGCGAATTTGTTGAAAGCGAATTTGGGCGAGGCCGGCTGTGTGCCCTCACGCTCAGCACGCTGATTGAGCACGTCGAGACGATGACGCTCCTCCTGCGTGATGGCGACCATCAGATCCAAGAGATAGTTGTACAAGTCGTATGCCTTGGAGAGGCTGAAAAGCAGTTCCTTCTCAGCTGCGTCCATATTCTTATTACCGTTTTGATAGTATGCATAGGTTAACTGGACTATCTTTATACGTATTAGTTCGCGATTAATCATTTTCTTTTATTCCGTCTAAAACATGTTTTACGCTGCAAAAGTAGGGAAAATTCCGTGGATATGCAAGAAAAGCAGTACCAAAAGACTATTTTTTTAGATAAACTTTGCACATTGCTTTGCTCAATTCAAATAAAAGCACTACCTTTGCACCGCTTTTCAGATTGATACATATTATTGATTCAGTGTGATGGCGAATTAATTAACGATTTAATTTAGAGTAACACAAATGAAAGAAATTAGCATTTCAGGTAAGAAGCGCGAGGCCCTTGGTAAGAAAGCTTCTAAAGCCCTTCGTAAGGAGGGAATGGTTCCCTGCAACCTCTATGGTGAGGAGCGCGTCGACGGTAAGCCGGTAGCATTGGCTTTTGCATCTCCCTTCAGCGAGCTGCGCAAGCTCATCTACACTCCCCACATCTATGTAGTAAAAATCAATATCGACGGCACTGACCACACTGCTGTGCTGAAAGAGATCCAGTTCCACCCCGTCACAGACGCTCCTTTGCACGTCGACTTCTATGAGGTCAACGATCAGAAGCCTATCACCATCGGTATTCCTGTGAAGCTCGTAGGTCTGGCACAGGGTGTTCGCGACGGTGGTCGTATGAACCTCTCTATCCGCAAGATCAGCGTTACAGCTCCTTATCAGCAGATTCCTGAGCACCTCGATGTCGACGTCACTGCACTGCGCATTGGCAAGAGCATCAAGGTTGGTCAGCTCTCTTACGAGGGTCTGGAGCTCGCTACAGGCAAGGACGTAGTCGTTTGCTCTGTGAAGATGACACGTAACGCCAACGCCAGCGCTGCCAGCGATGACACTGAGGCTGCCGCAGACGCAGCTGCTGACGCTGAGAGCAAGTAATCCATCTCTGTAGGTTATCGATAACGATAGACATTGGATAAGTATTTGATCTGTGGACTGGGTAATCCCGGCGATGAATACGCCGGTACTCGCCACAATACAGGATTTATGGTATTGGACGCTTTTGCTAAAGCGTCCAATATTTGTTTTGAGGATCGCCGTTACGGCTTTGTAGCCGAGACCTCTCTCAAAGGCAGAAAGGTGTTCTTGCTCAAGCCGACGACGTTCATGAACCTCAGCGGCAACGCTGTGCGCTATTGGCTCAATGAGGAGAAGATTGACCAAAGCCGACTGCTCGTCGTCAGCGATGACGTGGCGCTGCCCCTGGGCGATTTCCGACTGAAAGCCAACGGCAGCAATGGAGGACACAATGGTCTGGGACATATCATGCAGCTGATCGGCCAAAACTTCGCACGCTTGCGCGTGGGCATCGGCAACGACTATCCACGTGGCGGACAGATCGACTGGGTGCTCGGCCATTACTCCGACGACGACATGAAGGTGTTGCAGCCTACCATCGACATGGCAGTAGACATCATCAAGAGCTTTGTCCTCCAAGGCATCGACAACACGATGAACCAGTACAACAAACTGGGGAAAAAGCGATAAACAGTGTTGAATGTTGAATGATGAATGTTGAATGATGCCAGTGTTGAAGTAACTCATCATTCAACATTGAAGTCATTCATCACTCAACATTCATCATTCAACATTGAAGTAATTCATCACTCAACATTCAACATTCAACATTGTATGAAAGATTATCTTCCTCAGCACGGCCCTTCGGCCCGCATCGACAAATGGCTCTGGGCTGCACGTATCTACAAGACGCGCTCCCTGGCAGTGGACGCCATCAAGAACAGCCGTGTGACCGTGGACGGGGCTAACGTGAAACCAAGCCATATCGTCAAAGAGGGACAGGTCGTCAGCGTGAAAAAACCGCCCATCACCTACTCTTTCCGCATCCTGGCTTGCATCGAGCAGCGCGTTGGCGCCAAACTCATCCCGCAAGTCTACGAAAACGTCACGGATCCCAAGCAATATGAGCTTCTGGAGATGAGCCGCATCAGCGGCTTCGTCGACAGAGCAAGAGGCACAGGACGCCCAACAAAGAAAGAGCGACGGGCCCTCGACGCCTTCATCGAACCTGCCATGTTTGGCTTCGACGATGACGAACCTTGAAACACTGTTGCTGATGGGTGTTTAACACCTTTGAGCATCTGTGTTGGATGCCCTTTATGGTTATTGATAGTGTCTTGAGAAGGCTGGGACGTTTGGGTTGATAACACGTGCTTTTGACTGATTTATACCACCTTTTCTATATTCTTAACGAGTTGAGACACTGACACACTCTTTGGCAACTTGCCATTGTAGCTTCACCAAAGAAAAAGTCGGTTGGTTCTTTGGTCTTCTCATTGGGAATTACTACCTTTGTCAAATCTAAAGTTGAACTTTAAATTTGTCCAGTTCATAAACAATCATTTGATACACAGAGAGATGTCCGACTATCTTTCTGACCTTTTCCACCATTTGCCGGTGATTACGCTGACAGGTCCTCGTCAGTCTGGCAAGACTACACTTTGTCGGAAGGTGTTCTCTGACTTGCCTTACACCAACCTTGAGGATGTTTCCACCCTATCAGAGGTGCGTAATGATCCAAAGGCTTTTTTGGCAAAATATCCGCAAGGGGTCATTATCGACGAGGCACAGAACTTTCCAGAGATCTTTTCTTATCTGCAGGTGGAGGTGGACAACGACCGTATGGAGGGAGGCAACCGACGTTTCCTCGTCACGGGCAGCAACAACTTTTCACTCATACAACGGATCTCGCAGTCAATGGCAGGTCGCAGGTCGAACAGCAGTCGTGTCACTATTGCCTCTTTCCACACAGGAAATCCTTGCCCATCGGAATGAAGTCAGCACTTCGGAACTGTTGTTGCGAGGTGGTTATCCCGCCGTGTGGATGAATGACCTTCATGGCAGGCAGATCTTGCTCTCCAACTACTACACAACCTATATAGAACGCGATGTCCGCTCGCTTATCAATGTGAAAGACCTTCAAGCCTTCCAAACATTTATTCGACTCGCTGCAGGTCGCATCGGACAGGAGTTCAACGCATCGGCACTCTCCGTTGAGATTGGCGTGAGTGTGCCCACCGTGAAGAATTGGCTGAGCGTGTTGGCAGCTTCATATGTTGTATATCTGCTGCATCCCTACCATGCCAATATCGGCAAGCGGCTCACGAAGACTCCGAAATTGTATTTCTACGACACTGGCCTTGCCGCTTTTCTTCTCGGCATTAACAGCATCGAGCAGTTGGACGTGCATCCATTACGCGGAAGTCTCATGGAGAACATGGTAGTAAACGACATCTTGAAACATGGTTGCAATCAGGGACGCGAAGAGAATCTTTTCTTTTATCGCGACAAGTCACAGCGTGAAGTCGGTGTGCTAAGAGCTTTAGAGAACGGCAGTCTCGAAGCCTACGAGATCAAGGCGAGTATGACCTATAATGCAGATTATTTCAAACATCTGCGCTATCTCAAATCTCTCTTGGGCGACCGTCTGAAGCGTACGACAGTTATCTATGACGGTACACAGGAGAATAGTCAGGAAATTGATGGCTATTGCAATTTCCGTCATCTAAAACTCTTGCCATAAGCCCTAACCCTCCCCACGGGGGGAGGGCCAGGATGAGGCTCTACTTCTTCACCACCTTGCGTCCGTTGACAATGTAGAAGCCGGTGGGCAGCTGTTCGAGCGAGCCTTGCATCTTTAAGCCCTGCAGGTTGTAAACGCCCTGCTTCTGTGGCACGTTTGCCGTCGGAGCGTTGATGCCGGTGGCACTCTTCTTCGTGAAGTAGCCAGTAGTGGGGTTGGCCATCGATACATCTACCTTGCTTGCGTCGTAGACCACGGCACCCTTAAGACTTGTGCAGCCGGTGAACATATCTGTGCTCTTTGTCACTACACTACTCTTCCAGTCGATGTTGCTGTAGATAGCGGTCAGTTTCGTACTGTTGCGGAACATCGAGGCCATAAGCACATCCGTATTAGTTTCTCACCGAGAAACTACCAGTTTTCCACCGAGAAACCAACAGTCTTTCAGCGAGAAACTAATAGTTTTTCAGCGAGAAACTAATAGTTTTTCAGCGAGAAACTAATAATTCTTGCCAAGGACATATAGCAACGCAAAGAGACAGTATAGACACGATGTGAACGCATAGCAACATTACTATCATTGTTGAACAGTTGAGAATAGTTGCTATTTATCTAACGTCTCGTACTTTCTTTAAAAAACATTGCATAAAGTTTGGAGAATTGACTGAAACTGTCTACTTTTGCATAAAAACATATTCTATGGAATGGTTTGAAGAGCTGCCCGTTGCATGTCCACCATCAGATGCTACTCCATGTAATGGTGAATATTATAGGATTGCCAATGGTAATCCTGCAACTTCTCCTGATTTCTTCTCTCAAAGGAGATTACAGCCAAACAAGATCTTTGTCGGGAAAGGTATAAACGAATGCATTACAAGAGCTGTCTCATTGTTCAAGGACAAAGGCGATGCTCAAAGACGTTTGAAATTGCCAAAGTTCAAGCATTCTGTTATTGCCGTTGTAGAATTGGAGCCTAAGGATGGAGTTATGAAAAAGACATTTCGTGATTTCCACTATTCATGGTGGCGTAGCACCAACTTCGATGTTAAACAAGCAAAGGTGGAGGATTAACTATGAGCAATGAACTTAGAATTGATAAGATATTAGATTTCTATGACGAGCCACAGCTCTTTATAGCACGCGATAAGTTTGGTGCGCAATACATTTGCTTGCTTTATGCCGACGATCATGAACTGAAGTACACTGCTATAAAAATATCTAATGACAAATTATCCGACTTCCTTTCCGGAAAGGTTGACCTGCGCCAATTGTTTGTCTCCCCGGAACTGAAAGGAGAATACTATGATGTTTCTTATGAGAACGGTCACCTTTACATAACTCCGTTTGAGGGCGATGCTCTACCAGAAGACAGATTGCCGGAGACTGGTTACACGCTCGACGCTGATACACAAGAATCCATCACAGTCCATCTCCCTGTAAAAGATCATGGACTGTTCACCGAACTTGTGCGCAAGTTCGGATGGGTATGTATGTAGAATATTATCCAGTTTATATCTAATAGCCGTTAACACTTTGCTGTCCTTTAATTCTTTCCACTATTAGCTTCTGCCAGCATCTCCAGCGAATGGCGCTCACCGACCACCCAGATGATGTCTCCTACGGAGAACTTGCGTGAAGGACTGATCATCGTCAGGTTTTGCTGACCTTCTTCCACACCGACTACCATGCAGCTATACCGGTCTCTGATGCCACTCTCACCAAGCGTCTTGCCCAAGAAAGCGCAGGAGCGTGACAGCACCATCTTCTGCAATTTCATCTCACGCTCCTCAATATTCGGGTCTTCCGGCACGAGTTCTCCTTTCAGTGCCTTGCCGAATGTCTGTAGCTGCTCGTCACTGCCGATGGCCTGCAAGCGGTCACCGGGGAAGATGATGTCGTCACCGCCGGGGATGTTGATGCGCTGATGACCCCGCAGGATGCTGCTCACGTGTACACCATAGCGCGTACGGAACTGCAACTGTCGCAAAGACTGTCCGGCCCATGCACTGTCTTCGGGCACATCGAAGTCCGACACATGGATGTCGCGCTCCAAGAGATGATCGCCGTACAACGGACGACGCTTGCCCTGCACCTGGGCTTCAATCTCCCGGCTGCGAAGGTTCTGGACGAAGAGACGCTCCAATGCGATAGACCGCTTCTTCATCCTGCGCGACAAGACGATCAGCGTCAGCACCACCAAGGCCAGCGTGATGACAACGGCATTGGCAAAGCGAGCCAGATAGTTGCAGATATAGAACAGAAAGGCGGCGGCGATCACCACACGTGCCAAGACGGTGAAGAGTAACGGCAGACGGTTGAGACGGCTCTGAATCCACAAGGTTCTAAACTCCTCGCTATGGTTGTGTTTCATCACGATGGCACGCAGGAAAGGTGCCAACAACAGCAGCAACAGCAGGCCACACGCACCATTGGCCCACCAGTGAGGCAGCAGATGACGGAAGAAGGGCAAGGCGAAAGACAGCATCACGGCGGTCACGGCCATGCACAGTATGGTGTAGACCAAGGTGGAGACAGCCATCTTGGTAAGCAGCCGCTTCCAGTTGCTCTGTTCCTCTACCGTGTTTTGATGGGCCTGTCCGAAGTGATTGAGCCGGCGGATCCACCGCTTGGGCAGGATATGCTCCAGGCCTTCGTAGCAGGGTACAGCCGCACGGATCATATAAGGTGTTAGGAATGTGGTGATGACCGACACGGCCACGACAACAGGATAGAGGAAGTTGCTGATCACGCCAAGCGAGAGTCCCAGCGAGGCGATGATGAAGGCAAACTCACCGATCTGCGCCATCGAGAAACCACAGCGCATGGCTGTCTTCAATGGCTGACCGCTGAGCATGAAGCCCAACGTGCCAAAGATACCCTGACCGACCAAAATGGTCACCACCAGCGCAGCGATAGGCAAGGCATAGGCAACGAGCACACTGGGCTCGACAAGCATACCGACAGAAACAAAGAAGATGGCACCGAAGAGATTCTTCACTGGTTCCACCAGCTTTTCAATCTTGTCGGCCTCGATCGTCTCAGCAAGGATGCTGCCCATGACAAAGGCGCCGAAGGCTGAGCTGAAGCCGACAGCTGTGGAGATCCACGCCATCAGACAGCACAGACCCAAGGCCACGATGACCATCGTCTCGTCGGTCATCAGCCGGCGCGTCTGCCGCAGGAACGTGGGCACAATGAAGAGGCCGACGACAAACCACAGCACAAGGAAGAAGCCGATCTTCAACACCGAATCGAGCATCTGCCCGCCATTGGGGTCGCTGCCGCCCGCGATGGCCGACAACATCACCATCATCACTATGGCAAGGATGTCCTCCAGGATGAGCACACTCATCACCAGCGAGGCAAAGCCCTGCTGTCGGAGATCCATATCGTCGAAGGCCTTATAGATGATCGTCGTCGACGACATGGCAAGCATACCGCCAAGGAAGATGCAGTCGTAATGGTTCCAATGGAAGAGATGCCCCACGCTGATGCCTAAGATGATCATGCTGAAGACGATCGACAAGGCCGCGATGACCGGCGCCATGCCCATCTTCAGGATCTTCTTGAACGAGAAGTCGAGACCCAAAGAGAACAACAGAAAGAGCACTCCTATGTCTGCCCACGTCTGGATATCGCGCTTGTCAAGTATCGACATGGTGTAGGGCATGTGGGGACTCACTAAGAATCCGGCTACGATATAGCCCAGCACAAGTGGCTGCTTGAGTTTCTTGAACAGTAAAGTGACGGCTCCGGCAACTACAAGAATGAGTGCCAAGTCTTTAACCAGGTTGGGAAGTTCAGACATTGATAATATATAATAGGAGTGATCCCCGCCTTTCCCACAACAAGAAGAAAAACGAGATAAGACAGAAAACAAAGAAAATGCGCCAACATCGCGCAAGGTCTTGAATGGAGAAGCACCGCGCCTCTCCATTCAAAAACAAGGTATTAGTCGTTGAACGTACCGGCTATCTGACAGATCTTCACGATGACATCCACTGCTTTGTTCATCACTTGGATGGACACAAACTCGTAGGGGCCATGGAAGTTCACGCCACCGGCAAAGATGTTGGGACAGGGCAGTCCACGGAAACTCAGCTGTGCACCGTCGGTGCCACCACGGATAGGCTCCACCTTCGGCGTGACACCACTCTCCTGCATAGCTTTCAGAACGATGTCGATCACATACATCTTGGGATCAATCTTCTCCTTCATGTTGTAGTACTGATCCTTGATGTCCACCTTCACCGTGCCTTCGCCATACTTCTCGTTCATCTCCTTGGCAATGTTCTCCATGAAGTCCTTCCGGTCCTCAAACTTGCGGCGGTCGTGATCACGAATGATATAGCTCAGCTTGGCCTGCTCGCAATGGCTTTCGATGCCCAGCAGATGATAGAAGCCCTGATAGCCTTCTGTAGTCTCAGGAATGTCGGTCTCGGGAATGTGAGCGTTGAACTCACAAGCCAGGCGGCTGGCGTTGATCATCTTGCCCTTGGCATAGCCTGTGTGCACGCTGCATCCCTTGATGGTCACCTTAGCCGATGCGGCATTGAAGTTCTCATACTCCAAGTCACCGATATCGCCACCGTCCATGGTATAAGCCCAGTCACAGCCGAACTTCTCTACATCGAAATGATGGGCACCCATGCCGATCTCCTCATCTGGGTTGAAGGCCACACGTATCTTGCCATGCTCGATCTCCTTGTGATCGCGCAGGAAGCACATAGCCTGAACAATCTCGGCAATGCCGGCCTTGTCGTCAGCGCCAAGCAGTGTAGTACCGTCAGTGACGATCAGATCCTCGCCTTTGTGGGCAAGCAGCTCAGGGAATTTCTTGGGCGAAGAGACGATGCCCGGTGACAACTCGATGTCGCCTCCATCGTAGCCTTTCACGATGCGGGCCTTGATATTTGCGCCACTTGCGTCCAGCGCCGTGTCGTAGTGAGAGATGAAGCCAATGGTCGGCGTCTTCTTCTTTGTGTTGGCAGGCAGGGTGGCGTAGATATAGCCCATGTCATCCATCTCGACGTCTTCCAGGCCTTCGCTCTCAAGTTCCTCCTTAAGATATTTGGCGAAGATAAGTTGTTTGGCGGTACTCGGGACGGTCTGAGAGTCCTCAGCCGACTGTGTATCGAACTTTGTGTAATTGATAAATCTTTCTGTTATGTCCATATTTAGAAGTTATACTGGTTTCTCATATTTTCTATTCGCAAAGATAAGGAAATAAAGTCATATTGCAAAGACTTTAGCAGTTTTTAAAGACAGAAAGACGGAAAGTGAAGCAGAAACCAGGACCGCTACCGACATAAATACCGTCGGAAGGGATAAAAACAAGCAATGCGCTCCGCCGTTCCTTGGAACGGCGGAGCGCAAAAGCGTGACCTCGGTGGGACTCAAACCCGCGACACTCAGAACCGGAATCTGATGCTCTATTCAACTGAGCTACGAGGCCATATTCTTTATTATCGTTTTGCAAAGGTAAGCAATATTTTCGCTATCACCAAATTTTCAACTCAAAAAAAACAATGCTTCTATCTGATTCCTTCTGCCAGGAAAGAAGAGGCTCACACTGCGTAAGCCGAGCTGCTGAAGCCTTGACACCTGACTGACGCCTATAGTTTCAGAATTACTATTTGAAAAATTAATTTGTCTTTTGCTTGCATATTCACAATTAATAGCGTAACTTTGCAGCAGAATAGTAGAAAATCCTATTGTAGGAGAAACATATTCATATCACTATACGACAATATTAACATAATCATCATATAATGAGCAAACTTATCAAGCCAATAGGCTACAAGGCCCTGCTCGACAAGCATCAGACTGAACAGGGCATCAAACAGATCAAGGAGTTCTTCCAGCAAAACCTCGCCACTGAGCTGAGGTTGAGCCGTGTCACCGCCCCGCTCTTCGTCCTTCAGGGTCTGGGTATCAACGATGACCTCAATGGTGTAGAGCGCCCTGTCACCTTCCCTATCAAGGACATGGGTGAGGCAAAGGCTGAGGTCGTGCACTCCCTGGCTAAATGGAAGCGACTGACACTGGCAGAATACAATATACAGCCGGGCTACGGAATCTATACTGACATGAATGCTATCCGCGCTGACGAGGAGTTGGACAACCTCCATTCGCTCTATGTCGACCAGTGGGACTGGGAGGCTGTCATCGAGAAAGGTGACCGCACAATCGCTTTTCTGGAGAATGTAGTACGCCGCATCTATGCCGCTATCCTGCGCACAGAGTTCCTGGCCTGCGAAAGCTATCCACAGCTGAAACCCTTCCTGCCGCGCGATATCCACTTCATCCACAGCCAGGACTTGCTCGACATGTATCCCAACCTCTCTCCCCACGAGCGTGAGGATGCCATCTGCAAGAAATATGGTGCCGTGTTTGTGGAAGGTATCGGCGGGAAGCTCTCTGACGGAAAGAAGCACGACGGACGCGCTCCCGACTACGACGACTGGTCGACGGTGGCAGAAAACGGCAAGGCAGGCCTCAACGGCGACATCCTCATCTGGTATCCTGTGCTGGGCCGCTCGTTTGAGATCAGCTCCATGGGTATCCGTGTGGACAAGGAAGCGTTGCTGCGCCAGTTGAAGATAGAAGGCAAGGAAGAGCGTGAGAAGCTCTATTTCCATCGCCAGCTTCTTGACGGCAAGCTTCCACTGAGCATCGGTGGCGGTATCGGACAGAGCCGTCTGTGCATGGTCATGCTCCATAAAGCCCATATCGGCGAGATCCAGGCGAGCATCTGGCCCGAAGACATGAGAAAGGAATGCGAGGAACTCGGCATGCCGCTCATCTAAAAGAAACAATAACAAAAGTTGCACACTGCTTAGGTCGTGTGCGCAAAAACAAAGGTTCTACATTTAAGAAACCTTAATATCAGTAGCTCTCTGTTCTATAATCCGTCTTTTTTGGCTATATTTGTGGTAAACAAAAGAGTATGATTATGGAGCAGAGAGTGATTATTTCCAAACATTTGCAAACTGAAATAGCCACTGCTATTTCAGAATGTGAGCACGATAAGATTTTTGTTCTTACCGACGAGACCACACACGAGAAATGCTGGCCAGTGCTTGCCAAGCAGTTTGGCTTGCGCAATGCTTACGTCATCACCATCCAGTCGACGGACAGCCATAAGGATCTCACCTCGCTGTCGCACGTTTGGAAGGAGCTCGGTGACCATGGAGCCACACGTCACTCACTGCTCATCAACCTCGGTGGAGGCATGGTGACGGACTTGGGCGGCTTTGCGGCCTCTACCTTCAAGCGCGGCATTGACTTCATCAACATCCCGACAACACTGCTCGCGATGGTGGACGCCTCGGTAGGCGGCAAGACGGGTATCAACTTCAACGGACTGAAAAACGAGATCGGCGTGTTCAACAATGCGCGCTTCGTCATCCTTGACACAGAATTCCTGCGTACACTCGATGATAAGAACATCCGTTCGGGCTATGCCGAGATGCTCAAGCATGGCCTTATCTCCGACGAGAAGCACTGGGCAGAATTGCTCAACTTCGACTTGGATCACCCCGATCTGAAGCAACTGCAAACCATGCTGGCTTACTCCGTCAACGTCAAGAAGCGCATCGTGAAGAAAGATCCTCACGAGAAGGACATCCGCAAGGCGTTGAATCTCGGCCACACCTTCGGTCACGCCTTTGAGGCTTTCTCGCTCGACACACCCAGCAAGGAGCCCCTACTCCACGGCTATGCGGTAGCCTTCGGCCTCATCTGTGAGCTCTATCTCTCGTCAGTGCTTACCAACTTCCCGACAGACAAGATGCGACAGACCGTACAGTTCATCCGTGAAAACTATGGCTCGTTTGACTTCAGTTGCGATGACTACGACCAGCTCATCGAACTCATGCACCACGACAAGAAGAACACGGGCACCACGATCAACTTCACGCTCTTGGCTGGAATCGGCGACATACGCATCAACCAGACAGCCTCCGACGAACTCATCAAGGAAGCTCTCGACTTCTTCCGGGAGGGATAATCCACATCAGGATGGCAATTACTCCTGACAGGAAAATTAAAATATAAAAAACCGTACAGGTAGGAAGTCACTTGCTTGTACGGTTGTATATATATTATTCATTTAAAACAAAAAGGAAGAATCAATTTTCTTATCCCTCATCATAAGGGAAAGTTCTCCCTCTTCTTTTATAGAAGATTCTTTTTTATGACATCCTTGATACATTTTTCTGCATTGTCTTTCCCAACAATAGAAATTAGTCTATTGTAATCTTCAATTTCATCACCCGTATAGGTGATTATGATCTGTCTCTCTTCTACATCTGCAACATGTGTGTAATTTTCAGGATAGGCCCAAAAACATGACATACAATAAGATTTATCTTTCCGTATCCAATTAGAGCAATGCTCACAAGTCCATGATTTCGCTCTATTAGCAGATGGACTTAAAAGCATAAATCTTTCAACTTTCTTAATGTCTTGCTCGCCTCCAATTTCATAGGGGATCCGATGATCTACTTGCAACATTCTTTCCTCCATAGACTGAAGGTAAATCATGCAGTGGGCCCCATACTTTTCAATCAATGCCTTTTTCAATGCAGCAGATAAAGCTGTCCTTCCACGCACTTTCGAGACCATATCTCCGATTTCTTTAATATCGCCGAATTTATACGCTCCTATAGACCGCCCATCAGAAGACTTCACCCTAAAGGTAATCAACGGTATACCTAATTCTCTTACATCTCTCGCTGCACGAGGAGGATGCTGATAGCCATATTGTGTTTCCAATTCTTCCGTAGTAACATAGCCATGTTTTAATATATGCTGTATTACTGTTTTAGGACGTTTCGCTTCTATGCTATTCAACTTACTTAAGAATGATTTTGGAAGTTTCTTCATATTGCAAGATACTGATTAAATAACGTTGGTTGTTGCTGAGGCATGAATTTTATCAATCCTCTACTAACGTAAAGAGCCTCAAAAGTTATTTCCTTCTGTCCTAACAAAATTTGCTGGCTGGATAATCCTGCATTTAAAAGGATTTTCTTCATTCCAAGTTCCTTTGGCATATCCTCACCATATTTCTTATCACCGCAATTCCCATCATAACTAATAAGGAAATCTACTCCACGAACATTTAGCATATCAACAGCATTAACAAATTCATCAAAATCAACACCTGATATATATCTGGCATCTCTTTTCTGCGACACGCCTTGATAGGGAGGGTCCATGTATACCAAATCCCCTGGTTGGGCCATGTCAAGAATTTGCTTATAATCCAAACTATAAAAGCCAGTCTTGCCTTTCAACCAAGAAGAAATAGTATAGATACTGTTTCTTAAATTCAACGGATTCGTTCCATATCTCCGTTTATCAGGAGACTGATTAAATTCTCCATTACTATTATATCTTACAGACCCTTTTACACATCTTGCCAGAAGATAGAGCATATTTGCCGCCGTTTTCTCTCCAGCATTAAACTTTTCCCTTATCTTAAAATAATGGGCAACGCTTCCATCTGCATAGGAAAACTGTTCTTCCCATACTTTCTTATATTCATCAAAAAGCTGCTTAGGATTCTCTATAGCCGATTCCAAAACCTTAATAAGTGGGGTATTAAGATCATTAAGTATATAATTATCGGCTCGTTTTTTTTGAGCTACGGCTATAGTCATTGCAGCCATGCCTGCAAAAGGCTCTATCATTCTATTGAAATGACAGGGCATATACTCTAATATCTGAGGAGCTAACAATCGCTTTGACCCTTGATATTGAACTATTTGTGGAGCTTTTCCTTTCATCTGTCCGTTTTTATATATGCAAAGATAAATATTTCTTGCATATTATCCAACGCTTTTCGTCTTTCTTTTTCCTTTTAACAAAAAGTTTGATCAAGAGTATACCCTTTCTAACATTGACATCAGTATTTAACTTTGATGGTAAGAATCCATCTATCATAGAAACTATTTATGCCCCGTATTGTTTTCCGCCTCTTTCTTCTTCTCCTCCATGGCATCTTGATATGCCTTGACGACGGGGTCTTCGTCTCCCTTGTCCAGTTGTTTGAACACCTCGCGTGTCTTCCTCAGATGCTTCATGTCGCGACGGTACCGTTTGTCGAGCATCTTCGCGAAGTCGAATGTGACAACGAGCCCTAGGCCCGCTGGGGCAGACGTGTGCGCTGGAGCTTCCTTCTTGAGAGCATCGTCGATTCCATCAAGTGCTGAGAGATTATGCTTTCCCCATACGGTGACCTCAGAAAGCCGACGAAAATTAGGAAGCAAGAAGGTAGAGTCCTTGGCCTCACCCGTCACCAGGCGCTCGGTCAAATACCGGGGATGACTGACAGAGAGTGTGTCGAACTTTGTGGGGACGAAGCAGATGCCAAGGTAGTTAGTAGTATCACGATAGCCCGATTTCGTTCTGACAATGGCACCACGCACAGGCACATGCGTCTCCATGTCGGCTACAACAAACCTACGCAACTGTGGCTGTACCATCTGATTTGTAAACGTCCAATTGTTGCTTATCAGCTTTAAACAGAGTACTTTCGAGTACCCCGTTTTATGCTAGGCTGAGTAAGATTTAAGACTTGTTAATCAATAGCGAGTTGTCCGGGCAGCATCTGAGC
>Ga0256404_1000192_pt1 | contig 151858 bp, 115 predicted proteins | sample RumenRJG_01DNA_FD_185990 | JGI IMG/M metagenome (GOLD analysis project Ga0256404, IMG submission 185990) | Bovine rumen microbial communities from Lethbridge, Alberta, Canada - RJG_01 | ecosystem: Host-associated > Mammals > Digestive system > Stomach > Rumen | place: Canada: Alberta...
GACGCGCTGCTTTCAGCGCGAAAGCGGATGCAAAGGTACGGCAAAAAACTATACCCGCCAAATATTTCAACGATTATTTTCAGCCCAAATGCAAAATTTTCCGCTTTCTTGACACAAATCAAGAAAAAGGCTCATTCATCGACCATATAAGCACGTATGATTCTTATATCCTTTAGCGGACGATCATTTGAATCGGTTTCGGTTTTCATGATTTTCTCTACCACTTCCATGCCCTCTTTCACCTCACCGAACACTGTATATTGTTTATCCAGATGAGGAGTTCCACCATATTTATAATAGGCGTCTCTTACTTCAGCAGGAAACGTGACCGTTTCACCAGTATTTCTGATGATTCTCTTTTCCACATCATCCATCATGTTACCGTTATATCTTTTTCCCCATACGATATAGAACTGGCACATAGATGACTCCCGACGTGGATTCACGTCATCACCCTCACGTGCAGCAGCAATACACCCTTTCTTATGAAAGATTTTCGGGAAAAGGATTTCTGCCGGTATTTTGTATTTTTCGTAACTCCCATCTCCCAGCAGCTGTCCTTCAGCAGCATGTCTGCTCAGGCTATCACCCGTTTGGATCATGAAGTTCTCTATTACCCGGTGGAACAACAGGCCGTCGTAGAATCCCTCCCTCACCAATTTAACAAAATTATCACGGTGCAGAGGAGTCTCGTTATAGAGAGCAATACGGATACGTCCGCTATCCGTTTCTAAGACAGCTTCCTTTTGTTCCACAACTTCTTGTGCACTCGTCGGCAAAATACCACCAACAAGAGTGACGATCAACAAAGAAAGAGTCAGTAAGACTTTAATACGCTTCACCATTTTTTATTTCAGTTTTATCTATTTTCTTTTTATCAAGAGAATACCATGCGTAGGCGATATAGGCCAGCACAAACGGTATCAACAGGCTCACAACCGCCATTGTACGCAGTGTGAACTCGCTGCTACAAGAGTTCGCTATTGTCAGGCTGCTTTGCAAGTCGGCATTTGAAGGATAATAAGCAGTATTATTCCATCCCGCTATAAGCAATAAGACCAAAACAGTGAGCACCACTCCTATTCCCGTCGGCCAGATTCCCTTGTTAAAGGTCTTACTCACAACCGTGCGGACGATGCCATATAGTACGAGGGCAACCCCCACCAGGAGAATGATCAGAAGATACCACATATCAAACAAATTATGTAAGTATTTCATAGGTTCCATCATGACCACGCCAGTGACAGGATCATACACATACCCATCTTTCAAGAGGGTGCGTATCACAAAAGCCAAGAAGAAAATGAGGAAAGTAATAGTATTCCCCACAAGTTGCACAGTAGCCCTACTCTCTATCACCTCATCGCGTACATTATTTATATAATATAAGAGTCCTAAAACGCGAGCCAGGAACAGCACAGCAAAGCCAAGAATTAGATTCCAAGGATCCAACAAGGCATCCAACCCATTGCTTGCATTCGCCCACTTACTAATGATCGGCTGCATGCCATCCGTCAGGTTTGCCTTCTCTATCAAGAAATTCGATCCATTGAAGAACGTTGCCACGGCTCCGCCTATCAGCAGCGGTCCGATGATACCATTCAGGACTAAACACCATTGAAATGTTTTCGGTCCGAGGAAATTCCCCAATTTGTTTTGGAATTCATAGCTCACTGCCTGTAGCACGAAAGAGAACAAGATAATCATCCACAGCCAATAAGCGCCTCCGAAGCTTGTGCTGTAGAATAAAGGAAATGAAGCAAAGAATGCCCCTCCGAAAGTAACCAGCGTAGTAAAGGTCAGTTCCCATTTCCTACCAGTACTGTTGATCAGCAGTCTTCGTTCCTCTGCTGTGTGTCCTAAGCTGAATATCAAGGAGTTTCCACCTTGTACAAACATCAGGAACACCAAGAGGGCTCCCAACAAAGATACCAAAAACCACCAATAATGTTGCAAGAAATCGTATGACATAATCATTCGTTTTGACAATTATACATTTTACAGATCATGACTGGACAGCATGTTCCGGTCCTTTTTTTATCTGTTTGAACATAATATTCAGTTCCACAGCAAGCATCGTTGTGAACAAGAATAGGAAAATAAAGAAGGTTAGTGCCACGGAGCCTGCTTTTATATCCGATACAGAAGCCCCCACCGGCAACATATCTTGGATAGTCCACGGCTGACGTCCGAACTCAGCCACGAGCCATCCGCTCTCACTGGCGATATAAGCCAGAGGCACCAAAGCGATTGCCACCACATAGTGCCATTTAGGCAGATTGGCGAGATCTTTCTTTCGCCAATCCATGAAGAGGATCACAGCAAAGAATAAGATGAAGAGACATCCCAATCCCACCATCAAACGGAATGCCCAGAAGTTAATTGGGATATACGGCACCAGTTCGCTTTTGTCCTTGATGTATCCATAGCCAAAATACTTAAAATTGTCAGAAATGATCCCTGCCTGTATTTTCGCGGTCTTTTCATCCCCGGCAGCTTTTGCCTTGCGATATTCTGACAATGCCATGATAGCCTTCTTTCCGCAAGCAATCTTCTCATCTGCCGAAGGTTCCCTGGTCCCGTCAGGCTTCGTATATCCGTTTAGCAGATCATTCACCCCCGGCACATATCCATGAATATCGCGGGTAGCCATCAGGGAGAGAGCATAAGGCATGGCAATACGCAGAGGCGGCTCTTGTTCGGCAGTATAGTCAGGCTGTTGGAAAGGGTTCACCCAGGCCACCGCCGTCAGTCCCTGATCTATTCCACCATTGTAAAGAGCTTCCATAGCTGCCAGCTTCATCGGTTGTTTCTCGGCAACCTGTTCTCCAGAAATGTGTCCCGTTGCAGCAGCCAGGACTGAGGCCACCAGTCCGACGATCGCCCCGATGCGCATACTTTTCAATGCCATTTCCGTTTCACGTTTCTTCATCAGGTACCAGCAGCTCACCGCCACTACGAACACAGCACCGATGATCCATGCAGAGATCACCGTATGACAGAATTTTGTTACGGCAAATGGAGACAGGGCCACATCGAAGAATGACACCATTTCGTTACGCACCGTATCAGGATTAAACTCACATCCCACCGGGTATTGCATCCAAGCGTTAGCCACAAGAATCCACCAGGCAGAAATCGTTGCACCCAGTCCGGTAAGCCATGTAGAAGCCAAATGGAAGCCCCTCGAAACCTTGTTCCATCCAAAATACATCACAGCCACAAAAGTTGACTCCATGAAAAAGGCCACGATGCCCTCAATGGCGAGTGGTGCTCCAAAGATATCCCCGACGAACCATGAATAGTTGCTCCAGTTCGTACCGAATTCGAATTCGAGAATGATTCCCGTGGCAACACCCATAGCGAAGTTGATTCCGAACAGTTTCTGCCAGAACTTCGCTGTATCTTTCCAGAAGCGTTTCTTTGTACGGTAGTAGCATGTCTCCATGATGCCCATAATCACAGCCAGTCCCAGTGTTAGTGGGACAAACAGCCAGTGATAGATGGCCGTCAGGGCGAACTGCGCCCTTGACCAATCAATCGTACCAGCACTGATTTCCAATAAATAGTTTGTCATAATTCAATAATATTTGATTCTCAAAGGAAAAGTAATCATTGTTTAATTTCCGTTACTCACTTTTTCAAACTGTTCCATCACGAAATCGGCCTCCCCTCCCCTTTCGGTATGCTGTTTCAGGAAGTTGGGGAAAAAGAACACTTTGAGGATAGCGAACATGATAAACAGCTTTATGGCAATGATTGCCCATAGCGTCTTACCCAGTTGCATGTGGCGGAAGCCATCATAATAGAGGTCGAATATTTTATAGAAAAATCCGTTCTTCTTCATGGTCGTTTGCTTGAATGCACAAATATACAAATAATTTTTGAATCCAACAAATACTTTCATCAAAAATTTAATCTGAGAGCAGGTTCACTAGAATTCATGTTTCACATGATACACTTACTCCTCTTAAATCCCTATCTTAATATTGTTCTATTTTTCCTCAAAAATATTAAAAATAAAGGATTGCGGGTTATTAACGAAGTCATTTTCTTTGTTGTTTAACCAAAATAGACTAATTTTGCAATCGTTTATTTTACACTCAATAGAGACAGAATGGAAAAAAAGATTTGGATACCGATTGCCCTTGTCGCGTTGCTGCTTTTGGGCGGCATTGCCTACTTGTACGTAAGTCTTGACGAGCAGAAGAAAGTGAATCAAGACATGCAGGAGTTGGCAGAGCTTGACAAGAAGGAGATGCAGAATGAATACGAGAAGTTCGCCCAGCAATACAGCGAAATGAAGACACAGATCAACAACGACTCCATTGTGGAACAGCTTACCCAAGAGCAGCTGAAGACGCAGAAGTTATTAGAGGAGTTGCGCAATGTTCGTGCCACTGATGCCCGTGAGATCACGCGTTTGAAGAAAGAGCTGGCCACCTGTCGTGCCGTCATCCGCAGTTATGTCTTAGAGATCGATTCGCTGAACCGCCTGAACCAGAATCTAACGGCAGAGAACACACGCGTGAAGGGACAGTACGAAGAAGCTACCCGCCGTATTGAGAGTCTGAATACTGAAAAGTCATCCCTTTCGGAGAAAGTAGCCATTGCCGCCCAGCTTGATGCCGTGGGAATCTCGTTGTCATTGAACGACAAGAAAGGCAAGAACACGAAGAAGATCGAGAAGGCCAAGAATCTGCAGGTGAACTTCAGTATTGCCAAGAATGTCACAGCCTCCAATGGTGTAAAAACGCTGTATGTACGTATCCAGACCCCCAATGGACAGACCCTTACCAACGGTGGCACCTTCACCTATGAGAACCGTTCGCTGCAGTACTCCATGAAGAAACAGGTGGAATACACAGGTAATGAGACTCCAGTATCCATGTTCTGGAATATCAGTGAGTTCCTTAGTGAGGGCACTTACAAGGTGAGCATTTTCGCCGACGGACACCTGATTGGTTCACGGAGTTTCACCTTCGGATAGTCAGCTGCACAATTTATGGAACGAAGAAAGATGGAATGATGAAAACGTTTTATTTCTTAAGACATTACGCATTAGGAATTCTGTTAGTGGGGTTACCCGTGGGCGTGCAGGCTCAGCGGGTGCTTTCACTTGACAGCTGTCGTGCGATGGCACTGCGTAACAACAAACAGCTCAGTGTGGCACGCATGAAACAAGATGTGGCAGCCAACACCCGTAAGGCCGCCCGCACCAAGTATCTGCCCAAGGTGGATGTCATCGGCGGTTATGAGTTGATGAGCAAAGAGATCTCGTTGCTGAATGATGACCAAAAGACAGCATTGAATCATTTAGGAACTACCGTGAGCACGAAAGTAGGCAGTAAGATGCCCGAGACGCTGACAGGTCTTGCCCAGCAAGGTTTGATCACTCCTCAGCAAGCCCAGGCCATCGGACAGATAGCCAATCAATATGTCGGTCCTATGGCTGAGGCACTGAATGGTGTAGGTTCAGAGATCCGTCAGGCTTTCCGCACCAACAACCGCAACATGATGGGAGCCTCTGTTTTTGTACGCCAACCTCTCTATATGGGTGGCGCCATCACCGCCGCAAACAAGATTGCTGAGCTGACGGAACAGCTTTCGGCAGAGTCAACGAAAGGAACCATCCAGAACACCTTATATAATATAGACCAAACCTATTGGTTGGTTGTGTCACTCCATCAGAAGAACAGACTTGCCAACAGTTTCTTGCAGTTAGTACAGAAATTAGACAGTGATGTAAACAAGATGATCCGAGAAGGCGTAGCCACAAAGGCAGATGGTCTGAAAGTCAGTGTAAAGGTGAATGAGGCAGAGATGGCTGTCACCCAAGCCGATGACGGTCTCACCTTAGCCAAGATGCTGCTTTGCCAGCAATGCGGTCTGCCCATCAACAGTCAGATTACCCTAGAGGATGAGGACAAGACGGAGTTAGCCGCTATCACCGATGATGTCCAGGGAGATATCCACACAGCCCTTACCAACCGTCACGAGTTAGAGATGTTGGAACGGGCCGTTGATATCAGCAAAGAATCAACCCGTCTGATCCGTGCTGCCTACCTGCCCCAGATTGCCCTTACAGGTGGTTACCTGATCACCAACCCCAATGTCTATAACGGTTTCGAGAAGAAATTCTCCGGTGTGTGGAACATTGGTGTGATGGTACGTGTCCCCGTCTGGAGTTGGCAAGAAGGTGCTTACAAGATCAGGGCGAGCAAGACAGCCACCAGCATCGCCAATATGGAATTGGCCGAAGCCAGCGAAATGATTGAGTTACAAGTGAACCAAAGTCAGTTCAAAGTAAAGGAGGCCAATAAAAAATACAGTATGACTCTGAAGAATGTGGAGAAAGCCGATGAGAACCTGCGCTGTGCGAACTTAGGTTTTGCCGAAGGAGTGATGACCGCCACAGATGTGATGGAGGCACAGACCGCTTGGCTTCAGGCACAGACCCAGAAGATTGATGCAGAGATTGACCTTCGTCTCACACAGGTTGGTCTCAAGAAAGCGTTGGGAGTACTTCAATAAAAGATGAAGGTCGAAGGTAATCATAAAGTTCATAGTTCATAGTTCATAGTTCAAAGTTCAAAGTTCAAAATAGAGATATGTCAGCAAAACAACAACATAATAACATCCTGCTTGCCATTATAGGTTTTATAGCAGTAGTAGCCATCGTTGCCCTCATTGGTTTCTTTACCCTTGACCGTACCACCGATGAGATACAAGGTGAGGTGGAAGTGTCTGAATACCGAGTGTCCAGTAAGGTACCCGGTCGTATTCTGGAGCTACGTGTCCAAGAAGGCGATTTCGTTCATGTAGGTGACACGCTGGCTATTTTGGATGCGCCGGAAGTAGAAGCTAAGAAGACCCAGGCGCAAAGTGCTGAGGATGCAGCATCGGCCATGAATGAGATGGCCCAGCGCGGTGCCCGCAAGCAACAGGTTCAGGCAGCCTATCAGTTATGGCAGCAAGCTAAGGCAGCTGCCGATGTGACCAAGAAAAGCTACGAGCGTGTGCAGCGCCTTTTCGATGAAGGTGTGCTGACAGCCCAGAAGCGCGATGAGGTCTTTGCCCAATACAAAGCCAGTGAGGCACAGGAGAAAGCCGCCAAGAGTCAGTATGACATGGCCGTGGAAGGTGCCCGTGCCGAGGAGAAGGCCGCAGCTGCAGCCCAGGTGAAACGTGCCCGTGGTGCCGTTGCCGAAGTCAACTCCTACATCCACGAGACCGTTCAGGTGGCTACCGTGGAGGGAGAGGTGAGCGATGTCTATCCCAAGGAAGGAGAACTTGTTGGCACTGGATCCCCCATCATGAGCATCGCCATGATGAACGACATGTGGGGAACGTTCAATGTGCGTGAAGATCAGTTGAACGGCATGACCGTGGGTACGGTGTTCACAGCCTTTAGTCCTGCCTTCAAGAAGGAACTGAAGATGAAGGTATATTACGTGAAGGACCAAGGATCCTACGCAGTGTGGAAAGCCACCAAGGCCAATGGTCAGTACGACCTGAAGACTTTCGAGGTGAAGGCACGTCCTGTGGAGAAGTTTGAAGGACTGCGCCCGGGGATGTCGCTCATCATCAAGGATGTCAAAAGCGAATAACAGATCTGAGAGTAGGAACACGAAGGAGCAACGAAGGTGAGATTTGCCGAGTTTATCAACAGAATACACAGTATAGCCCGCCGTGAGTGTGGCATACTGGTCTCCAACCCTATCTATGTGTTTTGCATGGTGGTGTTCCCTATTGTCGTGATTCTGTTCTTCACCAGCATCATGGACGACGGGCAGCCAGTGGAGATGCCCGTAGGTGTGGTGGATCTTGACAACAGTACCACTTCTCGCAGTCTGATCCGCAAGTTAGATGCTTTTCAGACCAGTAAGGTCGTTGCCCACTACCCCAGTATGAACGAGGCCCGCCATGCCATCCAGCAAAACGAGATCTATGCTTTTCTCTACATCCCCAAGGGAACGGCCAGCAGTCTTCTCTCTTCCCGTCAGCCCAAGATCTCGTTCTACTATAGCAGTACGTCGATCACCACGGGAGCCCTTCTTTACCGTGACCTGAAGACCATCAGCACACTGGGTTCCGCGGCAGTAGGACAGGCCACCATGCGTGCCAAGGGATATACACCCGAGCAGATCAGAACCTTCCTGCAGCCTATCGTTATCGACCTGCACCCCGTGAATAACCCGTGGATCAACTACAATGTATATCTCAGCACGATGCTCATCCCCGGTATCCTGATGCTCTTCATCTTCCTCATCACGGCTTACTCCATCGGTACGGAGCTGAAGTTCAAGCGTTCACGACAGCTTATGAAATTAGCAGGCAATGATATCTATGTGGCCCTGATGGGCAAGTTGCTCCCCCATACCCTCATCTTCCTTTGTATCATGTACGGGTTCATGTGGTATGTGTTCGGTCATCTGTCATTTCCCCATCAAGGTAGTGTATGGATGCTGTTACTGTTAGGATTTCTTGCCGTCCTGTCATCGCAATGTTTCGGGGTGTTCGCCTTCGGCCTGATGCCCTCGCTCCGTATGTCGATGAGTATCTGCGCGCTATGGGCTGTGCTGAGTTTCACCACGAGCGGCTTCACCTTTCCTGTATCTGCCATGGACGGAGCCATCCAGACCTTGGCTCAGCTGTTTCCCTTGCGCCATTACTACATGATCTACCAGATGTGCCTGTTCAATGGCTATCCCTGGTATATAGCCTGGTTCAACTTCATGGCATTAGACATTTTCATCTGTCTGCCCCTCTTTGTGATGCCGACCATCAAGAAGGCGATGCTGGAGTATGTGTATATACCATAAGCCCAACCAAAGGGGAGCCCACCCCAACCCTCCCAAAGGGAGGGAAAAAGGACAGGCGATTGGTTATTCGCAGCGTGAGAAATAAATAGATTCGACTAATTCGTAGAGTAAGAAGTAACAGATTCGTCTAATTCGTCTAATTCGTAGAGTGAAAAGTAACAGATTCGACTAATTCGTAGCGTGAGAAGTAAATAGATATGGAACAGAACAAAAGTTTTTGGAGACAGGTGAGTGAGGGCATTCATGATGCCTGTTACATCTGGGCAAAGGAGATGAAGACCACCATCAAAGACGAGGGTGTGCTGATTTTCTTTATCCTCGTTCCAATCTTCTATCCCCTTCTCTACTCCTGGGCGTATAACAACGAGGTGGTGCGAGAGGTTCCCGTGGCCATTGTCGATATGAGTCATTCGCAGCTCAGCAGGCAGTTTATTCGCGAATACAATGCCTCCCCCGATGTAGAGGTGGCCTATAAGTGCAACGACATGGACGAGGCCAAGGACTTGGTACAGAAGCAGATAGTGAGTGGTATCGTGTTGATTCCCGAAGACTTCGCCCAGCGTCTGAACCGCATGGAGCAGTCGAGCATCAGCGTCTATTGCGACATGAGTCTGATGCTCACCTATAAAGCGATATACCAGACAGCCCAGACGATTGCCACCGACCTCAACGAAAAGATCCAGATCTCCCTCAGTGGAAACACCACCGATCGTGAAGACCAGATCACCACACAGCCCTTGGCTTTCGATGAAGTACAGATTTTCAACCCTGCAGGCGGATATGGCAGTTTTATCATCCCTGCCGTGCTGATGCTGATTATCCAACAGACACTGGTATTAGGCATCGGACTCTCGGCAGGAACGGCACGTGAGAACAACCGCTATCAGGATCTCGTTCCTATCAGCCGGCATTACAACGGTCTGTTCCGTATTGTCATCGGAAAGACGATGTGCTACTTCATGATCTACGTAGTGATGACAGCCTATCTCACACTGTTCATCCCCAAGTTATTCCATTTCACGTCCTTGTTCCGTGTAACGGATCTCATCGGTTTGATGTTCCCCTATCTGTTGGCGTGCATCTTCTTCGGAATGTTCGTCAGCTGCATCGTGCGTTATCGGGAGAATGTGATGCTGTTGGTGGTGTTCGCCACCGTTCCCCTCCTGTTCCTCAGTGGTGTGTCATGGCCTCAGAGCAACATCCCCGGCTATTGGCAGGGTATCTCCTGGCTCTTCCCCAGCACCTTCGGCGTCAGGGCCTTTGTCCGTCTGAACAGTATGGGAGCCACCTTACAGGATATCCGTGTGGAATACGAGGCACTCTGGGTTCAAGTGGTTGTCTATTTCTTTGCCACCTGTGCCGTCTATCGCTATCAGATCATCCACACCCGCCATCGTGCCCTGGAACGGTTAGAGCACATGAAAGGTATGGCCATAGCGGCAAAAGGACACAGAAAAAAGAGTGAATGAGACATTCACTCTTTAAAGTCAGCATCTTCGCCCTTACAGGAAATACTATTTCACCCCCACAATCCGTGTGGCTGCCTGTTCCCTGTTTCTTCTGTTCGTGACGGTCACCACAGCCTGCGCCAAGTTGATGAAGGCCACACCTGTCATCGTCTCACTGCTCAGGGCTGCAGGTTTTCCTTGGTCTCCACTCTCACAGATACTCTGTACGATAGGAATCTGCGCCAGAAGTGGGACTTTCAGCTCTTCCGCGAGTTTCTTACATCCCTCCTTGCCGAATAGGAAATATTTATTCTCCGGTAGTTCGGCGGGGGTGAACCATGCCATGTTTTCTATAAGTCCGAGGATCGGCACATTCACTTTCTCGTTGCGGTACATATCCACACCTTTTCGGGCATCGGCCAGAGCCACCTGCTGCGGGGTACTGACGATCACAGCCCCCGTAATGGCCAACGTCTGTAATAAGGTAAGATGGATGTCGGATGTGCCCGGTGGCGTATCAAGGATGAAATAGTCAAGCTCACCCCAGTTGGCATCGGCAATCAGCTGTTTCAGGGCGTTCGTAGCCATTCCCCCACGCCACAACGTAGCCGTCTTGGGATCCACGAAGAAGCCGATGCTCAGCAGTTTCACACCATATTTCTCGATGGGCTCGATCAGGTCGCGGCCATCCACATGGACAGCGTAAGGACGTTCATCCTCCACGCCGAACATCTTCGGCATCGAAGGACCGAAAATATCCGTGTCGAGCAGTCCTACCTTGTATCCCAGACGGGCCAGGCCAATAGCGAGATTGGCAGAAACAGTGCTCTTGCCCACACCTCCCTTGCCACTGCTCACAGCAATGATATTCTTGACACCAGGCAGCATGGCCCCCACCTCCGGACGGGGTTTGGACTTGAACTCCGTGATGATTTCCACTTCAACGTCGTTAGAGGAATCTGTTTCCTCCGACTCCTCGAATACTCTCTTACAGTGATACTTGATGGCCGCCTCGGCCGATTTCACGGTAGATTTCAGGAAGGGATCAGTGTCACGGGGGAACTCCAGCACCACCTTCACTTTCCACGGTTCACCTGTTTGCTGAGGAGCTGCCACCGCTGGGGTGTCAGTCACCATACCACTCTCTACGAGGTTCTTTTTCGTGCCGGCATACGTCACGGTAGCCAGCGCATCCATAATCAATTTGGGATATAACACCATCTCTCTTGTTTTTGAGCACAAAATTACGAAAAGTCGAACGCAAAACAAAGAAACTTGTTCCTTTTTTTGCTAAGACCGGGTAATTTCGCGCTTGTAAAGCGTAAAGTTACTAAAAACGAGAGCAGAATAAAACAAATACATTTGTTTTTTTTGCCGAGTGCATTGTAACTTATCTAAAGTTACTAAAAACGAGAACAGAATAAAACAATTGTCAGTTATTTCACCACTGCCTTCTTGCCATTGTGAATATAAATACCCTTCTGTGGAGTCAGCACACGACACCCAGAAAGCGTGTACCACTCATCACTCTGGGCATTGGACTATGAGCTTTGAACTGAATGAATGGCGGTAGCGATGCCCTCATTCCCCTGCCGCAGCAAGATCCACAAAGACGAATGCTGCACAAAGTGGCAGCCATCATGTTTTATTGAGGTATGGTCTGTTTATTTTTGTATCCTTAATGAGTGGTTTGAGATATCGATTACAAGATTACGAAAATATTCGATTAGTCATGCTGTCCTCTTCCTAAATAATCTTAAACATCATGATTTCTTTAATTGTTAAAATTTTGAATAGTCTTAACAAATTAACTTCGTTTAACGCAAAATACGGCCACGGAGAGAACCAACTGCCCTCTCGTTCGAAATTGAGCGATTCTGACGAGGTTTAGTAATTGGTTGATAATGAATACGTTAGTGAAATTCGGCATTTTCAACTTGCAAAAACCATGTTTTTAGAGTCCAAAAACATAGTATTTAGGACTCAAAAACACCGTTTTTACAACCCGAAAACTCCGTTTTTGTGAAGCAAAAGGACTAAATGATTCTTCTGGGGATGCCCTTTCGGGCAGCCAGCAAATAATCAAAAGAAAGAATCATGGTTTTTCGAAGGAATGTCATCTAAGGGTCGTTCGGGTCGGCGTTTCCACCCGTTCCGACGGCATCTACAAGTGGATGGTGACGGCGGAACGAGGTGTAGATGACGGCGGAACAGGTGTAAGTAAAGTCTGGAACGACCCTAAACAGACCCTACGTAAACATTACGTAGGCTCTACTTGGGTTCAAAACAGACTATACTTGCATCCCAATGAGACTCTACTTGGATCCCAAATAGACTCTACTTGCACACAAAAGCACTTGTGGACACTTCCGAGCACTCCGAGCCTCTCCCTCCACTCGATTAGCATATTTTTGCAATCCTTAAATAATTACGAATTATCCTGACAATATTTTCACACAGAGTGAATGGAGTCTATGGAGAATCTCAAATCATGCAGAGCAAAATTACTGACCCCACCCCTCGCTACGCTCCACCCCTCCCCTACGATGGGAGGGGAGTGCCATGCGGACAGGAAGCCCACCCCTACCCTCCCAAAGGGAGGGAGTGCCATGCGGACTCATCTTATAGGACTTTGAAGCATGTGTACTCAACGTAGCAACTCCCCTCCTCTTGGGAGGGGTTGGGGGTAGGCTCCCACAGCGCCAGCAGCTCCCCTCCCATCGTAGGGGAGGGGTAAGGGGTGGGGTCAGTAACTATTCAACCTCTCTGTTCTGCCGAATTTGTAATCCGGCTGCATTAAGTTTAAGAATCTGTGATTCGCTACAAGGGAACTGGCGCAAGGACACAGATACAAGGCACTGGCGCAAGGGCACTGGCGTAAGCCGACAAAAAACAAGCCGCCCCTTTGATGGGGCGAGCTTACCTTTTTTCAAAGTTCATAGTTCATAGTTCAAAGTACAATGATCAACGTTCATTGCGTAAGCCGACAAAAAATCAAGCCGCCCCTTTGATGGGGCGAGCTTACCTTAGTGAAAGAGCGACGGGAGGAGCGGTTGAGCCTTCCCATATAGGGGAAGGACGGGTTGGGGTGGATGTTTCTTTTGTCTCTTTTCTTTGCGCCAAAGAAAAGAGTGATAGAGAAGTTTTCTTTGCGCCAAAGAAAAGAGTGATTAAACAAGTTTTCTTTGCGCCAAAGAAAAGAGATACAACATTACGCAGAGTGAACAGAGTGAGAATAAAAAATTCATCTCTCACAGACACCACTTTGACCTTCCCGAAGATACTTACGTTCGGAAGTAAAAAATAAAAAAGCATTTATTTTGTACTTCACCCACTTCTTTGTATCTTTGCAGCACAAATCTTTAAGCTAAGAATCCATGATCAACGAACAATTATTGCATCCTGAGAGCATCGTCGTGATCGGCGGCTCGAACAACATTCATAAACCCGGTGGCGCCATCGTGCGCAATATCCTCCAAGGAGGCTACCGGGGAACACTCCGCATTGTGAATCCCAAGGAAGACGAGGTGCAGGGCATCAAGGTATTCCACGACGTGAAGGAGCTGCCGCCCACCGACCTGGCCGTGATTGTCGTTGCCGCCAAATACTGTCCAGACTATGTGGAGTTTTTGGCAGCCGAGAAGGCGGTGCGTGCCTTCATCATCATCTCCGCCGGCTTCGGTGAAGAGACGAAGGCAGGTGCAGCCTTGGAGAAAAGGGTACTCGACTCCTGTGAAAGATACGGGGCTGCCTTGATCGGCCCGAACTGCATCGGACTGATGAACAGCTGGCACCACAGTGTGTTCACCAAGCCTATCCCCACACTGAATCCGCAGGGAGCCGACTTCATCAGCGGGTCGGGTGCCACGGCGGTGTTTATCTTGGAGAGTGCCGTCACGAAAGGACTGCCTTTCAACTCGGTGTGGAGTATCGGTAACGGGAAGCAGATCGGTATCGAAGACGTGCTGCAGTATATGGACGAGAATTTCGATGCAGAACGTGACTCGAAGGTGAAACTGCTCTATATAGAGAATGTGGGGAATCCCGACAAGCTGCTGTTCCATGCCAGTTCGCTGATCCGTAAGGGCTGTCGTATTGCTGCCATCAAGGCAGGATCATCGGAGAGTGGCAGCAGGGCCGCCTCCTCACATACCGGTGCCATCGCCAGCAGCGACTCTGCTGTAGAAGCATTGTTCCGCAAGGCCGGCATCGTGAGATGTTTCTCCCGCGAGGAGCTGACCACCGTAGGATGTATCTTCACCCTGCCGCCTATCAAAGGAAAGAACTTCGCCATCGTGACCCATGCCGGCGGACCAGGTGTGATGCTCACCGATGCCTTGTCGAAGGGCGGTATGAATATCCCCAAGCTTGAAGGACAGGCTGCCGATGAGTTGAAGGCACAGCTCTTCCCAGGCTCCTCTGTGGCGAACCCCATCGATATCCTTGCTACGGGAACGGGTGAGCAGCTGGGTATTGCCATTGATTTCTGCGAAAACCGCTTTGAGAACATCGATGCCATCTTCGTGATCTTCGGCACCCCCGGACTGGTACAGCTCTACGAGGCTTACGACGTACTGCACAAGAAGATCCTGGAATGCAAGAAGCCGATCTTCCCCATCCTGCCCAGTATCCATACAGCAGGTCCCGAGGTGTCGGAGTTCCTGCAAAAAGGACACGTGAACTTCAGTGATGAGGTGACGTTGGCCACCGCACTGACACAGGTGATGCAGACACCACCGCCTGCTGCCCCAGAGATTGAACTCTTCGGAGTGGATGTGCCGCGGATCCGTTCCATCATCGACGGTATCAAGACCAACGGCTATGTGTCGCCCGACATCGTCCGTCAGCTCTTCACCTGTGCAGGCATTCCCATGGTGCCCGAGATGGTGAGTGACAAGAAAGAGACCCTGATCGAGTTTGCACAGAAGGTGGGCTATCCCGTAGTGGCCAAGGTGGTGGGTCCCGTTCACAAGAGTGATGTGGGCGGTGTTGCCCTGAATATCCGCACCCCCGAGCACTTAGCATTAGAGTTTGACCGCATGATGAAGATCCAGGATGCCACCGCCATCATGGTACAGAAGATGATCAAAGGCACGGAGGTGTTCATCGGTGCGAAGTACGAACAGCGTTTCGGTCATGTGGTGCTCTGTGGCTTAGGAGGAATCTTCGTGGAGGTGCTGAAAGACGTGAAGAGCGGTCTGGCGCCCCTCTCCTACCCCGAGGCCTTCTCGATGATCCGCTCGCTGCGGGGCTATAAGATCATAAAAGGTACGCGAGGACAGAAAGGCATCAACGAACAGCGCTATGCTGAAATTATCGTCCGCCTGTCAACGCTGCTCCGCTTTGCCACGGAGATCAAGGAAATGGATATCAACCCGCTCCTTGCCGACGACAAGGACGTGATAGCCGTGGATGCCCGTATCCTGATAGAGAAATAATCATTTACAAATCAATCACTAAAAAAGAATGAAGGATTTTAAATATTATGCCCCCACGGAAGTGGTGTTCGGCAAAGAGTCGGAAGAGAAAGTAGCCCAGTTAGTGAAGCACTATCAGGGAAACAAGGTATTAGTGCATTACGGAGGCAGCAGCGCGAAGAAGTCAGGACTGCTCGACAAAATCTGTCGGCTGCTTGAAGAGGGAGGCATCCCCTTCGTCTGCTTAGGCGGTGTGGTTCCCAACCCACGACTGTCGAAGGTATATGAAGGCATCGAACTGTGCAGGAAGGAACAAGTTGATTTTATCCTCGCGGTGGGAGGAGGCAGCGTGATCGACTCTGCCAAAGCCATCGCCTACGGCGTTCCCTTCGAGGGAGATGTATGGGATTTCTATATCGGAAAGGCTGAGCCCGCATGCTGTCTGCCCGTTGCCTCTGTCCTCACCATCCCCGCCGCAGGCAGTGAGATGAGCGAGGCCAGCGTGATCACGAACGAGGAGGGCTGGATCAAGTTAGGCTACTCAAACGATATGGCACGTCCGAAGTTCGCCATCATGAACCCCGAGCGCACCTTCACCCTGCCACCTTACCAGACGGCTGCGGGTGTCACCGACATGATGATGCACACCATGGAGCGCTACTTCACCCATGACGATGACATGGATCTGACAACGGGATTGGCAGAGGCCGTGCTGCGCACGATGAAGGACAGTGTGTTCGAGGTGTTGAAGAATCCCACCGACTACCGTTACCGATCGCAGATCATGTGGGGCGGCAGTGTGGCTCACTGGGGACTGACAGGCTGCGGCATGGCCGATGATTGGGCTACACATAATCTGGAACATGAGCTGAGCGGAATGTTCGATGTGACACACGGAGCCGGTCTGGCTGCCATCTGGCCGAGCTGGGCACGCTATGTGTATCGCGAGAATATCAGTCGTTTCGTGCGTTTCGCCGTGAACGTGATGGATGTGGAGAACGATTTCACCGATCCCGAGGGTACAGCCCTGAAGGGCATCGCTGCCATGGAGCGGTTCTATCAGGCTATCGGCATGCCCATCACCATTCACGAACTGATCGGCAGGGAGATCACCGATGAGGAGATCAAGGAGATGGTGCGCAAGTGCAGTCATGACTACCAATGTACTACCGGACAGTTCAAGGTGCTCCATGCCGAGGACATGGAGGCCATCTACCGGATGGCACGGTAGGACAGATCCCCTTTCACCCGAAAAGGAGGTGTACAGAATAAGATGAACCCCAGAAGTATTCTGACAAACTTCTGGGGTTCACTTCATTTTGACATGCTATCTTCTCCTACCCGCAATGGAAATAGGAAGCCACCAGTTTCTTGATCTCCTCAGGCAGATGGGAGATGTCATGCCGCAAGGTGGTGTCGTTGTAGGAACGTAGCTGGGCGATGATACCATCGATCATCGACGGACTGAACACCCCGTATTCCTCATATATGGCACGTTGCTGCTGCAGGCATTCGGCAGAGGCCACACAGCTATCAGGCAGCTGTGCCAACTGTACCAGTTTGTCGGCATTGGCAGCATCATGGATATTCACGTTCACATACGTCTTCTCTGCCACTTCCAGGGCATTGTCCATCTCAAAGCCATGACGGCATGCCACACACAGGCCTGCCAGTAGCTGATACAAATCGGCACTGCCGTCGGGTGACCGCATCTCCACCGTCTGTTTGATGGACTTATCAAAACTACTGGGGCTCTCCAAGGGGTTGGCAAGAGCACACATATCACCCTCTGCTGTCCATCCTAACGGCACACGGACAAGCACACTGCGGTTGCGGTCGCCCCAGCATACATTGGTGGGAGCCTCCTGATGGGGCACCAGACGGAAGTAGCTGGTGGGATTCTTATTTCCGAAAGCTGTAATGCTCGGCGCTAAATCCATCATACCGGCAATCATCTTCCGCGCAGCCTCACTCAAGGAGCCCTTCTCCAGCATCATGTTCTTCCCATCTTTCATCATCCGCATGTGGATATGCAGTCCACTGCCCGCCTTTCCCGTAGTGATCTTCGGTGCAAACGTCACGTTGTATCCAAACTCATAGGCGAGGTTACGGATCACCCATTTAGCTAACATCAGCTGGTCGGCGGCCTCCTCCACTGGCACGGGGAGGAACTCGATCTCGTTCTGTTCGTAAATCATTCCGTCCTGTCTGAAATTCCCCACCTCTGAGTGTCCGTATTTGATCTGTCCTCCCGTCTGTGCCACATACTGCATGCACTGCTGCCTGAAAAGGTTCATCTTCGCATAGGGTGCACTCTCATGGTAACCGTGTTGGTCGATGGCGGGGAACATCTCGTCATCCTCAGTAATCACATAATACTCCAGCTCGCCCATAGCATGGAAGGTCATTCCTGTCACCTCTGTGAAGGCACGTGCTGCCTTTGCCAGCGTGTTCTCCGGTGCACTGGCCAAAGGTTTTCCGTCTTTGTCGAAGTAGGAACACAGCATGCACAAGGTAGGAATCTCGGCGAAGGGATCTAAGAAAGCCGTTCGGAAGCGGGGAAGTACGTAGAGATCGCTGCTGCCAGCCTCAATGAACGAGAACAGGCTACTGCCATCGACTCGTTCCCCACAGGTGAGAATCGTTTCCAAATAAGCTTCATTGGTCACCACGAAGTTCAGGGTCTTCAGTTTCCCATCGCCTCCAGGGTACATAAAGTTCACCATTTTCACCCCGTTTTCACGCACAAAACGAATGATGTCTGCTTTGGTGAAAGTGTGCGGTTCTTTTTGAAGGAATGCCACCACAGGATTGGCATTCATCGAGATTGTTTGATTGTCCATAGGTTATTATTTATGATCGTTTAATAATAATAACGCAAAGGTAAGAAAAAAAGACACCATTACCAACAAATAATAAAAGAAAATTCAAAAAGGAGAGAAAATCCGTTATCAAAAAAAGTGAGGCGTTCCTCTCAACGCCTCACTTTACTACTCAGTTTCTAAATACCAGACCTTCACCGAAGCAGTCGATGATGATAGGCTTCTCGCGATTCACGTCACCAGCCAGGAGCTTCTTCGACAGGTCGTTAAGCACATAACGCTGGATGGCTCGTTTCACAGGTCGTGCACCGAACTCAGGATCGAAGCCCACCTCTGCAAGATAGTCGATGGCCTGCGGAGTGGTCTCCAACTTCACACCTTGCTCTGCCAGCATCTTCTGCACATGATTCATCTGGAGGGTCACCACGTCGGCAATCTCCTGTTGCGTTAATGGCAGGAACATGATCGTCTCATCGATCCGGTTCAGGAATTCCGGTCGGATGGTCTGCTTCAGCATGCCCATCAACTGTGAACGCAGGGATGAAAGCTGTGCCTCGCGGTTTCCCGAATGACTCATCTGTTCCACCGACTCACGGATCAGCTGACTACCCAAGTTACTCGTCATGATAATAATCGTATTCTTGAAGTTCACCGTACGTCCTTTGTTGTCGGTCAGCCTACCGTCATCAAGAACCTGTAACAGGATATTGAACACATCGGGATGGGCTTTCTCTATCTCGTCAAAGAGCACCACGCTATAGGGTTTGCGTCGCACGGCCTCGGTGAGTTGTCCGCCTTCATCATAACCGATATATCCCGGAGGCGCGCCAATCAGTCGGCTCACCGTATGTTTCTCCTGATACTCACTCATATCGATACGGGTCATCATGGTCTCATCGTTGAACAGATAGTCGGCTAAAGCCTTGGCTAACTCCGTTTTACCGACACCCGTGGTACCAAGGAAGATAAACGAGGCAATAGGCCGTTTGGGATCCTGCAGACCGGCACGACTCCGTCTGACGGCATCGCTCACTGCAACAATTGCCTCATCCTGTCCGATGACACGTTTGTGCAGTTCCTCCTCCAAGTGAAGCAGTTTTTCTTTCTCACTCTGGAGCATTCGTGTCACGGGGATGCCCGTCCAACGACTCACCACTTCGGCAATATCATCTGCCGTGACCTCCTCACGCACCATGGCACTGCCATTCTGTGCAGATTCCAGTTGTTCCTGAATAGAACGGATATCGTCTTCCAGAGCTTTCAGCTTAGAATAGCGGATCTCGGCCACACGACCATAGTCGCCTTCACGTTCTGCGCGTTCTGCCTCGTAACGCAGGTTCTCCATTTCCTGCTTGTCCTGCTGGATCTTGTTCACCAGTGAACGCTCGTTCTCCCACTTGGCACGGAAAGCATTCTCCTTGTCACGAAGTTCGGCGATCTCCTTGTCAAGTTGGGCCAGCTTACTCGTGGAACTATTATTACCAGCAGCACCAGCGGCACTCGTCTCGACAGCCACAGGGTTCTCCCGTTTGATACTCTCCCGCTCAATCTCCAGCTGTTTCAGCTGACGGGTAATATCATCGAGTTCCTCGGGAACGCTGTCACGCTCCATACGCAGTTTGGCGGCAGCCTCATCCATCAGGTCGATGGCCTTATCTGGCAGGAACCGGTCGGAGATATAGCGTTCAGAAAGTTTCACGGCGGCGATGCAGGCATCATCCTGGATACGCACCTTGTGATGGTTCTCGTAACGTTCTTTCAGTCCACGCAGGATACTGATGGCCGAAAGTTCATCAGGCTCATCGACCATCACCGTCTGGAAACGGCGCTCCAGAGCCTTGTCCTTCTCAAAGTATTTCTGATACTCATTCAAGGTGGTAGCTCCAATACTCCGTAACTCGCCACGTGCCAAGGCCGGCTTCAGGATATTGGCGGCATCCATGGCGCCCTCACTGGCACCCGCTCCTACCAACGTATGAATCTCATCGATGAACAGGATCACACGTCCTTCACTCTTAGTCACTTCATTGATAACACTTTTCAGACGTTCCTCAAACTCTCCCTTGTATTTGGCACCTGCCACGAGTGCACCCATATCCAAAGAGAAGAGCTGCTTATCTTTCAAGTTCTCCGGGACATCCCCACGGACAATACGCTGAGCCAGTCCTTCCACGATAGCAGTCTTTCCCGTGCCCGGCTCACCGATCAAAATGGGATTGTTCTTCGTTCTGCGTGAGAGGATCTGCAGCACACGGCGGATCTCATCATCACGGCCAATCACAGGATCAAGTTTTCCTGCACGCGCTTCCTCCACGAGATTCTTCGCATATTTGCTCAGACTTTGGAAGTTCTCGTCACCACTCATGCTCTGTACTTTCTGTCCCTGGCGCAACTCCTGAACAGCTTTCAGTACATCCTGACTGTTCAGTCCTGCATCCTTCAAGATCCGCCCAGCCGTGGAGTTTACCTCCAACAATGCCAAGAGTATCGGTTCGATGCTGACAAACTCATCTCCCAACTTCTTTGAATAGTCCATGGCTTTCATCATCACCTCGTTGGTCTCACGACTGAGATAAGGCTCCCCACCCTGCACACGGGGGAGATGCTTAATCTCCTGATCTATCAACGTAGAGACATGAACGGCATTGACACCTAATTTCTGGAAGATAAAGCTCACGACGTCCTTTCCTTTCTCCATCACACCCTTCAGCAGATGAACAGGTTCGATAAGCTGCTGTCCATTCTGCTGCGCAATGTTCACGGCTTGTTGTACCGCCTCCTGCGCCTTGATTGTAAATTTCTCTAATGTCATATTAGCTCCTTTCTTTTGTTTTGTTTCTAAAAACCGTTGCATCAAAACACATACCCGTATCCTGCAAATTGCCAAAATGACAAGACTCACGACAATCTGACACATGCTTTTTCTGTCCTTTTCCTTGTTACTCTCAAAAATAATTCATACCTTAGCGGCAAAAAGCAAACCGATGAAAACGACAAGAACACATAAATCATGCTATCACTTAGTGATGGTCGCTTCTCTGATCCTTTCCTGCTGGACATGGAATCCAACGAAAGCACAGGAACGTCTCGAATGGGGAGATCAGGGAAACGGAACCTATATCAACCCCGTGTTGAATGCCGACTACTCAGATCCCGATGCCATCCGGGTAGATGGGAAGTACTACATGGTAGCTTCCGATTTCCATTTTATCGGTATGCAAGTACTGGAATCCGAGGATTTGGTGAACTGGCAAATTATCAGTCAGGTATATGACCGCTTTGACTATCCCGGATGGAACGAGAACAAGCACTACGGGGGCGGCTCATGGGCACCCAGCATCCGTTACCACGACGGGCGTTTCTTCGTTTTCTTCTGCACCTACGAGGAAGGGCTGTTCATGAGCAGCGCCGAAGACCCGCACGGACCGTGGTCACCTTTGCACTGCGTAAAGGAAATTCCCAAATGGGAGGATCCCTGTCCTTTCTGGGATGATGATGGTCAGGCTTACTTAGGACGAAGCCGCCACCGTGCCGGTCCTATCATCATTCACAAAATGTCGGCTGACGGTAAACAGCTTCTTGATGAGGGTGTGACGGTCTATACCGGACCAGTAGCCGAAGGAACGAAATTCCTAAAGAAAGACGGCTATTACTACCTGATCATTCCAGAAGGGGGGGTAGGACAAGGATGGCAAACCGTATTGCGCTCTCGGAACATCTATGGCCCCTATGAGAAGAAAGTGGTGCTCGAACAGGGCAGCACCCATATAAACGGACCACATCAAGGAGCACTAGTAGATACACCCGAAGGTAACTGGTGGTTTTTCCATTTCCAAGAGACTCACCCACGGGGGCGGGTGGTACACCTGCAACCCGCACGTTGGCACGACGGCTGGCCGCTGATGGGAGTGGATATTGATGGTAATGGCATCGGGGAGCCTGTATATGTTTGGGCAAAAGATCACCATCACGCCACCACCCCATCCCATTCTCCGACACTCATCGCCCAACTGTCAGACGATTTCTCCAACAAGGATTCTTTCTGGGTAGGTGACCATCAGCGTCAATTAGGTCTTCAATGGCAATGGAACCATAACCCGCACGATGAGGCATGGAGCCTCAGCGAACGGAAAGGATGGCTCACCCTCCACGCACTGAGAGCTGAGTTTTTAGCAACCAGCCATAATATGCTCACACAAAAGACAGTGGGATATGAGAGTGTGGCAACCACGAGGATTGACTGCTCAGGTATGCAAGAAGGCACCCATGCCGGTTTGCTCTGCTCGGGGAACCTGTTCATGGGCATCGGCATTGCCAAGATGAACGGGAAGCTGCAGTTGTATATAGAGGACAACGGGAAGCGTGAGATGCAGAGAATGATATCCCAAAAGATGATCGAGCTGCAAGTAACCATTGACAGCGAACGAAACACCCACCAGTTCGCTTACAGTACAGATGGGAAAAAGTTCACACCCATCGGTAAGGTCTTTGCCTTGCGAATGGGCAGTTGGAAGGGATCGCGTGTCGGACTCTACTGCTACAATACCCTACACGATGGAGGGAAGGCGCAGTTCGACAACTTCACATACCATGTCGTCAGATAGACGGAGATGGTTAAGGTCGTACATCGTGCTTTACGAATAATGGCCGGGCATCCTCGACATCAGTGTGTACCTCAATACCATTGAACACCACATGACGGGCATGGTTCACATAGAAGCCTTTGGCGGGAAGCACACCCCACATCGTGGCCTCGGGATACTCCTTTTCTTTCTCATCGCCCGGAGCTGCTACACGGCCACAACCGCCTGCATGACTGATAAAGATATTACTCAAGGAGATATCTTCCACTGGATGACCCGCCAAGCCTGTGATGCTGCACCCCGTATTACCGGCTCCATGCACCGTAATATCATGAAGACGAATGTGGCGGATCGTGCCGACGTTCTCCACCTGTGTTCCCTCTGCATAGGGACGGGCACGGTTACCTAAGCGGATAAAGATGGGAGACTCCGTACCTTCCACCAGGATATCCGACACATGCACATTCTCCATGATACCGCCATCGACAATCTCTAAAGAGATCGCCGAGGTGCCCCGTTTACTCTTGTCACCAAAGAATTGTGTGCTTTGATCGTCCGAGGGTTTGACAATACAGTGGGATACCGTGATGTTCTTAAAACCGCCATTGCTCTCTGTACCCAATTTGATACCATTGCAATGACTGCTCACCAGACAGTTCGTGATGGTGATATTTTCGCACAGACGGGGCGACGTACTCTTCAGGGTGATGGCATCATCATCGCTGTCGGCTATCATATCACTCAAGGTCACGTCATGGCAGCCGTCAATGTCGATGGCATCATTGTTATAATTGTTACGATTAAACACTTTGATGCCACGTATTTGCAAGCGGTCACAAGCTAAGTAATGCTGCATCCAGCAGCCAGAGTTCTTCAATGTGACATCCTGTACGTGGATGTCACGGCTATTGATAAAACGTAGCAGGTGCGGACGGGTAATGCCTTCGTCGTTCCATGACAGTTTCTTGAAAGAACTCCCACGACCGTCAATGGTTCCTGTCCCAGTGATCGACACATCATCCACGTTATCCCCATAGATCAGCTGAATCGTTGTGGTCTGTGTGCGCAACGAAAGATAGTCGGATTGGACAGGGATATAATCAGCGAGATCTGTACTGCCGAATAAAGTTGCGCCATGTTCCAGATGAAGGTTCACATGACTCTTCATGATGATGGTTCCGATCTTGTATTGTCCGGCAGGCACCAGCACCCGTCCTCCTCCCGCCGATGAACATGCATCGATAGCCTGCTGAACAGCAACAGTGCTCAGTTGTGTTGTGTCACTCACCGCTCCATAATCTTTAATATTATACTCAGCGGCAGAGACTCCTCCCGTCATCAGAAGCATAACTGCCAACCCAATACCTTTTTTATATAAATATCTCATTGTCATTGATCTATTATCCATTATATTCGAGGGCTCCACACGTAGAAGAAAGCCACATTTGCGAAAGTAGAATGACACAGAAATAGTGCAGTGGTGTTGCACGACTTGTGCAAGCCCTTTGCACACTTTGTGCAAAGCATCTGCACACTTTGTGCAAAGCCTCTGCACAAAGTGTGCATCACATCAACGCATATTGTGCCACATATAGGCTTAAAATGTGCTCCACATCCGCACAGATTTTTCCTTCAATTACTAATTCATTAACCGCTCCACGATCATTCCCCCCATGGGCTGCATGGTGATCATCACCTTGCCTTTGCCATTGGGCTTCAAAGGTTTCCGATAAGACATAGGCACGATCTCACCTTTCTTCTTGGGTCTGTCATTGTATATCACAAGATGATCACTGCTTGTAAAGAGATCGCAAAGGTTCAATTCCAAGGTGATGGGGCTCTCAGTGCCGTTGAGCCCTGCCACATACCAGTTGTCACCATGCCGACGTGCCAATACGATATATTTTCCGGGAAAACCGTCAAGATAGCGTGTCTCATCCCATGTCGTAGGCAGCCTCTTGAGGAAATCGAGTTCAAAGGCAGGTAACTCTGTAAGGTTGTTCGGCTGCATGGCCACACACTGCACGAATGTCTGGTTAGTGATACCTGTGGCCATCTCGAAGATATCTGAAGTATAGCGCGGATGGCGACTTTGGTTGTCTTTACTCAGATAACGATTCATGATGATACCGCCCCAGTCAAAGGCACCTAAGGCATTGCGGCAGAAGGGATGCATGGTGAGTTCGAACCCTTCCTGTCGGGCATGGTACTCACTGAAGAACACGTTCTCACTGGCTAAGGCGGCCTCACTGGCCACGTAATTAGGGTACATCCTCTCCCAACCACGCGGAATGGTGCAGCCATGGAACACCACCTGTATTCCGTATCGGTTGGCATCACTCAAGATATCCTCATAGAGGCGCATGGTCTCTTGTTTGTCACCTCCAAAGAAATCAACCTTGATGCCTTTCACTCCAATGCTCTGCAGCCAGCGCATCTCACGCTCACGGGCAATGGCTGTGTTCATACAGTCACGCGGTCCCTGCGGAGCATCATTAGCAAAACCATTGCTGTTATACCACAACATAAGCGATACACCTTTCTGCTGGGCATAGCGACTTAATTCCGCAATCCGGTCACGACCGATTTGGGTATCCCACCAGTTATCCACCAAACAATACTCAAAGCCCATCTCTGCGGCTAAATCGATGAACTTCACCTGATCATCGTAATTAATACTATTGTCCTGCCAGATCAGCCAGCTCCATGTATAACGCCCCGGCTTATAATCCGTGATAGGGGCATAAAGCGGTTCTACCAGGTCGTAGGCAATGGTGGTCTCCACCAACGGAGCAGGAGTATCACCTATCGTCAGGGTGCGCCAGGGGGTAAAGCCAGGAAGGGGGATGGCGGCAAACTCACTGCCAAAGCCGTTATTCTCGCCCTTGTCGGGATAAGCAATTGTATAGCCCGTTCCCTCCTGATAGTCGGAGAGATGACTTCCGCAGTAGGCACTGCTCACCCCCGTTTCACTGACGAGCACCCAGTAGCTTCGGGAACCAGTCTTACCTGTTAAGCCAATAGAGTCTGGATGTCCTGCGCCCTGCACATGGAACAAACAAGGAAACGTATATCCCCTGCCGAATCGCGATGGTTTCCCCATCGGGGCATCAGCCTCGTAGTCCTCTTCGTAACTGGGTTTCGTCTGTTCCCATCCCGTCTCTGGACCAATCTGTGGACAAAGAAATGTTTTTGTCTGTTCAGGAAAGTGGAAAGCACTGACCTCCTTGAGAATCATCATCCGTTTGGGATTATTGTTCTTCGGACGGGGAATCTCATAGCGGAATGCCACGTTGTCATTCGACACTTGGAAGATCACAGAAAAAGAAAGGGAGTCTTTGTTCATGAACGTCACCGATAAACGGGCAGCCTGATAAGTGATGCCAGAAGCCTTTACCCTGTCCATCAGATAGTGTTTCCGTACCGTGTCCTCCTTCACCGACATCATTGTCAGCTGTTTGGAGAGATCACCCACACTGGTAAGCAAGCCCAACGAGGATGCATGAACCACCTCACACCCATCGTAAGTCACCTGATAGACAGCTTTCCCATTGGGATTGGTCACCTTTACTTCGATTCGTCCGTCAGGAGAGCAGACCACTGCCTCCATGGCCTGCATGCCTATTGTCACCATGGTGAACAAAAAAAGCAAAAAACATTTCTTCATATCTCAAATCTCTTAATAAAACGGTCCGATCGTGTACAGACCGGACCGCTCTTATTGATATTCCAAAAATTATTTCCCTTCAATATCCTTGAAATATTTATAGGTAGCTACCTTCAGCTCATCAGTGGCGGGCTCATCGCAAACGATAATGCCATGCTGGTGCATCTGTAAGGCACTGATAGTCCACTCATGAGAGACAGCACCTTCCACAGCAGCCTTCAGGGCACGTGCCTTGTGGTGGCCATTCACCAGGATCATCACCTCGCGGGCATCCATCACCGTGCCCACACCCACCGTCAGCGCACTCTTTGGCACCTTGTTCACATCATTGTCAAAGAACCGTGAGTTAGCGATGATGGTATCGGTAGTCAGTGTCTTCTGACGGGTACGGGAAGTCAGTGAGGAATACGGCTCGTTAAAAGCGATATGTCCATCCGGACCAATACCGCCAATAAACAGGTCGATACCGCCAGCCTCCTGAATCATTGCCTCATAGTGTGCACACTCTGCCACCAGATCCTCAGCATTTCCGTTCAGGATATGGATATTCTCTTTGGGGATGTCAATATGGTCGAAGAGATTACGGGCCATGAAGGAGTGATAGCTCTCGGGATGATCCTCTGCCAAACCAACATACTCGTCCATGTTGAAGGTGATGACATTTTTAAAAGATATCCTTCCCTCTTTGTTTGCTTTCACCAGGCATGCATACATTCCCTCTGGTGAAGAGCCTGTAGGCAAGCCAAGCACAAAAGGCTTCTCAGCCGTCGGCTTGAAGGCATTGATTCGCTCGATAACATGTTCAGCAGCCCACTGCGACATCTTTTGATAATCTTTCTCAATAATTAATCTCATACTTGTGTCTGTTTTAAGTTGTTTATTATTCGGCTGCAAAAATAATAAAAAAACTACAAACCGAAAGTAGTTTGGTGTTTTTTTTTATAAAACAAAATAAAAAAAACAGCCCCGACATCATGTCGAAGCTGATTACAATGAACTTTTTGAATGTCTTAGCAGTTAGTATTATGTAGCATGTAATTTCTGAAAATCACTTGTCTTAACGTTTGCAAAGATAGCACTTTTTTTCTTGATATAAATCAATTGATCGACAAAAATAGCGAAAAATCTACGAAAACGTTTTCGTGATTGCGTGATTTCCGACCCTCAAATTTCTCCCTCATACGGCACCCCCATCCCTTTCATATTGTATCTTCATACGAAAAAGAATCACATTGCATACACGAAAAAAGGTCATTTATTTTGTACATAGACAAAAATCAGTTATCTTTGCAGGGTAATAACACATTATTATATTTAAATGAAGGAATTTGTAATCTCCGAAGTCAAAGCCGAGACTGCCATTCTGGTGGGGTTGATCACCAAAGAGCAGGATGAGGAAAAGACCAAGGAATATCTGGATGAGCTGGAATTTCTCGCCGATACAGCCGGAGCCGTCACGGTAAAACGATTCACCCAGAAGGTGGGAGGTCCTAATCAGACCACCTATGTGGGCAAAGGCAAGCTGGAAGAAATTCGCGATTATATCAAGAGGGAGGAGGACAATGACCATGAGATCGGTATGGTGATCTTTGACGACGAGCTGTCACCACGACAGATCCGAAACATTGAAAGCATGCTGAAAGTGAAGATCCTCGACCGCACCTCTTTGATTCTCGATATTTTCGCCATGCGCGCTCAGACTGCCAATGCCAAGAACCAGGTGGAATTAGCACAATACCGATATATGCTCCCCCGTTTGCAAAGGCTGTGGACACACTTGGAACGACAGGGAGGCGGTTCAGGAAGCGGTGGTGGAAAAGGAAGTGTAGGACTGCGCGGACCAGGTGAGACACAGTTAGAGATGGACCGCCGTATCATCCTTCAGCGCATCACCCTGCTCAAACAACGACTGCTGGAGATCGACAAGCAAAAGACCACCCAAAGGAAGAACCGTGGGCGACTCATCCGCGTGGCTTTGGTGGGCTATACCAATGTAGGCAAAAGCACCCTGATGAATCTCCTATCCAAGAGTGACGTCTTTGCAGAGAACAAATTATTTGCCACCCTTGATACTACCGTCAGGAAAGTCGTCATCGAGAACCTACCGTTCCTCTTAGCCGATACCGTAGGATTCATCCGCAAGTTACCCACCGATCTGGTAGATTCTTTTAAATCCACCCTCGATGAGGTGCGCGAGGCTGACCTGCTGGTTCATGTAGTAGATATCTCCCATCGTGACTTTGAAGAGCAGATTCACGTGGTGGAGAACACCTTAAAGGATTTGGGTGCTGCCGAGAAGCCCTCTATCATTATTTTCAATAAGATAGATGCTTATACATGGGTAGAGAAAGAACCCGATGACCTCACTCCTTCCACAAAGGAGAATGTTACCCTGGAAGAGTTACAGAAGACATGGATGGCGAAGTTGAACGACAATTGTATGTTTATCTCCGCAAAAGAAAAAACAAATATCGAAGAGATGCGTGACATGCTCTACCAAAAAGTGCGCGAGCTGCACGTTCAAAAATATCCTTACAACGACTTCCTCTATCAACTTGATGAGGAATGAGTTTCCTAACAAACGATTCATAACAACAACAAACAAATAAATATGGAGAATTACAGACTATTAACAGAAGAAGAAATCGTCATCCTGGAGAATAATGGATGTACGGCTGAGGATTGGACTGCCATTAACGTGGCTGAGGATTTCCAACCCAACTATATCAAGAACACAAGTTTCTATGGCGAAGTGAACCTCGGCGTATTCGAAAAGAACTACGAAGTGTCAAAAGGGTTCGTAAAGCATACAGGAATCAACCGTTCCACGCTGCGTAACGTGACCATCGGTGATAACTGCCTCATCGAGAATGTGGCAGGGTATATCAATAACTACACCATCGGTGATGACTGTTTTATCTCGAACGTGAGCATTATCGAGACGACAGAGGGTGCCACATACGGTGAAGGGAACCTGATCTCCGTGCTCAATGAGGCCGGCGACGGGAATGCCATCCTGTTCGGGAACTTGAACAGTCAGTTTGCCGCCTTCATGGTAAAGCACTTCACCGACAAGAACATCAAGGATGAGATTCGCCGACTGATCAATGAGGATATTGAACGGAACATGCCCGAGCGAGGCATCATCGGTAATAACGTGAAGGTGATCGGAACCAAGGAGATCACCAATACCGTGGTGAACGATAACTGCGAGATCAACGGAGCGTCACGCATCAGTGACTGTTCGATTCTCAACGGTCCCAGCGACTCCGTATATATCGGTACCGGCGTGATCTGCGAGAATTCCATCATCTGCAATGGATCCTCTATCATCAACAGTGTAAAGATGCAGGACTGCTTTGTGGGTGAGGCCTGTCATATCGCAAATGGCTTCACGGCCTCCCAGAGTGTGTTCTTTGCCAACAGCTATATGTCAAACGGCGAAGCCTGCGCAGCATTCTGCGGTCCTTTCTCTGCCAGTCATCATAAGTCGAGCCTGCTCATCGGCGGACAGTTCTCGTTCTACAATGCCGGCTCGAACACCAATTTCTCTAACCATGCCTACAAGATGGGACCCATCCACTACGGTACATTGGAGCGTGGAACAAAAACCGCCAGTGGCTCGTATGTGTTGATGCCGGCAAAGATCGGCGCATTCTCTGTTTGTATGGGTAAGCTGATGCACCATCCTGATACCCGAGACGTACCGTTCTCCTATCTCATTTCTTACAACGACGACATGTACCTCGTTCCCGGAAGGAATATTACCACGGTGGGACTCTACCGCGACATCAAGAAATGGCCCAAACGCGACATGCGCCAACAGGGTTGCCAGAAGAGCATTGTAAACTTCGACTGGCTCTCACCTTTTACCGTAGGGGAGATTCTGCGAGGGAAGAGAATCTTAGAGAACCTGCGTGCTGCATCCGGTGACCTCCAGTCACAATATAACTATCACGACTACGTGATCAATGCCTCTTCCTTAAAGAAAGGAATCAAATACTACGACATTGCCTTGCGCCTTTATATGGGAGCAGTCTTGAAAAGAGCTAAAAAGCACCATTACTTCGGAAAGCCGACAACAGAGATCGGCAAAGGAAACTGGATCGATCTTTCCGGTCTGCTTCTCCCGGAGAGTGAAGAGGAGCGCCTGATCAGTGACATCAAGAACGGAACGCTACAAACCATCCAGGAAGTAATCGACCGCTTCGAGGATATCAACGACCACTACCGTGAGTACCAATGGGCATGGACCTATCAGATGATTCTCGATTATTACGGATTGGAGGAGATCACAGAAGATGATGCCGAACGTATTCGTGAAGACTATATCAGGGCCCGCCGTATCTGGGTGGGAGAGATCCGCAAGGATGCCGAGAAAGAGTATGCCATGGGCGATGTGGAAGAAGAAGTGTTCAACGACTTCATCGACAAGCTCGACCACGAAGTGGACTACGAGAATTAACTCTTCACAGTGTCAGTCATATCTGTCGTCGTACTACGGCGGCTCCAAACACCATACATGATGAAAAAAAGAACCATTCTGTCAGCATTCCTGCTTCTTTGGGGACTCTTCCTCGCGCAGGCTAAAGAGTATGTGTACACCACGGTACCCGGTGATCTCATGAACACCCGCATCTACACCTTGGACAACGGCTTAAAGGTCTATTTGTCGGTAAACAAGGAAAAGCCGCGCATCCAGACATTCATCGCCGTGCGCACAGGTTCAAAGAACGATCCTGCCGAGACAACGGGTCTGGCCCATTACTTAGAGCATCTGATGTTCAAGGGAACAAAGTTGTTCGGAACGAACAACCCTGAGGCAGAGGCTCCCTTACTCGATGAGATAGAGCAACGCTACGAAGAGTACCGTCTGATCACAGATTCAGACCTGCGCAGGCAGAAATACCATGAGATCGACAGCATCTCACAGATTGCCGCTCAGTTTTTCATACCCAATGAGTACGACAAGCTGATGGCAGCAATCGGTGCCCAGGGCACGAATGCCTACACCAGCAATGATGTAACATGCTATACCGAGGATATTCCCAGTAACGAAGTGGAGAACTGGGCAAAGATCCAGTCCGACCGTTTCCAAAACATGGTGATACGAGGATTCCACACTGAGTTGGAAGCTGTATATGAGGAGTACAACATCGGACTGAGCAGTGATCAGCGAAAACTGTTCACCGCCTTGTGCACCATGCTCTATCCCAACCACCCGTATGGAAAGCAGACCACCATCGGAACACAGGAGCATCTGAAGAATCCTTCCATCACAAACATCAAGAATTATTTCAGGAAATGGTACGTACCCAACAATGTGGCCATTTGCATGAGTGGTGACTTTGACATGGACAAGACCATTGCAATTATCGACAAATACTTCAGTGGATGGAAGCCGGGGGACGATGTACGACAGCCTGTCTTTCCTGCCTTGATTCCCATTACGGAACCTAAGGACACCGTGGTGATCGGACAGGAGGCGGAGACGATCTGGTTAGGATGGCAGTTCGACAAAGCATCCTCATTGCAGACCGACACGCTGGAATTGGTTAGTGACATCCTTAACAACGGTAAGGCAGGCCTCATCGACCTTGACCTGAACCAAAGCATGAAGGTGTTGGGGGCTTTTGCCGGCAACGAGTCTATGCTCGATCATGGCGGCTTCATCCTCGGAGGTGATCCCAAGGAAGGACAAAGCCTTGATGAGGTTCGCCAGCTCCTGCTGGGCGAACTCGAAAAGCTGAAACGTGGTGAATTCTCCGACGAGTTGCTGCCCTCTGTGGTGAATAACATGAAACTGCGCTATTACCGCTCTTTGGAGAATAACCGTGAGAGAGCCGACAAATATGTTGATGCCTTCATCAACGGTATCCCCTGGGAACAGATGGTAGGGAAAATCGACCGCATTTCAAAGATCACCAAACAAGATGTAATTGATTTTGCAAACCGTCATTTCAAGAACAACTATGTGGCGATCTACAAGAAGCAAGGTATCGACAAGACACAGAAGAAGATCGACAAACCTGCCATCACACCGATTCCCACCAACCGTGACCAGATGAGTCAGTTCGTGAAGGACATCCAGAACTCACAGGTGGAGCCGATACAGCCTCGTTTCGTTGACTTCAAAAACGATCTCTCCGTTTCGCAGACGAAGACCAAACTGCCACTCCTCTATAAGCAGAACACTGACAATGGATTGTTTAACCTCGCTTTCCATTACAAGTTCGGCATGGAGGCAGACAACCGTTACGACATTGCAGCCGACTATATCACTTATCTCGGAACCGACAAGCTCACGGCAGCACAAGTGAAAGAGAAGTTCTATCAACTGGCCTGCTCGTATAATATCTCCGTAAACAGCAATACGATCTCTATCAGCCTGAGCGGTCTGAATGAGAAGATGCCCGAGGCTTTGGCACTGTTGGAAGACTTCCTCAAGAATGCCAAGGTGGATCAGGAAGCATACAACCAATATGTGGAACTGGTGTTGAAATCAAGAGACGATGCGAAAGCCAGTCAGAAGAACAACTTCGAAGCCCTGCGCTCCTACGGCACTTTCGGTTCCTACAACCCCACCCGTAACCAGATGAGTGAACGTCAGCTGAAAGAGGCCGATCCGAAACAGCTGCTAAACCTGTTGAAGGATATCAGCCGATATGAGCACACCTTATTATATTATGGTCCTTCCACAGAGAAAGAGCTGAGTGCCGTCATCAAGAAATACCACAAAACAGCCAAGAAGCTTCAGCCTGTTCCCGTAGGAAAGGAATACATGGAACAGGAGGCAACACAGAATGAGATCCTGCTGGCACCCTATGATGCCAAGAATATCTATATGCTGATGTTCCACAACGAGAATCGTCCATGGCAGACAGACGAGGCTGCTGTGAAGGCTGTGTTCAACGAGTACTATGGCGGTGGCATGAATGGCATCGTATTCCAAGAGCTGCGCGAGGCTCGCGGTCTGGCCTACAGTGCCTCGGCACATTACAGCCAGCCTGGTCGCAAAGGTCATCCTGAGTACTACAACACATATATCATCACACAGAATGACAAGATGATGGACTGTGTAAAGCAGTTCCATCAGATTCTGAACAAGATGCCCGCCAGTGAGAGTGCCTTCCGCATCGCCAAGGATGCTGTCACGAAACAGTTAGCCAGTCAGCGTGTCACGAAATTTGCCATTCTCAATGCATACCTCCGTGCACAGCAGCTCGGCATTGACTACGACATGAACGAGAAAATCTATCAGGCACTTCCCAGTGTTCAGCTGCAAGACATCGTGAACTTCGAGAAGCAGCACATGGCGAATAAAGGCTACAGGTATCTCATTCTGGGAGATGAGAAGAACCTCGACCTTCCCGCCTTGGAGAAGATTGCGCCCATCCGCCGCATCTCCACTGAAGAAATTTTCGGTTATTGATAATTATTTTGTATCTTTGTAAGCTAATCAAATAGCAATAGTTAAACGATTAATACACTAACATTATGGCAAACGTAACATTCAAGTATGCTCCGATGTTCCAATTGGGTAAGGACACCACGGAGTATCGCCTATTGACAAAAGAAGGAGTAACCGTCAGCGAATTTGAAGGGAAAGAAATCGTGAAGGTAAGTCCCGAGGCACTGACCCTTCTGGCACAGGAGGCTTTCCACGATGTAGAGTTCATGCTCCGCCGGGAGCATAACGAACAGGTGGCTCAGATCCTGACCGATCCAGAAGCCAGCGAGAACGATAAGTATGTGGCCCTGCAGTTCCTCCGCAATGCCGAGGTGGCCTGCAAAGGCATCCTCCCTTTCTGCCAGGATACAGGTACAGCGATTATCCACGGAGAGAAAGGACAACAGGTATGGACAGGCTTCGAGGATGAGGAGGCCCTGAGCCTCGGTGTGTTCAACACCTTCACCCAGGAGAACCTGCGCTACTCGCAGAATGCCCCGTTGAACATGTACGACGAAGTGAATACCCGCTGCAACCTCCCCGCACAAATCGACATCGAGGCGACAGAGGGAGCGGAATACCGTTTTGTGATGGTTGCCAAGGGTGGCGGCTCTGCCAACAAGACCTATTTCTATCCCATGACCAAGGCCACGATTCAGAACGAAGGAACCCTCATCCCCTTCCTTGTGGAGAAGATGAAGAGCCTGGGAACGGCAGCTTGTCCTCCCTACCATATCGCTTTCGTCATCGGAGGTACATCGGCAGAGAAGAACCTGCTCACAGTGAAACTGGCTTCTATCAAATACTACGACAGCCTGCCCACGACAGGCGATGAGACCGGACGTGCCTTCCGTGACGTCGATCTGGAGAAGAAACTGCTGTTAGAGGCCCATAAGATCGGCTTAGGTGCACAGTTCGGTGGTAAGTATATGGCACACGACATCCGAGTGATCCGTCTGCCGCGTCACGGTGCCTCTTGTCCGATCGGTATGGGTGTGAGCTGTTCAGCCGACCGTAACATCAAGGCAAAGATTAACCGTGATGGCGTATGGTTGGAGAAGATGGACAACAATCCAAGCGAGCTGATTCCTGCAGAGTATGCCAAGGCAGGGGAAGGAGCCAATCAGATTGTTATCGATCTGAATCAGGGCATAGATGCCGTGCGCGCCGAGCTCACCAAGTATCCCGTTTCCACCCGTGTGAACCTGAAAGGTACGATCATCGTGGCACGTGACATCGCTCATGCCAAGCTGAAGGCTCGCTTGGATGCCGGTGAGGACCTGCCTCAATACTTCAAGGACTATCCCGTACTCTATGCAGGACCTGCCAAGACACCGGAGGGCTATCCTTGCGGTTCAATGGGTCCCACCACTGCTAACCGCATGGATCCCTATGTGGATGAGTTCCAGGATCATGGCGGTTCATTGGTGATGATCGCCAAGGGTAACCGTTCGCAGGTTGTGACCGATGCCTGTCAGAAGCATGGTGGCTTCTACTTAGGTTCCATCGGCGGTGTGGCTGCCGTACTCTCACAGAGCAGCATCAAGAGCATCGAGTGCGTAGAGTATCCCGAGCTTGGCATGGAGGCCATCTGGAAGATAGAGGTAGAAGACTTCCCCGCCTTCATCCTTGTAGATGACAAGGGCAACGATTTCTTCAAGACCTTGAAGCCGTGGCCCGCTACCTGCTAACCCATCCTGTATAAATCTTTTCACGAATTTGAGAATTAGAAAATACTTTGCTGCATGCAGCATACACTAATTCTCGAATTCGTGATTATATAATACCCAGAGAATAAAGAATAATGAAAAACTTCGTAAGACACACAGCAACCATCACCTTGGCTGCCCTCATCATGTCGGGTTGCAACAACAAGCAACAAACACAGACTGCAATCCCCGAAACGTCAGATTCTGTCCAATCCGCGGTGAAAGACCGTTCAGAACTGCCATCGAGTCAGCTCACTGTCAAGAACATCACCAAGAGCAAGAAGAACGAAGTGGGCGAATTCGAGTTGTCCTTTGATTTCCCAGAGAATGGTAATGCCACACTCGTCAATGCCATCCGTGAATATATCAGTGAATCACTTGGCACCTGCTACGGCGGAGGCGAAGACAATTCGAAGCAAGGATCCTACAACGGTGATCTTGCCGATGGTGAAAAGATGGCCGACTACTATTTCAGTCTCAAGTTAAAGGAGTTTGAGGAGATGAACAGCACCATGAAAGAGGATGGTGCACCAGAGATCCCTCCTTTGGCATCGAGTACGAAAATCACCAAGGACTATGAGACCGACAAAGTGGTCACCTTTCTCTTCAAGAGCTATGAGAACGCAGGGGGTGCACATGGTGGAGCTGTAGGTTCGGGAATGTCATTCCGCAAGAGCGACGGCCGCCGCATAGGCTGGGAACTGTTCACCGCTACCGGCATGCAGAGTGTCATCAGGAACGGACTCAAAGAATATTTCGAGGTGAAGACGGATGAAGAACTGGAAGGCTGCCTCACCTTGAACGACACCTTTCTTATCCCCATGCCCGTCACTCCCCCACTCTTCGGCAAAGACGGCATTATTGTCACCTACCAGCAATACGAGATTGCTGCCTATGCCGCCGGCATGCCTTCCTTCACCATCCCCTACGACAAAGCCAAGGGCATGATGAACCAAACAGGAAAGAACCTGCTACCATAGCCATTTCGCTTTTTTGACATACATCAATAATTACCAAATAAAAGCACATCGTTCTGTGCTTTTATTTGGTAGTTCGTTGCTTTTTCTGCACCTTTGCACCGATAAAAAGATTGTTTAACAAAATAAAAGACGAGACAATGAAAAAATTATTGATGACATTGGCTGCCGCTGCACTGATGACAATCAGTGCCCAAGCACAGGCTTACATCGGCGGAAGCATCGGTATCGGTAGCGTAAAGAATTTTAATGGTGATACAGAGACCACGTACAAATTCCTTCCCGAAATAGGATTCGCACTGAACAACGACTGGTCGTTAGGAGTACAAGCCGGACTGATTAAAGGCGCATGCGACTTCAGTGAGGCAGCCTTTACTCAAGACACCGAGGCCGAGGCTGTGACCATCAATCCCTATGCCCGCTACACCTTTCTGCACGGGAAGGTTGTGAATGCCTTCATCGATGGCGGTATCGGCTACACCAGCTACGACGATGTAGGTTCAGAGTTCAATATCGGTCTGCGCCCCGGTCTGTCTGTGAAACTGAACAACAAGGCAAGTATCGTGACACATGTAGGATTCCTTGGCTATCGCACCTTCAACCCGGATAACGACAATATGGATAATGCGCATGCATTCGGTTTAGATCTCGATGGCAGCAACATTACGTTCGGACTGTATTACACATTCTAAACGGTGATCTTTTTTCGCAAGAATGAAAAATAGAAAGCGCACAGGAAGTTTGTATCCTGCGCGCTTTCATTCGCTATCAGCCGTACAGGCTGATTATAATTTCCGTGGTATCCGTGCTATCTGTGTGAAATATTGATTATCTCTGGCTATCGCCGAAGATACTCTCGTTCGGGAATAAAAACAAAAAGGAATTTTTGTTTTGTATTCCGCTCACTTAATTGGTACTTTGGCTTCGCCGAAGATACTCTCGTTCGGGAATAAAAACAAAAAGGTATTTTTGTTTTGTATTCCGCTCACTTAATTGGTACTTTGGCTTCGCCGAAGATACTCTCGTTCGGGAATAAAAACAAAAAGGAATTTTTGTTTTGTATTCCGCTCACTTAATCGTATCTTTGCACCGTAAAGCGAGAATGATGAGAAAGGCGATGCTCCTTACCCTCCTGTCAGTGCTTGCGCTCTTTGCCTGCACCGACCGCCGCTACCCCACGACGTTGGTGGCAGCCGACAGTCTCTGTGCCGTCAATCCCGACAGTGCCCTAAGCCTGCTCACCCAATACAAAGACTCCATCCAGACGGCATCCAAGGCCCACCGCATGTACTACCACCTGCTGCTTGCCGATGCCATGAACAAGGCCTACGTGGATATGACCACCGACAGCATCCTCAAGGAGGTTGCCGATTACTACGACCGCCACGGCTCCGCCAACGAGCAGATGCGCGCCCACTACCTCCTCGGCTGTGCCTACCGCGACATGGGCGAGGCACCCATGGCCCTGCAGTGCTATCAGGATGCGGTGGATAAGGCTGACACCCTTTCCCAAGACTGCAACTACCGTCTGCTCACCAGTGTTTACGGGCAGATGGCCGAGATCTTCCACAAGCAGAACCTCCCCGAGGATGAGATCATTGCTAATAAGAACTGTCAGAAATACTCCCTGATGGCAAAAGACACCTTATTATATATTAGAAACTATGAACTGATGGTAAAACCCTATTTCCTGTTAGGCGACTCTTCTGCAATGATGAAAGACTTGGACCATGTCTATCAATTATATTTGGAAAGAGGAGATACCCTACATGCAGTAAGAGTTTACGGCAGCTCCGTTATTATAGAAAATCTCATTAAACAGGGAAATTTGGAAGAAGCACGCAAGCGAATCGATAATTACAAGACAAAGTCCGGGCTGTATGACAATCAGGGAAACCTCAAAGGGCAATATACAGGATACTATTATTATGAGGGGATGTACTATCTGAAAGCAGGTCAACCTGACTCAGCGGAGCACTGTTTTAGAAAACTGACAAAAGATAAGAACTACCACCTTGAGGAATGTCATGGACTGATGATGCTTTACCAGCAGAGAAGGACTACCGATTCTATTATTAAATATGTGCAGGAATACAGCGATGCCGTTGACGAACAGGCCAATTCCCGCCGTACGGAAACGGTTCATCAGATGACATCCATGTACAACTACCAGCGTTACCAGCAAGAGGCTGCCATGGCAAAATTGAACGTGGCGAACCAGAAACTTCGTTATGGCAGTCTCCTGCTTTTAACTTTCGTCATCCTGCTGTGTGCTGGCTTTTACCTCCATAAGGCTCAGAAACAAAGAAAACTGCTCCAGAAGAATTATGAAGAAAATACCAATCAACTGGCGCGGACTCAAACTGAACTGACTCTGCTTCGCCAACATCACGCGGCCCTGCTTGAAATTGCAGAAAGCACAGAAATGGAACTCCGAGACACGAAGGAGGAAATCCAAGAACTGCAACAGCAAAGAGAACAGTACCAGGCGATGATTGATGAGAAAAAGGCACAGATACGTCTGCTTGGAGAAGAAATCAGTCACTACCAGCGAAAGAATAAGTTCAACAGAATGATGTCTGAAAAGCAGCTGCAAGAATGGGAATACTACAAGAAGATACAGGTAATGGCCCAAACAGGAACGTCTCCATCACCTGAAGAATGGCACCAGTTGCGTGCAGGGATTATCGATCTATTGCCTGGCTTCCATGTTTTCCTTTCTTCACATGAGCACCTGATGAACCTGAATGAGTACAACACCTGTATTCTTGTCCGTCTTCATGTGAAACCTACGGCTATTGCCAATATGCTTGGTGTTTCCGGCCCCTATATTTCCAAAATCCGCGTCCGCTTGTCGGAGATCCTGTTCGATGACCCAGGCAAACCAGGTGATTTTGACAAGAAAATCCAGTCTATTTACTAAGTCTTCATAGTTGGTTAAGAATTGGTTAAGTCTGCAAGTAGTTGATTCCCAGCAAATTGAAGCAGGTTAAATCTTGGTTAATTCTTATCTTGATTTTTTCTTGTCCGTTTGTTCTTTTTCCATTATTTTTGCACCGAATAAATAACAAATAAGCAGAAATATTGTTGCAAAAGAGGTTTTTGTCGGTAGTGATGTTACTACAACTAAGCCAAATGGCGCAGTCGTTATCCAAAATGGAAATGTCTCTATAAGAGGCATCGATGGCGTCACCATCAAAAATGACTTTGAGGTTAAAAGTGCCGCATCTTTTGAGGTGAGAGAGTAGATAATAAATAAAACAACAGTTATGCGAATCATTGAAGAAACAACCATTTTGTTATTGGGAATCCTGTTCCCTTCATTCCTCTATGCCCAGCATGCCTATCGGCCCCTTGTCGTTGACGGGAAGGACTGGGTATCGGTTTACCTTAGGGCAACAGAAACCATTCAATTCGAGAATGGGAAGATAGTAGGTAGTGACAGGACTGAAGACTACGGGGAGATGCATGAGGTTCTGCAGGGCGACACCGTGATCGACGGTCTTTCCTACAAGAAGGTGCAGACAACCACTCCCTACAGTTCCTATAGTGACTTTGCCTTGCGTGAGGAGGACAGAAAGGTATATGCCTATGTCTTCTATTTCAAGAAGGAATTCCTGCTATATGATTTCAACGCAGAGGTGGGAGATGTCGTCATGGCAGGCATGCTGGGAGGAGAGAGCAAGAAATGTACGATTGTGGGAAAGAAGGAGATCGAGCTTCAGGGAGAACCCTTCAACTTCTATTCCGTGGAGGTAACGGAGTATGGAAACTCGTCGTATCGCTCCTATTGGGTGGAAGGAATCGGTTCGCCCATGGGAATACAGTTCGAGTCTGATTATATGCCTGTCCCCCACCATCCCAATGAAGGTGAGATAACTGATCCTGAAACATATACGGGTCCGTACATCACCACTTACGACAGTAACCTTTTCGATTACTGCAAGTTAGGTGACAGTGTGCTGGGTACAAGGGAGGAGATATGGTCTTATACCACGGGCATCCATCCACCGGTCATTAATAAGCCATCAACCCCAGGCACCTACTACGACCTCAATGGCCGCAGGGTCAAAGGTGTTCCGCAGAAAGGGGTGTATATCCAGAATGGCAGGAAAGTGGTGGTGAAGTAAAGATCATGCATTCGCGCACAAAAAAGTTTTCGTAGAATTACTACCATACTACCATAAACCTCTTGAAATGCCTTTAAACAAAGTTTTTTTGGATGGGGTAGCAAGGTGGTAGATGGAAGCATCGCACAGTTCACGCTTAGTCACAGACTTGGACGAGCCGTAATACACACCCCTCGAATCCGTAATATCCGAGGCGGCGAGGTTACGTTTCGTCGATGGCGGTCAAGGTAGAGTGGCATTGTGACGGTTGGGGTTGTGTTTTTTCTGAGAGATGAGACAAATCCCTTTGAGATATAGGACAAAGAGGAATGAACTTAGTTACTGACCCCACCCCTGCCCCTCCCCTACGATGGGAGGGGAGTGCCATGCGGACAGGGAGCCCACCCCTGCCCTCCCAAAGGGAGGGGGTGCCATGCGGACTCATCTTATATGACTTTGAAGCATGTGTAATCAACGCAGAAGCTCCCCTCCTCTTGGGAGGGGTTGGGGGTAGGCTCCCACAGCGCCAGCAGCTCCCCTCCCATCGTAGGGGAGGGGTAAGGGGTGGGGTCAGTAATCCTATTCTACATGATTTGAACTTCTCCGTTGACCCCCTTAACTCTGTGTAAGATTATTGTCAGGAAAATTCACAATTATTTAATGGTTGTGAAAGAATGCTAATTGGATGAATGAGAACACTCGGGGTGTTCGGAAGTGTCCAAAAGTGCCTTTTTGTGCAAGTAAAAGCTGTTTGGATCCAAAACAGAGTCTCGTTGGCATCCAAGTAAAGTCTTATTGAAATGCAAGTAAAGTCTGATTTGACCCCAAGTAGAGTCTAAGTAATGTTTACGTAGAGTCTGTTTAGGGTCGTTCCAGACATTACTTACACCTGTTCCGCCGTCATCTACGCCTCGTTCCGCCGTCACCATCCACTTGTAGATGCCGTCGGAACGGGCGAAAACACCGATCCGAACGACCCTTAGATGACGTTTCTTCGAAAAACCATAATTCTTACTTTTGAAAGTTTGCTGGGTGCCCTTACGGGCAGAACCCTCGTTAGAAAGTATAGTCTTTTTGACCCAAAAGTACTATGTTTATGACCCCCAATCACTATGTTTTTGGGTGCTAAAGACTATATTTTTGTGAGCGAATAATGGTGATTACCATAAGTTGTTCATTATCAATGGCTTACTAAACCCCGTCAGAATCGCTCAATTTCGACCGAGAGGGCAGTTGGTTCTCTCCGTGCCCGTATTTCGCGTTAAACGAAGTTAATTCGTCAAGATTATTCAAAATTTTAACAAACAGATAATGCCTGATTCCGAAATACGGACACCAGTGCTATTTTCATGTAAGAATTCTGTTTTATTGGGCTATCTAAAGAATTCGTTCCTTTATGTCGTTTTATGCCATAAAGGTAGGCTTCATTCGGAAAAAGCCAAAAAAAATTTTGATATTTCACTCATTTGCACTACCTTTGCACCCAGCTTACAAGGTGTAGGCCAAGGGGTGCTGCGATTGTCGCGGCTGAGATAATACCCTCAGACCTGATCCGGATAATGCCGGCGTAGGAATGATCGAGCAAGGCTCACGAGAAAAACGTGAGGTTTTTCTTTCTTCTCTCCCCCTTATTCTTTATTCAATTATTAATAAGGTAACATGAAAAAAGTATTTGTTTTCAGTATGATCATGGCCATGACAGCGCAGGTACATGCCGTTCGGCCAGATGACAACGACTCCCTCCGCATGGAACAGCTGCAGGAGGTGGTAGTGAAAGGTGTGTGGGTACAGAAAGACGCACCCTTTGCAGTAGCGAATATTAAAAAGAAGGAGTTGCAAGACTTCTCCAAGACCGGACAAGAATTACCCTTCCTGTTCTCACAGACTCCTGGTGTGTTGGCATGGAGCGAGAACGGTGTGGGAACGGGAACCACTTATATGCGTATCCGTGGCGCCGGAGGATCACGTATCAATGTCACCCTCGACGGAGTGCCACTGAACTCCCCCGAAGACCAGTGCGTGTTCTGGGCGAACATGAACTCGTATGCCTCCCTGTTGGGCAGCGCACAGATTCAGCGTGGCGTGGGCACCTCCACCAATGGCGATGGTGCCTTCGGCGGAACGATCTCCCTCTCTACAAAGACACCGGCCACCCGTCCCGGCGGTGAGGTGAACTTCAGCTACGGATCATATAACACGTTCAATGTGGGCGGTTCGTTCTCTACAGGATTGCTCTGGAACCATCTGATCTTCGAAGGAGCCTATCACGAGACCAACACCGACGGATATATCCACGGCACCGGCGGTCGTTCAGGCAGTTACTATGGCGGTCTTAGCTGGATGGCGGATGATATCGTCATCAGATACAAGAACATCGGAAACTTCGAAAAGACCGGACAGGCATGGAACGCAGTGACTGCAGGTAACGACGACCTCTCACTGATGGACGGCACATACGGGATGACGACAGGCATCAAGACCTACAAGGATCTTTATGACGTAGGACTCGGACGCTACAACTCGCTCTATGAGCATTTCTCCTACGATGCCGAAGGCAACTTCGCCCGCGATGCCAACGGCAACTACCTGACGGAGCGGCACATGATGAACAACGGTAAGCCTTGGGACAAGTCCACTGACAACTTCTGGCAGAACCACAACATCCTTTCGGCAGCCTGGAACATCAACGACAACTGGAGCACCATGGCCTCCCTACACTATACCCATGGCTATGGTTATTACAAAGAATTCCGCTACGATAACAAGATCAAGAAACTCGGTCTGCCCAACAGCGAATACAACGGTGATGCCTTAGGAGGTGCGAAGAGAACCGACTGGGTACGCAAGAAAGGACTGGAACAGGATTCCTACGGCCTGGTATGGAATATCAACTACAAGGATAACGACTGGGACGTGATCGGAGGACTGTCGGTACAACAGTTCAGTGGTAACCACTTCGGATATGCCACCTACCTGAGCAACGACGCCCTGCGCTCTCTGCTGATGAAAAACGGTGACTACCATTACTATGACTCCGATGCCAAGAAATTCGACGGTAACGTTTTCATCAAGGCGCTCTATCACCTCTCCGACAGTTGGGATGCCTTTGCCGACATGCAATACCGCCGTGTGACGTACAAGACCGACGGCTATAACGACAAGTTCGTTCAAGACGAAGCTACCGGTCTCTACGGCAAGCATTATTTGGACATCGATGAGGATTATAACTTCTTCAACCCCAAGGCAGGCTTCAGCTTCCATAACGGCGGACACCGTGCCTTCGCCTCACTGGCATTAAGCCATCGCGAACCGGAACGCAACAACTTCACCGACAACGGAAACTACCCCTCGCCGAAAGCAGAGTCACTGCTTGACTTTGAAATGGGATACAGCTTTGCCACACCCGTATGGCGTGCCGGAGCAACCCTTTACTACATGAGCTACGACAACCAGCTGGTTCAGACGGGTGCAAAGAGTGATATCGGCGAGCCGCTGACAGCGAACGTCAAAGACTCCTATCGCACTGGTGTTGAGCTGACAGCTGGATGGGACATCACACCCTGGCTCACCCTCGAAGGAAATGCCGCATTGAGCATCAACAAGATCAAAGACTTCGATGAGTTCGTGGAAGACTGGGACGACTGGAAGGACAACCCCGATGCTGCAAAATACCACTGTGACGGTAATGGCGACGAACTCCGTCAGTTCCATTATGACAACTCCACACTGGCATTCTCGCCTTCAGCCATCCTCAACGGATTCCTGAACTTCCACTACAAAGGATGGCAAGCCGTATGGCATACGGGGTATGTGAGTCGCCAGTACCTGGACAACACAGAGCACGAAGACCGCTCTCTGCCCGCCTACTCCACTACGAATGTCAACCTGAGCTATACGCTTCCGTTGAAGGCCATCGGCGTGAAAGAAGCTGTATTTGGCGTGAACCTGAACAACATCTTTAATGCCCGCTATGCCAGCAGCGGCTGGGTGTATTCAGCCATCGCCGAGAGCTACGGCCATACCAACGACAACCGCTATTATCAGATCGGATTCATCCCGATGGCCGGCTTCACTGCCATGGGTAGCATCACCTTACGATTCTAAAGAAAGGATATGGAGTTTACTCAGTTCATTCAGGAATATGGATTGGATGCCTTTACCACCGTGTTGGGCATCCTTTACATTATCCTCGAATACCGCGCAAGCATACTGTTATGGGTGGTAGGAATTGTCATGCCCGCTCTGGACATTTATCTGTATTGGGGTCATGGACTCTACGGAGATGCGGGTATGGCTGCCTACTACACCATAGCAGCTGTTTATGGCTATGTGGCATGGAAGATCAGCGAGCGCCGAAATGGACAAGCCAACGTGGAGAAAAGCCATTCGGATGCCGCCGCAACGATTGGGATCACTCATTTCAAACGCGCACATATCCTCCCCTCTTTCTGCTTCTTCCTCGCAGCCTGGGGCATCACCTATTTCGTACTGACACGTTTCACCAACAGTACCGTTCCTTTGCTCGACTCGTTTACCAATGCCCTCAGCTTTGTTGGCTTATGGGCACTGGCCCGAAAATACTTGGAACAATGGATCATCTGGATCATCGTAGATGGCATCAGCTGCTATCTCTACCTTGTCAAAAACATTCCCTTCAAGGCATCCCTCTACGGACTGTATGTGGTGATTGCCATCTTGGGCTACATCAAATGGAAAAGGATGATGGGGACGGAAATTCATCTTAATAAATAGCCTGTGTTTATGCACATTTAGCCAAAAAACATTAAAATAGGGAAAAAGCTCAAAGAATCTTACGAAAACGTTTGCATAGTATCAAAATAACACTTATCTTTGCAACGTTATTAAGACATATAATGCTCACAATTGTGAGATTATATATTCAATGCTCGTGAGAGTATTTCCCTATAAACTTGAGTTAATTTAGTTTTTATGAAACGGCCCGCTCGTGAAGAGTAGGCCGTTTTGTTTTATCTATTATCCAAAAGAGATGAAAAAAAACTCCTTTAAACTACTTCTTCAGTTTAAAGGAGTTCTCTATGCTTACAAGTTCATCAGAGAATGTTGAGTCAATCTTCATACGCTGCTCCACCTGCGTACAACTATGGATCACCGTACTATGGTCGCGGTTTGCCACCAGTTTGCCAATCCTGCTGGCAGGCATCTTGGTGTATTTCTGTGCGAGATACATAGAGACCTGCCGTGCCACCACCAGTTCATGCTTGCGCGATCGACTTGACATGGCTGTAGGCGAAACATTGAAGTGACGACAAACATTATCAACGATTTCATCAACCGTCAAAGGATGATCATCTACTTTCACCGCCCGTTTGATCACACGCTCAGCCAGCTTCATGTCGATATTCCCATTATATACAATAGAGAAAGCAAGCAACGAGTTAACCACGCCTTCCAGATCTCGAACGCTTCCATTGGCTGTCTCCGCAATAAACTGCACTACATCCGAAGGAATCTTCAATCCGTCGCGTTTGATCTTATTCTGAAGGATATCGATGCAAAGCTGTACGTTCGGTCTTTCCAGTTCTGCAATCAGACCACACGAGAAGCGAGTGATCAGTCGCTCATTCATACCTTGCAAGTCAACCGGTGGACGGTCGGAGGCAAGGATGATCCTCTTTCCATTGCGGAAAAGATGATTGAAGATATGGAAGAAAGTATCCTGAGTCCTCACGGCTGTCACCCACTCCTGTACATCATCCACAATAAGCATGTCAATGGTTTGGTAGAAGTTGATGAAGTCGTTGATCTTATTCTGCAACTTGGCATTCGAATACTGGATAGTAAACAGTCGCGCACTGACGTAGAGCACCCTTTTCTGTGGATACAGTTCCTTCGTACGCACACCAATGGCATTGATCAGGTGTGTCTTTCCACATCCACTTGGCCCATAGATGAACATAGGATTGAACTGCGTGGTTCCGGGATGCTCAGCAATTGACAAGCCCACACTGCGTGGCAGTTTATTGCTGTCGCCCTCAATATAGTTCGCAAAGGTCTGATGGGGATTCAACTGACTGTCTATTTCCTGAGGTTGTGCTGCATCAAGTTCTGTCGGTGACTGATTACCACGGGTCTTCTCCCTGGGCATAACCACATCGGTCGCATTCTCGTCAGCCTGGAAATCTTGTGTCAGGTGGTTTGTGCTATCCGTTACCACACGATACGTAAGCTTCGTTCCCACACCAAAAACACGCACAAGCACCTTCTTCAACAGGTCCACATAGTGTTCCTCCAAGTACTCGTAGATGAACGAGCTTGGAACCTGTACCAACAAAGTCTTGATCGCAGGCTTGTACGACTCAAAGACCAGTGGTCTGAACCATGTGTTGAACTGCTGCTCAGTAACGTTCTCCTCAATCAAATTGAGGCAACTTTCCCAGCAAGCACGGGCGTTTATACTCATAATTAATAATGTGGTTAGTCTTTCGACGTATTCTGTCAATACGAAGGTCCGTATTTTGACAATGCAAAGGTAAGAAAGATTCTTGACACAAACAAATCATCTGATTTATCTTTTTTTAATGATTCTCCGTAAAATGCGTGTTGCAGGTACTTTAGGAAACTGGTCATAAAGCCAAACAACTATTTGGTATTGCAAAATTTTAACTTGTTGCAAATCAAGAGGTTATTAAAAAGAAGCACAAAAGGAGATTCTATGATCCCCTTTTGACAAAATTCTTTGAAAAGTAGCGATAAGTAATCACTTACGCATTTATTGGGAACAAAAAATCAAAAAAGATTTTATTTAGATGATTTTTAAATTGACCCATTATTTGTCTTTTCTTCCGAACAAAGAGAAATGCACATAACGTTTCGGATGTGCCTTCAGGTTCACCAACAGAGAATCGGCATCACGCATCGTTGCGTTCAGGTTACGATAAAGTTCCTGATCGTGCATAAGCAATCCGATAGAGCCCTCCTTGCTGTTCAGTTGTGCTGTGAGCTGCTCCACGTTATTGAGCGTTGCGTTCACCTTTTCCATTGTCTGTGCCACATTTACTCCGGCAAGATTCGCTGTCAGTGTATGAGCATTATCAAGCACCCCATTGGCACGGTTCATCATTCCCGGCACCTCCTTGTTCAGTTTCGCCAACAGAGAGTTCACCTCACGTGTAGTGTTCGTGAGGTCTCCCGTCACCGATTCAATATGATGTAACGAGTGTGCGATGGCTGGATCAGCCAGTATCGTGTTCAGGCTGGCCAAGATACTGTCCAGTTTCGGCAATAGTTTCTCTACGGCAGGAACCATTTCCTTCACCTTCCCCATGGCACCGGCATTGATCGCCCCTTCGATGATGCCCCCTTCTTCCAGTCGGTCGGCAGTATGGTCACCAAGCATCAGGTTCACCTGCACATTGCCCAGCAGGTCGCTGACAATTTCCGCTGTACTTCCTTTGGGGATGCGAAGACTGGGATCAATACCCGCCTCAATCTTGATGTCGCCGGGATGCTCATAGTCATAGTCTATACGTTTCACCACACCGACTTTATAGCCATCGGCATAGATAGGACTCGAAGAGGTAAGGCCACTGATATCACTGAACGACATATAATATTTGGTATCTGTAGAAAAGATATTCAGTCCTTTCAAGTAATTCATTCCAAAGAACAGAATCACCAATCCTAAGATAGCCACCAATGCAATTTTAATCTCTTTCTTCATGATTATTGTTATTTGCTATTTTTGTCCCGATTCGCCTTAAACTCCCTGATAGCCTGTACGACATCCATCTTCTCCCCATTTCTGAAAGCAATGATGAAAGCATTAGGGAATTTGTTCAGGATCGATTTCCTCAGTCGGTAGATCTCGTTGTAATCCTCAGAGCTACCCAGCGTATATTTATGGTAGCCTCCCTCCTGATAGGTACCGATGTCCTTCACTCCCTTGAAACGGGCACTGTTCAATGGTACAGCCTTGGTATCAGCCATGATCTGAACCTTGAACACCGGTCGTGCCGAATCACTTGCGTTTGGTTCCTGCAGCTGTTCCCGCTGTCCGTTTTGAGGTTGTTGTTTTTGTTCCGACTCCTGTCTTGCTGCTGTTTTTCGTTCCTCCTTTGCTTCCGGTTGTTTTTCCTTTTCCGGCACGATCGTTGGAAGACTTACTGTCTGATCGGCCTCCGGGAGGAAAGGGGTGGATACTCCTCCAAAGTATTTCTTCTTATAAGCGATAAATGCATTATAGAATCCTCTGGCATATTTATCCGGGGCATCCTTCGAGTTCAGGAAACGCTCCTCATCCGGTGTGGAGATAAAGCCCAGTTCAAGCAGACATCCGGGCATGGATGACAAACGCAGCACGGCTAAATTATCCTGATGGGCTCCTCCGTTGGCTCTGCCCGTAGCGGCGCACATGTTACGCTGCATCAGCTTTGCCAGTTCCACGCTCCGTTCCATGTAGGTATCCTGAATAAACTCAAACATGATGTTGCTTTCTGGTGAGTTCGGATCAAAACCGGCATAGTGCTGTTTATAGTCTTTCTCCATCACGATCACGGCATTCTCCCGCTTGGCCACTTCCAGATTCTCCATGATACCTTTCTTGCCAGAGTTCCTGCCCCTACCTAATGTGTAAGTTTGGAATCCCCGGGCAATCTTACCTCCCGGCAGGGCATTGATATGTACAGAGATAAAAAGATCAGCCTTATTGCGGTTAGCAATCTCCGCACGTTGCCAAAGTTCAAGGAACACATCGGTTTTTCGCGTATAGATCACTTTCACATCAGGACAGTTCCGTTCAAGGAACCTTCCCAAGGCCAATGCCATCTTCAGCGTGAGATCCTTTTCTTTCGAGATCTTCCCCACGCAACCAGTGTCCTTACCCCCGTGCCCGGCATCGATCACCACCACAAATTTCTTTCCGGCGGCCTCTGCACACAGGGGCAGCGACAGAAGCATCATAACCCAGAGTAGTATCTTTTTGCCCATACGCGTTGTAAAATTAAGCATTTAAAGATAAAAAACCGGAAATCATCTCCGAGTTTTATCATTTATTAAGTGTAATGTCACAGCAGCGCCCTCTGTTTGCGCCCCCATGGGAGGATTCCTCTTGGTCACCGTGACTGTCAGCTCCTCCATTTGCGGAAATCGGTTGAACATCGCTTCGCCCATCCTCCCTGCCAGATGTTCCAGCAGGTTGGACGGCGTAAGCATCTCATTTTTTATGATTTCATATATTTCCGCATAATTCAGTGTACAGGACACATCATCCTTCCGCACCGCTTCGGTGAGATCTGTTTTCACCCTGAGATCCACGATGAATTCCCCACCAGTGACACGCTCCTGCGCCATCACGCCATGACAGGCATGGAAGCGCAGTCCCTTCAGTTCGATGTATCCTGATTCTATTCTCATTATCCACAACGGCTGGCACCGCAATTGGTACAGATCAGACAGCCCTCCTGATACACTAATGTCTCCTGACCACAGTTTGGACATTTCTGTCCTTTGGCCTGTGTACCGTCGGAGATATATTTCTTCAGTGCTCTCTCCACGCCCACCTTCCATGTGTTGATACTCTCGCTCTTCAACTGTAGTGAGCTGACGAGTTTGATCACATGTTCGATCGGCATACGGTATCGCAGCACACCCGAGATCAGTTTGGCATAGTTCCAGTACTCAGGATTGAATTTCTCAGACAATCCTTCCACTGTAGTCTTGTATCCCCGTTTGTTCTCAAACTGGAAGTCATAGCGTTTCGATCCGTCTTCGTTCACTTGCTTGATGATCTTTCCCTTCACCACCGATTTCGGCAGCATGATACCCTCCTCATCGTCTTGCAGTCCTGTGAAGATCTCATAGGGATAGCCGTCAAGCAGTCCGACGAAGGCCACCCATTTCTCCTTGTTATTCTGGAAGCGCACCACGTCACACTCCAGAGTCTGTGGTCTCACCTCCGTCACTTCGGGATGCTTGCAGGGTGCCGGTTCCGGTTTCTCTTCCTTTTTCTTCTTCTCGTTCACCTGAATCATCACGCCCGACCTACTGCCGTCGCGGTAGATTGTGCAGCCCTTACAGCCACTGCGCCATGCCTCGACATAGAGACGGTTTACCAATGCCTCATCGACATCATTCGGCAGGTTCACCGTCACACTGATCGAGTGGTCCACCCACTGCTGGATAGCTCCCTGCATTTTCACCTTCATCAACCAGTCCACATCGTTGGCTGTCGCTTTATAATAAGGTGAGCGCGCAACCAGATCATCAATTTCCTCCTGCGAGTAGCGTTTCTCTGTGTCGATACCATTGATGCGCATCCACTCGATAAACTTCTTATGATAGACAATATATTCCTCAAACGAGTCACCCACCTCATCGACGAAATCGACATGCACGTCGGTATCATTGGGATTCACTTTCCTGCGACGTTTGTACACAGGCATGAATACCGGTTCGATACCGCTGGTAGTTTGTGTCATCAGCGATGTCGTACCCGTAGGTGCAATCGTCAGACAGGCAATGTTCCTTCGTCCGTATCTTTTCATCTCCTCATACAGTTCGGGCGCAGCATCCTTAATACGCAGGATAAAAGGATTTGCCTTTTCGCGTTCCGCATCATAAATCTCGAAAGCGCCACGTTCCTTAGCCATTTGCACCGATGCCCCATAGGCCGCCAGTGCCAGGGTCTTATGCACGTTCACGGAGAAATCCGTCGCCTCCTGCGTACCATAACGCAGCATCATGGCAGCAATCATATCGCCCTCGGCCGTGATGCCCACACCCGTACGGCGTCCCATGGAACTCTTCCGTTTGATTTTCTCCCACAGATGGTACTCAGCACCTTTTACTTCGTTGCTCTGGGGATCTGCCTTCACCTTCTCCATAATAAGGTCGATCTTCTCCAATTCCAGGTCAACGATATCGTCCATCAGTCGCTGGGCGTATCCCACATGTTTCCTGAACAGTTCATAATCGAAATAGGCCTCCTTGGTGAACGGGTTCACCACATAACTATACAGATTGATGCTCAGCAGTCGGCAGGAGTCATACGGACAAAGCGGTATCTCACCACAAGGATTTGTTGAAACGGTGCGGAAGCCCAAGTCAGCATAACAGTCGGGGATACTCTCCCTGAGGATCGTGTCCCAGAACAGCACACCAGGCTCGGCACTCTTCCATGCATTGTGCACAATCTTTTCCCACAGGTCCTTTGCCCGGATAGTCTTCTTTACATAGGGATTCTCGCTATCTACAGGAAACTGCTGAACGTATTCCTTGTCATGAATGGCGGCTTCCATGAACGCATCGTCGATCTTCACGCTCACATTCGCGCCGGTCACCTTCCCTTCGGTCATCTTTGCATCGATGAATGCCTCCGAGTCGGGATGCTTGATTCCCACGCTGAGCATCAGTGCACCGCGCCGGCCATCCTGAGCCACCTCGCGCGTACTATTACTATAACGCTCCATGAAAGGGACGAGCCCCGTGGAAGTCAGAGCCGAATTGTTCACCGGCGAGCCTTTCGGACGGATATGCGTGAGGTCATGCCCCACCCCACCACGGCGTTTCATCAGCTGCACCTGTTCCTCATCAATGCGTAAGATAGCACCATAGCTGTCGGCATCACCGTCGAGACCGATCACGAAGCAGTTCGACAGCGAGGCCACTTGGAAATTGTTGCCGATACCTGTCATCGGACTACCTGCCGGTACGATATATCTGAAATGGTCGAGCAGATGGAATATCTCCTCGGCCGACATCGGGTTCTTGTATTTCTTCTCTATACGGGCAATTTCGTTGGCGATACGCCAGTGCATGTCTTCCGGACTCTGTTCATAGATATTGCCGAAGCTGTCTTTCATGGCGTACTTGTTCACCCAGACACGGGCGGCCAGTTCATCGCCATTGAAATACTCCAAAGAAGCCTTGAACGCTTCATCATACGTATAAGTTCTCATGATGATTTGAATGATTAAATGCAATTTGGTGCAAAGTTACAATAAAAATCAAATAATCAAGAATGAATAAAAAGAAATCTCATGAAAAGGACAGGATTTTTTATTTTTTTATTTTTTCCATGAAATATTGGAGTATCTGTTTCCCGTTTTGGAAAACTTATCGTATCTTTGCAACGAGAAAAGTTTCCAAAATGAAAAACTTAGAGAACAGAAGAAGCATCCGCAAATATGCGAATCGTGACATCAGTGAGGTGTTGCTCAACAGTTTGTTGGCCAAAGCAGAACGCACACAGACCATGGGCAACCTGCAGTTATACAGTGTGGTTGTCACCCGCGACCCACAGATGAAGGCAAAGTTAGCACCTGCCCATTTCAACCAGCCCATGGTGACCAGTGCCCCCGTGGTGCTGACATTCTGTGCCGATTTCCGCCGTACCACACGATGGGCAGAGAACCGCAACGCCGTTCCTGGCTACAACAACTTCCTGTCGTTCATCAATGCCGCCACCGATGCCTTGCTCTATACACAGACGTTCTGCAACCTTGCCGAGGAAGAGGGGTTGGGCTACTGCTATCTCGGCACTACCGTCTATATGCCGCAGTCGATCATCGAGACATTGAAACTGCCGAAGCTTGTCATGCCTGTGGCCACCATCACATTGGGATGGCCCGACGAGAATCCTCCCCTCTCCGACCGTCTGCCCCTACGTGCCATCGTCCATCACGAGACATTCCGCGACTACTCGCCAAAACGCATTGACGACTTCTATCAGGAGAAAGAGAACCTTCCTGTGAACCAAGAATTCGTACAAGTAAACGGAAAAGAAACATTAGCACAAGTATTCACCGACATCCGCTATACGAAAAAAGACAACGAAGCGATGTCGGCGGGTCTTCTCGATGCTTTGCGCAGACAAGGTTTCCTTCCTTGACCCCCATGCTGGGCACACAGAACAAATAAAGGATGCTACCTCCCGGCAGCATCCTTTTTAATTTGTGTTTTATGGTTTACATAAAAATTAAGAGAGAGATTCTTATGGACTTGAATGTCCTTCTATAGTTGATACGAGAATCCCTCTCAAAAGGGTAATCATCCCACCACAAATTTTTAATTAATTAACAGAGAATTAATTGCGTGAGATGGTAACTGTGAGGTCTGAGATATCATAAGCGAAACTGAAATCAGTATGGATATACTTATTTGTCCTAAATGTCTGTATCGAGGAGTTAAGAACCGATGCCCGAAGCCTTAGCACCGCCTTCGGCAATAATAGTTCCGCCAGTGATGACGATAAAACTGGGAAAGGGAGAGAATAAAATTTTGAATAAATGGTTAGTTCGTTTCGGCGTTTTTCATCCTCAACAATCGAAGGGATACGAGCCTGAAAGCCATACATATGTATGAAATAGACATCGTTAACATGGCCAAGCCACAGTTTTCGGGATCCAAGAAAAAAGAGTTCGTGGAACAAAACAATTTGTTTTGTTGTTGAAAAAGCCTTTACTAACATGCAAAGATATACCTTTTTGGAGAACAAAACAAATTGTTTTGTACCACGAAGTCTGTGTAGATAAAATGCAAGGAAGTATGTTTCAGATGACAAGAAAGGGGTTTTCACAAGATAACCGCAGTATCCTTGTAAAGAGAAAAATATACGCAACAAGTAAAAATACCTGTTGCGTATATCCTTTGCCAATACGGTGACAATGTAATTCCTGATTTGTTGACTGTCTTACTCGACCACAATTGGCTTGTACTTCGGCACAAGAGCCTTCATGATGCTCCATCCAATGATATATGCCACGGCACAGATACAGAAGATGATCATGTAACCGGCAGGTTTACCTTCGAAGCCCATAAACTGGAAGGCAGCACCCTGTTGCTCTGCATAGGTGAAGAGGTTACCCGAACACTTGTTGATCAGCATGGAACCTAAACCGCCTGCCATGGCGCCGATACCCGTGATAGTAGCAATAGTTGACTTCGGGAACATGTCGCCGATCGTAGAGAAGAGGTTGGCCGACCATGCCTGATGTCCAGCACCTGCCAGACCGATGATGATCGCAGGCCACCATGCCGGATCTATCGGACTACCCTGCCAAGAAGCTAACGGCTGTGCCAAGAGTGCTGTCATCGGGAAGAAAGTGAAGAGCAACATGGCACGCATACGTCCTGCGTAGGCACCCATTCCCTTCTTCTCTACGAAGTACTTAGGCAGATAACCACCGAAGATCGAGAGTACGGTAACGATGAAATAAAGGGTGAAGATCAGCACCTGTCCCATCGTGGAGCTTGATTTGTATCCAAACTGATCAGAGAAATAAGCGGGTGCCCAAAAAAGGAAGAACCACCAAACACCATCGGTCATGAACTTTCCAACAATAAACGACCATGTCTGCTTGAAGGTAAAGCACTTAGCAAAACTGATCTGCGGACCTTCATCATTGGCATCCTTCGGATCCTCATCGGTCTCAGCATCCTGATTGATATACGTGAGCTCAGCAGCATTCACATGCTTGCTCTTGGAAGGTTTGTCGTAGATGAAAACCCAGAGGAACATCCAGATAAAGCCCAGGGCACCAATGATGATAAATGCCATCTCCCAACCAAACAGTTCTGCCAGCGGCGGAATGCTGATAGGTGCTGCCAAGGCACCCACAGATGCACCGGCATTAAAGATAGATGTGGCGAATGCACGGTCCTTCTTGGGGAAATACTCGGCGGTCACCTTGATGGCTGCTGGGAAGTTACCCGACTCTCCGGCTGCCAATACCGACCGACAGAAAAGGAACAGATAGACACTGATGGTAGCGATGCTCACGGCAGTCACCGAACCAGCCTCTACGGCACGCAACGCCTCAATAGAAGCGATACCCTCATACTTCATCGTCACCCATCCGCAGGCAGCGTGCATACAGGCACCCAACGACCACACGAAGATGGCCCAAAGATAACCTTTCTTTGTACCCATCCAGTCGATAAACTTTCCTGCAAAGAGACAGAATACGGCATAGAGGATGGAGAACACGGAAGTAATAGTACCGTAATCAGCATCGGTCCAGTGGAACTCAGGCGCGATAAAGTCCTTCCAAGTCAGCGAAAGCACCTGTCGGTCGAGATAGTTTACGGTTGTTGCGAAGAACAACATCGAACAGATAATCCAACGATAGTTGGTCATTTTAGTAGTTTGTACTGCATTCATAATATTTTAATGCTTGATTGTTATGCTTGTCAAAAGCTGAGAACTTTGTGCAAAGTTACGAAAAATAATCTGAACGAGTGATGGATTACGCAAATTTTTTACGTAAACGTTTTAGGATCAGTCTTGGAAATACACTCGTTTGACACGGTTTGACACTCCCGTCAGCACCTCGTATGGGATGGTGTCCAGACAGTCGGAGAGCACTGTTACGGGCAAGTGGTCACCGAAGATTTCAACAGAATCGCCCTCTTGACAAGGGATATCGGTTACGTCAATCATTGCCACATCCATACAGATATTCCCCACATAAGGTGCTTTTTTCCCATTTACCAGACAATAGCAGCGCCCACGCCCCAGATGGCGGTTCAGTCCATCGGCATAGCCAATAGGAATAGCGGCGATAATGCTGTCACGAGTCAGCTTGCCCTTCCGGCTATACCCCACCGTTTCAGAAGCAGGCACCTTCCGCAGCTGCAGGATAGTTGTCTTCAACGTGCTCACGTTACTGAGAATCTGATTATCGCGGGGATTCACACCATAGAGGCCAATGCCCAGACGACACATATCCATCTGTCGTTCCGGGAAGTGCTCTATACCTGCCGAGTTGTCCATGTGCCGCAGGATCCGATGACTGAATGCCGCCTGCAGCTGTTGACTTCCCTGTTGGAAAAGACTGAACTGTTTGGCAGAGAACTGATCGAAGTCATCACTGTCGCTACCCACGAAATGGGAGAACACTGAACGGGGTATCACCGCTTGTTGGTGGTGCAAGCGATCGATAAGTTCCTCCATATCTGTCAGGGGATTGAAGCCCAAGCGATGCATGCCTGTATCGAGTTTGATGTGTACTGGCCATCCCGTGATTCCCTCCTTACGTGCTGCCTTGATGAGCGCATCGAGCAAGCGGAAAGAATAGACCTCTGGTTCAAGATCATAGTCGAACATCGTCTTGAAGGCAGTCATTTCAGGATTCATGATCATGATATTACTGGTTATTCCAGCCTTACGTAACGTCACGCCCTCGTCAGCCACCGCCACGGCGAGATAATCCACACGATGATCTTGTAAAGTCTTGGCAATCTCCACCGCACCGGCACCATAGCCATCGGCCTTGATCATACACACCATCTTCGTCTCGGGTTTCAAGAATGAGCGGAAGTAGTTCAGGTTGTCCACCAAAGCATTCAGATTCACCTCCAAGATCGTCTCGTGCACCTTCTGCTCCAATAGTTCTGTGATACGCTCGAAGCCAAAGCGTCTGGCACCCTTCAGTAAGATGACCTCGTTGCGCAAATGCAGGAAGTGGTCGGAAATCAGGAACTCCTCTAAACTACGAAAAGCATGACACTCCAAATCCCCTATCTTCTCACTGCGGAGATAATGGGCGATTTCCTCACCGATACCCATGAGCTTTCCTATGCCGCGACCACGCAACAGGGCAATCACCTTATCATATAGCTGTTCGGGACGTTCTCCGCTCTGGTCGATATCGCTCAAGATGACCGTGCGTTGGCGGCTCTGCTGTTCTGGACGGCGGTTCATGAAATCGAGTGCAATGGCCAATGAGTTGATATCGGAATTATAGGAGTCATTGATCAGCGTGCATCCGCGCTGACCCTCCTTTACCTCCAGACGCATGGCAACAGGCTCCAGGAGAGGCATGCGCTTGGTCAGCTCCTCCTGTGTCAAACCTAACTGGAGTGCTGTGACGGCACAAGTGACAGAGTTGTCTATTGAAGCCTCATCAATGAACGGAATCGTATATTGGCCTTCTATACCTTTATATATATAGGACACGCACGTGGAGAATTGCGAAGGAGAGGTTCCTGTTCTCATCACCTCCTTCACAAAGAAGGTTGCATCACGGTTCTCTCGCGACCAGGTAAGACGTTCTCCTTTGTATCCACTCCGGCGCATACAACGGCTCACCGTGTCATTGTCGGAACAATAGACCACAGCACTGGTATCATGGAAAAGTTGTAACTTCTCCGTACACTTCTCATCCAACGAACGGAAGTTCTCCTGATGAGCACTTCCTAAAGAGGTAAACACACCCACCGTTGGCTGGATGATATCATGTAATGACAGCATTTCCCCTGGTTCACTGATACCCGCTTCAAAGAGTCCGATGCGGGTATTCTCGTTCAACAGCCATACCGACAGGGGAACACCAATCTGTGAGTTGTAGCTTTTCGGCGAACGGGTCACCGACAAAGGCTCTGTCTGCTGTTGTGCCGAAGGGTCGTGAGACAGTCCCACACCTGAGAGCAGTTGATACAGCCACTCCTTCACCATGGTTTTTCCATTACTGCCGGTGATACCCACGATGGGGATATTGAACTCATCACGATGACGTTCAGCCAATCGCTGTAAGGCAGCCAACGTATCCACGACTTTCAGGAAATTAGCCTGCGGATAAAGATCCTCATATTGAATAGGCACCACCTGTACCACGAAGTTCCTCACTCCACGGCGATACAGATCGCTTATATATTGATGACCATCGTTTCGTTTTGTCTTTAAGGCAAAAAAAAGTGTTTCCTCGGGAAAGCATAGCGAACGACTGTCGGTGAGCAGCCAACGCACATTGGCATCCTGTGTTCCAAAACGACGTGCCCCTATCAGGGTCGTAATCTTCTCAATTGTATATGTCATGATACTTTCAATGTCGTTATTATACTATTTTCATGCAAAAATACACAAAATATCCGAAACAGAAAGCAATCCCTCGAAGAAATTACAAATTCAGTCCGGATCAAGCCCGTATTTCTTTCGGAAAGACTGCAAGCGCTGTTGAGCCTGCATTAAAAACTGATGATACTCTTCACTATCGGGATGAAAGGGTTTATGCTGTAGTGCCTGTCGGATCGGACGGTATTCCTCTATGAAGCGGAAAGTATCTTTTGAGAAAAAGGTATCGGCGAAACACTGCCAGATATATTCCACAGCCTGATCGGAAGGATGGATCATATCAGCCGCATAGAAACGATAGTCACGCAATTCATCGTTCATGATTTCGTAGGCAGGGAAATAAGCGAGCGGATAGTTGTCTTGTACATGTTCTTTGACAACGTGGTGACATGCCAAGAGGAGGGTCGCTTTCGATAGCTGACTGCCATGGAATCCATATTTAGCGTAACGGATAGGACTCACCGTAAGGATAATCTTGACAGTAGGACGGAGGCGTTTCAAGAGGGATATAGCCTCATCAAGGGATGCGGCACACTCTTCCACCGTCAGTTCTCTCTCATCAAAGAGACGCTGCGGTCGTTTCTGACAGTTATCCACCACTTCTCCTGTCTCCTTCAGGATATATACATGATTGGTGCCCAAGGTTAGAATCACCACATCAGGAACAGGGAAGCGTAAAGCATCCGAGGAAGAAGGAGGATCCGCAACAGTTTCTTCCCGGGAGAACATCTGTTGCAGGGTATGCAGGATACTGACTGGGTTGTACATCACGCCAAAGGGATTCACAACGGTGCGGAACTGCTGGTCACAGAAATGCTGTCCTATATTCGCAGCAAAACAGCTGCCCACAAAGAGAAGTTGGTCGCTGGGGGCAATCTGCCATACCGATTTCCCGACATGTACCTTTGTTTGAAGTTCCATTTGATTAAATCCTTTCGTCTTTAGCTCCTGCTCACCTGCAGTCCGGTTGTACTCAATGACATCTCGACGAAACGGGCATTAGCATTCGGACGGTGATGGATGAGTCGTTGTTTGATTCGTGCTGCCGCCTCAGGATCCTTGGCCACCATATAGAGATAACCGCCTCCACCAGCACCGGAAAGTTTATAACCTAAGCACAGGTCATCAATCATACTGACAATGGCTTGTACCTCCGCCGGATTCGTTCCTTTGTCGATCGACTGGTTCTGGATCCATGTCTTACGAACCAATCGTCCCATCTCAAGGAAGTCGGCACGCTGAATGGTCTCATACATGTCCATCGCATGACTTTTCATCTCTCGCAGAAGTGCCAGTTCATCGTGCTGGTTCAGGAACATACGTCGGACAATCTCAGCCAGGATGGCCTTGGCAGTGCGGGTAATACCCGTGTAATAGAGGAGATGACAGGGACGGTATTCGGGTAATGTAAACAGGTCATTGGGTAACCAACGCACCACCGGGCTCTGATCCAATCCCCTTTCTGTCTGTAACAGCTTCACCCCTTGCAGGATTCCTCCGAACTGATCTTGCCAGCCACCACCCGTAGTCAGGAGCTGCTCCAGCACCAATGTGCGGTACCCTATCTCATTCTTATCCCACGCCAGTCCGCAGAAATCGCTCAATGACCCAAGAACGGTTGCAGCCAGTACACTGCTTGTCCCCAAGCCACTTCCCGCAGGAATAGCCGACAGCAGCGTAAGTTCAATACCACAGCCGAAAGCAGTGAGTTGATGTTCCAGAGTATCATATACCTCTGTGGTGAAACCAGGCAAGAAACCTGCCAAGGCCAATGCTGCCTTTGGGATAGAGAATGGACTGCCCACATGATTGAAATCGGACAGTTCCTCATAGGTACGCACCTCTTCCATTGCACCCAGATCGATGCTTCGAAGCATGATTTTGGGTTCCTTACAAGGACGGACATAGGTTTGCAGCGGAGGTTGTCCGTTCAGTTCGATGGCCAAGTTCACCACATTTCCCCCTTCCATCAGACAATACGGTGGTGTGTCACTCCATCCTCCGGCAATGTCAATGCGCACAGGAGAACGTCCCCATACGATCTGATCGCTATATACCGACATGCGTGGTGTCTGCTTTTCAGATAAGACCCGTTCTGTGAGTCCTTCCCGAAGAAGGGAGAAAGCCTTCTCTTCCCACTGGGAAGAAAGCGTCGAGTTGTCCCCTTCACGCAAACGAGCCAATTGAGAACGGAACATACTGTCGTGGACACGGGTAAGCAAAGGTGCCTGTTCTGAAACGGGTAAAGGATCTGCTATCTGATGGTTGACAAAGTCATTCGCCGCATTCTCCAAGTCTATCTGATAGAACACGCTATGTTCATAATTTCGTGCCAATGCAGGCCAGTTGTCAGTACGGAAAGCTGTACGCTGACGGATTAGCCTACGGAGATTTGCTTCAGCGGAGATCTCTTCGGCACTCATCTTCCTACTTTGCATCCACAAGCGTTTTCCCCCTTGCAGTTCAGGTTGGTGCATCATCCATCGTAGCAACAAACTGGCATCATGAAGATTTTCTGTCACTGGGAAGATCCTGGCACTTTGTAAGTCCTCGTGTCCTTCTATGACCGACACGTCAAGTTGCCGATCCTCAGTCCACTTCCGGAAAGGCCTTCCCAAGAACAGAGTTCGCTCATCGGTGAGGTCACCGCGGAAGAGATCATTATATCCATAAGGACGTACCACATAACCACGTTCTCCCACAGGAACGATATCAATGCAATCGCCTGCACGGAGAGAGAGATCCCAATCGTTCTCTGGCACACCTGTGATAATATTCTCATGAGCCAGAGTCCAACGTCTCCCCAAAAAGCTATTCTCCACCCACAGGTTCTGGTTTTGCTCCGTAATGGGAGTCTCAATAACAGCATTCTGTACGAACATGGCGGGATGGGGTTTCAATGAATGGTGCATAATCTCCCGCTGGTCGTTCACCAGGTTCTGAATAGCCAGGGTAGAAGAGATGATCTCGTGTGAGGTGCCAAAATGATAGAACTCACCTCCCGGTAAGGGCAGCACTGCCACTGTCAAGCTATTAAGTTCCTCGTCAACGACACCAGGATTTGATCCCAGTGCACAGCCGAATTCACCATAGAGATCATATTCTTTATATAGACAAGGGGTAGCCCCCTCGGCGTTATCTGTTGAACAAGCTGAACGTGAATCGCTTGTAGCCCGACTTCTTTTCATCAGTAGTTTCACGGCCCTGTCACTCAGCAGCCAGATACCCACATCAGTAAGATAGAAGTGATCCTTCATCAGTTCCCCGAGTGTCTGCACAGAAGGTTTCTGCAACATATAAGACAATGTAGAGGACTGCGTGCGCTTGCTCACGAACACACCATGATTCCGTGCGATTTCTGGTCCGAGCCATAAGCCATAGCACACCACATCAGCTTCAGGTACCTTCTGCAAAGGTTTTGTGGCCCGGATATACACATCGCCACTAACGATCATGGTATGCAGGGAGGCCGGGGCGATATCGAAGATTCGTTGGTATAAAGGGATCTGTAATGACAACAGATCCTGCGACAGCCGTTGTCCCCGTTCCCATCGGAATACAGGAATAGGAGTGAGGATCTTTCCCGAAGGCGCGTAAGCCGGCAAACGACGGCTCTGACCACCGGCATGCAGCAACAACCGTTTCTCTGCAGAAAGCCATTGATCGAACTCCTCTCCGATCTCTGTCCCTTTCTCTCCTTCCTCCTGTCTGAAGCACTCCTCCAAGAGCCAGGCAGAGCCTCCGCCCGATCCGAGTTTCCGTCCTACGGGATCATGACTGCAGAACCATTCCTTAGGGTCGTAGCCCGTCACATCATGAAAACAGCCTACCAAGTTCGGGGGTAACGACAACAGTTTTTTCATACCTGAACTTTTTTACTCTTTTTCCATTCAAAATAGGCAATCAGCAGAATGGCAATCAACAAAACGGCATAGGCCATATAGGCAATCGTCTCTGTGGTGTTGATGCTCTTCGGATAGAACATCAGTTCCACCTGATGTGTACCCGGAGCCACCTGTAAGGCACGCAGCACATAATCCACGCGCCCCAGATCGGCTGGATGACCATCCACGGTAGCTGTCCATCCTGGATAATAAATCTCCGAGAAGACAACCACGCCACCTTTTCCCGACTGTACATTATACGTGAGATGATTCGGCTCATAGGCAGTGAGGGTCACCACCGAGGTGTTGTCCTGCACTTTCGCCACCCCCAGTTGTTCCTTGAATTTCTGATCAGCGACGGCCTGATGGCGCAGATTCAGTTTCCCTAAGGCATCCATCTCCTGATTGGCATTCTCCACATACTGCACCTCATCTACGAACCATGCATTCCCGTATGCATAAGGGTTCTTAACAGGCACTGTCTCGCCCCCCTGCAGAGGCAAGATGGCATAGCGCATATTCAGCATGTTCAGTACGGGGAAGATGCTGTCACCGTTCACCTTGGTCATATCACCGGCAGCATCGGCAATGGCAGGCATCATGTCGTGCATCTCCTTAGTCAGATAGACATCGATCAGATCCTGATAACGGCGCAACTTTGCCGCATGATAGCCACCGATGCTCTTATGGTAATACGATGTCTCGTTCTCATTGAACGTATTGGATGCCAAGTTCAATACACGGTAGTTCCTGTGATCACTTGTATCCTGAAGGATAAACTCATCCGTGTTCGTCTTTGCCTGCGGTGCATCTCGCTCACTCTTGTTCACGAACATCTCATTGTTCAGGTAACGCTTATTCACCGACCACATGTCAACCAAGCACAAGACAAGGATGCCAATCACCATGTAGTCTGCCCGTAGTTTCTTTTTCATGAAGAGGAAAAGCATCACGGTACCCAAAAGGATGACGAACAATGAACGCCAGCAGTCGGCTGTGAACATCGCCTTGCGCATTTCCGTCAGGTTCCCTATCAATGGAGCAAGGTACTCCTGAGGCAATCCGCTCTGGAGTGCATGCATCTCCGTGCTCGACACGTAAGATGGGAAGAACATGGTGGGCATCAAGGCGAAAAGCAGACAGAAGCCTCCAGTCAGGGCAAAGCTGATCAGTATGTATTTAGAAGGGATAGGGTTACGTACTAATTCCTTCAGTGCCAACATGGCGAGCAGAGGAATCGTGAATTCAGCGATCACCAGGATCGAGGCTACCGTACGGAACTTCGCATACATCGGGATGTAATCGATGAAGAAATCGGTGAGCCCCATGAAGTTCTTTCCCCACGATAAAAGGATGGAAAGGATGGTGGCGGCCAGCAATGCCCACTTCATCGGTCCCTTCACGATGAACAAGCCTAAGACAAACAACATCAGTACGAAGGCACCGACATACACCGGTCCGCTGGTTCCTGGCTGTTCTCCCCAGTATTGTCCTAACTGCTGATAGATCTCAAGAAATTGATTATCGGCATGCTCCATGGCGGTACTGTTCTGTGCCAACGGTATCGAGGCACCACCTTTCGTGTTGGGCACCAACAGTGTCCATGTCTCACCAATGCCATAGCTCCATTGTGTAATATAGTCACGTTCCAGTCCGCTACTGGTTTGGTTGGCGGAATTCTCTTTCACCAACTCACTCTTTCCGCGCATCGACTCTTGTGAGTATTGCCATGTATGATAGAGATTTGAAAGATTCAGGCAGACACCGATGGAGGCACCCGCAGCACATACCGCTGTAGCCTTCAGGAAATGAGCCATCTGTTTCTTACGAAGGGCATCAACAAACCAGGCTATCACCATGAACAGGATCACGAACAGATAATAATAGGTCATCTGCACATGGTTAGCTTTGATTTCAAAAGCCGTGAAGATAGCCGTAAGTATCAATCCCCATAGGTATTTTCCCCGATAAGCCAACACCAGACCGGCGATCATCGGTGGAAGATAAGCTAAGGCCCACACCTTCCAGATATGTCCCGCAGCGATAATGATAAAGAAATAGCTGGAGAAAGCCCACACGACGGCTCCCAGCGCAGCCATCCACTGCCGGAAGTCAAAGGCACGCATGAGGATATAGAATCCTAACAAATAGACAAACACATACCACACATTCTCTGGCAGCCAAAGATGATAGGCATCCATCACCTTACCTAAGGCCGTTGTACTGTTATACGACGGGGAGGTCTGATAGGTAGGCATACCTCCGAACAAGCCATTAGTCCATCGCGTACGTTCTCCCGTTCGCTCGTAGTATTCCTTCGCCTCCTGACCGGCACCTACGCCAGCAGAAGAATCATGACGGTAGAGGATCTTCCCTTCGATGTCGGCAGGGAAGAAATAGGCGAACGATATAACTGCAAAAAGAATGACTACCAGAATGTCTGGCAGATAGGATTTCAATGTTTTCATACATCTATAAACGTTTATATTGAGTGCAAAGATACAAATAATTTTCAATTATCAATTGTCAATTATCAATTTATTTTCTTACCTTTGCATGCAATTATGAAAATAGGTATTATTGTTGCAATGGAAAAGGAGTTCGTTCAACTAAAGACACTCCTTGAAGAACAGAGAGCCGAGAAGCACAATGGCCGCCACTATGTTCTTGGGAGAATCAATGGGAACGAACTGATCATGATGCAGAGCGGCATTGGAAAAGTGAATGCCGCTGTTGGTGCCGTGGAGATGCTGAACAGCTACCATCCCGACTTAGTCATCAGTACGGGTGTGGCTGGTGGAGCCGATGTCAACATGAACGTGATGGACGTGGTGGTGAGTTCTGAATGCACCTATCATGATGTCTATTGCGGTAGTGAGGTGGAATACGGACAGCTCATCGGTACTCCCGCCCGCTTCAAGTCCCCAGTGGATTTGGTGGAGAAAGCACGGAAGCTCTCAGACAGCGGCTCATCTCCTTCCACGCAGACACAGATCCATCCCGGACTGATTGTGACGGGCGATTGGTTTGTTGACACCAAGGAGAAGATGTCTTCGATCATCGAACACTTCCCGGAAGCGAAGGCTGTGGATATGGAGAGTTGCGCGATCGCCCACACCTGTCATCTTTACCACACTCCCTTCGTCTCATTCCGTATCATCAGCGATATTCCCTTGAAAGACAACAAGGCCAGTATGTACTTCGACTTCTGGGCCCGCATGGCAGAAGGTTCCTTCAATGTCACCAAGCATTTCCTCGAACTGTTATAAACCCTATCATAAAGCTATGGATAAGATCCCTTCGTTTACGATCGACCACAACAAACTCCTTCGCGGTATCTATGTGAGCAGGAAAGACCAGGTGGGCGGTGAGACCGTCACCACTTTCGACATCCGCATGAAGGAGCCCAACCGCGAACCGGCTCTCCACAACGGTGCCATCCATACCATTGAGCATCTGGCAGCCACGTACTTAAGGAACGATCCAGAATGGAAAGACCGTGTGATCTACTGGGGCCCCATGGGATGCCTCACCGGTAACTACCTCTTGCTACGAGGTGACTATTCTTCAAGCGATATTGTAGAACTGATGATACGCACGTTCCGTTTCGTTGCCGAGTACGAGGGAGAAATCCCAGGTGCTGCGGCCAAGGACTGCGGCAACTACCTGCTGCACGACCTTCCCATGGCACGCTTAGAGGCACGAAGATATTTGGAAGAAACCCTTCTGAATATAACCGCTGAACATTTATCCTATCCCGATACCACAGACGGGGATCATTAAAATGAGGAAGCTGCCTGTTGGCAGCTTCTCTCATTTCTTCACGATCTTTTTACCTTTGTGAATATAGACGCCCTTGACAGAGGGTTCTCCACTCATCCGATGTCCGTTGAGATCATAGTAATGTTCTGTACCATCAGAATCTATTGTGCGGATAAAGGTGCTGATATTTTGTTCATCTTCGCCATTACCCGTTACCAGCATATCAGGTTCCGAACCATTCTCCGAACGGAAGTAGCAGCGGAATGCATTCACGAAAGCTTCAGGCTCGTCCTGAGACGCCTGGCGACCATCGCTACCAACAGGACGAAAGAAAGAAGTATTCTTCTACTGGCAATCATATCAAGTGCTTATATTTAAGTTACTATTGTTTTTTTAGTGTCTATATGATGCTATTCATTGATCCAAAACAGGAAACCTCACAATCTCTGCAAAGGTATGAAAAATTATTGATATACAAAAGGATACACTGTTTTTTTTCTCTAACCTCTGTTTTCCCGAACAAAAAGGATTGTCTGTGTAATGCCCCTTGTGAGCATAAAGCAGATAAAGGCAAGCCACAGTCCGTGGTTGTGCATGGCACCGACGGTACTGAGATAGACAGCAAAGAAAACTGTGGCAGAACAGAATGAACTGACGAGCATCTGGCGCGATGCACTGATGCCGATGAAGACACCATCCCAGATAAAGGCAGCCATGCTGCTTATGGGTATGAGCCATATCCACCAGACATAGTCGTAAGAAGCACTCACCACAGAAGGTTCATCGGTGAGCAGACAAAGAAAGGCATCCCCTCCTATTATATATAATAAGGTGAAGAGAGCTGTACATACCGCTCCCCAGAGGAAGCAATGCATGATTGTCTGCCGGAATGCCACTTTGTTGTTTGCTCCCCAGTATTTCCCGCTCATGGCCTCGGCAGCGTTGGCAAAGCCATCCATCACATAGCTCACCAACAGATACATTTGCATCAGCAGGGTGTTCACCGCCAAGATTACTTCCCCCTGCCACGATCCTGCGGAGGTAAAGAACAGCATCACACTCACCAGACAAAGTGTACGGAGAAAGATATCGCGGTTGATTTGGAAGAAGCGTTTGATTTCACTATGACGAAATAGCATTATTACGTTATCCCGAGATAACGAAGCAACATCCCTGAACCTCTTCCCATAGAAATGCCGGCAAAGGGCACAGGCCATCAGAAATCCCACCCACTGTGCAACCAGCGTTCCCAAGGCCACCCCTTCCACCTTCATGTGGAGACCGAAGACGAGTAAAATGGAAACGAGGATGTTGACGATGTTCTGTGTGATTGCAACAGCCATCGGGATCCGCGAGTTCTGCATACCGATGAACCAACCGTTCATGGTGTAGAGGCCCAACACGGCAGGAGCTCCCCAGATACAGATATGGAAATAGGTCACCACCATTTGGCGTACCTCCTCACCCGGGTGCATGATCCACAGAGCCACTTCGCGTACTGGCCACTGAACAAGGATAAGCACCAGAGCGATTCCCATGGCTATGAGCAAGCCGCGCACCAACCACATCGCCACTTCTTGCAGGTCACGTCTGCCCAGTGCCTGGGAGGTGAGACCGCTGCTGCCCATACGCAGGAAACCGAACAGCCAGTAGATCGTGTTGAACACCATACTGCCGATGCTGATGGCAGCGATATAGGCCGCCGCTCCTAAGTGTCCTGTGATGGTCACATCCACCAAGCCCAGGAGCGGTACCGTGATATTACTGACGATACTGGGGATGGCAATTCTCAGGATTTGCCGGTCGCGTATGTTCATGTGCACTCCTAATCCTTGTTCGAGCGTTTGCGCTCCAAGTGATCAAGGATAATCTTTCGCATACGCATCGATTTTGGAGTTACCTCCACGTATTCATCCTCCTTGATGTACTCAAGACATTCCTCAAGCGACATGACGGTCTTGGGGATGATGCGTGCTTTCTCATCAGTTCCAGAAGCACGCACATTCGTGAGTTGCTTGGCTTTGCAGACATTGATCACCAGGTCATTGTCGTGGACATGCTCTCCCACAACCTGTCCGCCATACACTTCCTCACCGGGATCGATAAAGAACTTTCCGCGATCCTGCAGCTTATCGATGGCGTAGGCAAACGAAGTTCCAGTCTCTTGTGAGATCATCGAACCGTTCACACGACGCGTAATTTCGCCCTTATACGGCTGATACTCCTTGAAACGGTGCGCCATGATGGCTTCTCCCTGTGATGCCGTGAGCACATTCGTACGCAGTCCGATGATGCCACGTGAAGGAATATCGAACTCGATGTTCACACGGTCACCCTGCGTTTCCATACTGGTCATCTCCCCCTTTCGGCGCGTCACCATGTCAATCATCTTGCTCGAGAATTCCTCTGGCACATTGATCGTCAGCTCCTCCACGGGTTCACAGCGCACGCCGTCGATCTCCTTATAGATCACCTGTGGCTGTCCCACCTGCAGCTCATAGCCTTCGCGTCGCATCGTCTCGATCAGTACTGAGAGATGCAGCACGCCACGCCCGCTTACCAGCCACTTGTCGGTGCTGTCCTCGAAAGGCTCTACCCGCAGGGCCAGGTTCTTCTCCAGCTCACGGTTCAGTCGTTCCTGGATATGACGACTGGTGCAGAACTTCCCTTCCTTACCGAAGAACGGTGAGTCGTTGATGGTGAAGAGCATCGACATCGTAGGTTCATCGATGGCGATGGGCGGCAGTGGCTCCGGTTTCTCGAAGTCGGTGATGGTGTCACCGATCTCGAACTTCTCCAAGCCAATCACGGCACAGATGTCGCCGCTATCCACATGGTCGGTCTTCACATGCGTCATTCCCTCGAAGGTATGCAGTTCCTTGATCTTAGTCTTCTCGATAGTTCCATCGCGGTGAGCGATAGAAATATTCATGCCACCACGCAATGTGCCCCGATGCACACGCCCCACAGCAATACGTCCTGTATAGCTACTATAGTCGAGCGAGGTGATGAGCATCTGCGGATCACCCTCCAATTGGTGGGGGGCGGGAATCACCTCGATGATCTTATCCAACAGATAGGTGATGTCGTTGGTAGGTGTATTGTAGTCCTCGCCCATCCAGCCGTTCTTGGCCGATCCATACACCACGGGGAAGTCGAGCTGGTCCTCTGTGGCATTCAGGGCAAACATCAGGTCGAACACCATCTCATAGACCTCCTCCGGACGGCAGTTGGGCTTATCCACCTTGTTCACCACCACAATGGGTTTCAGTCCGATCTGCAAGGCTTTCTGCAGCACGAAGCGTGTCTGGGGCATCGGACCTTCGAAGGCATCAACCAGTAGCAGACAGCCATCAGCCATGTTCAGCACACGCTCCACCTCACCGCCGAAGTCACTGTGCCCCGGGGTGTCGATGATGTTTATCTTTACGCCTTTGTAATTGATTGATACGTTTTTGGAGAGGATGGTGATACCCCGCTCGCGCTCCAGATCATTGCTATCCAATACCTGACTGCTCAGATCCTGTCCGTCGCGGAACAGGTTTCCTGCCAGCATCATTTTATCCACCAAGGTGGTCTTGCCATGGTCAACATGGGCAATAATTGCTATATTTCTGATATCCTGCATACCTTATTATATTAAAAACGGGTGCAAAGGTAATCATTTTAAATGAAAAAACTCATAATTCCTTTGGTTTTTTGCTCGCTTATTCGTACCTTTGCACCCGCATTTCGGAAAATCCGAAGCATTTGATAACGTTGGCAGCTGGTGATTAGGCTGTTTCTTCGTTTGAAAGATGTTATCGCAAAAGTATTAATCACAGTAACAATTATGTATTTAGACAAAGCAAAGAAAGTTGAGATTTTTGAGAAGTATGGCAAGGGTGGCGCTAAGGACACCGGTTCTGTAGAGAGCCAGGTTGCTCTGTTCACCTATCGCATTTCTCACCTCACCGAGCATCTGAAGAAGAACCACAAGGATCATGCAACAGCACGTTCTCTGACCAAGTTGGTGGGTAGGCGTCGTGCTTTGCTTGACTACATGAAGGATCGCGACATTGAGCGTTACCGCGCCATCGTCAAGAACTTAGGTCTTCGTCGATAATTCCTGTAGAAGATTTAACAAAAAGTGGAGAGTTTCAAAACTCTCCACTTTTTGTTTATAGGTTATTGATTTCTTCAACGGATAAGCCGGTGTTTTGAGCCGCTTTAGTTTGGAGAGGAAAGGCTTCGGCGGTACCAACGGGCGTAAGAAAAGGATTCGAATCGCTTAAAGAAATTGGAGGTTGAGAGTTGACTCTCAACCTCCAATTTCTTTAAGTGGTATCATCACGAACTCTCGTTCCTGCATCAGCGGGTGAGGGATTTTCAGATCGGGTTCATCCACAGTGAGATCATCATACAGGAGGATATCGATATCAATGGGACGATCTGAGTAGAGTTGACTGTTGACAGTTGATCGTTGAGAGTTCGTTTTCTTTATGCGCCCCAAGTCGCGTTCGATCTTCTGGGTTTTGCGCAACACCTGGCGAGGGGTAAGGGTGGTCTCACAAAGGATAACACCATTGAGGAAGTTGTTCTCCGACTCGAAGCCCCACGGTTCGGTCTCGATGAGTGAGGAGCATTGAGTCACCCTCCCCACCCTTTCACCGATCAGCTCGATGGCCCGCATGATATTCATCCGACGGTCGCCAAGGTTACTGCCCAAGCCTAAATACACCTTATGTTTCAAAAGATCAATTCTCAATTGTCAATTCTCAAATGGTGAGTCCAAAGGCGAGTCATCAATCATCCAAGATCAGCATAGCGTCACCATAGCATCCGAAATGGTAGCCGTGCTTCACCGCCTTGTCATAGGCATCCATCACCAAGTCGTAGCCACCAAAAGCAGCTGTCTCCATCAGCAAGGTTGACAACGGGTGGTAGAAGTTGGCGATCATCGTATCGGCCACCCCGAACTCATAGGGCGGGAAGATGAATTTATTGGTCCATCCCTCATACTCCTTCAGAAGTTTGTCAGTACCCACGGCCGTCTCGGTGGCTTTCACCACACTTGTTCCAACAGCACAGATATGACGTCCGTTGCGTTTGGCATTGTTCACGATCTCGCATGCCTCCTTGGTCACGAACATCTGCTCGGAGTCCATCTTGTGCTTGGTCAGATCCTCCACTTCGATATCATGGAAATTGCCCAAAGCACAATGAAGAGTGATATAAGCAAAGTCGATGCCTTTGATCTCCATACGTTTCAGCATCTCACGAGAGAAATGCAGTCCGCTGGCAGGAGCAGTGACGGCACCTTCGTTCTTGGCAAAGATACACTGGAAATCCGTCAGGTCATCTTCGGTCGCAGCCCTTCGGTCAACGATATAGTGAGGCAGCGGAGCCTCTCCCAGGGCATAGAGTTCCCTTTTGAACTCGTCATGAGGACAGTCGTATAAGAAGCGTAACGTTCTTCCACGGCTGGTAGTATTATCTATCACCTCTGCCACCATCGTTCCGCTGTCATCAAAGAACAATTTGTTCCCGATGCGGATCTTGCGTGCCGGTTCCACCAACACATCCCACAGGCGCATGTCCTCATTCAGCTCGCGCAATAAGAACACCTCGATTTTGGCATCTGTTTTTTCCTTCGTTCCATATAAGCGTGCCGGGAACACCTTCGTGTCGTTGAACACGAACGTATCGCCTTCATCAAAATAGTCGAGTACGTTACGGAAATCCATGAAAACGGGATTGCCCTCCTCGTCCTTGAGAGGTTCGCCGTTCTCATCTTTCTTGTACATATCAATTGTCTGTGACTTCCGGTGAAGAACCATCAACCGGCACTCATCTCGATGATATGGAGGGTTGAGCGCGATCAGTTCCTCTGGCAGTTTAAACTTAAATTGTGATAACTTCATATTATAGGATTCATTAATTCTTCAACTCTTCAATTCTTCAACTCCTCCAGTTCCTGTTCCTTCAGCCACTGGGGGAATTGTTCCAAAGTGACACACTGACCGATGGTCACATCTCCCACCCTGGTACGGCAGAGGGAGGTGAGATAAGCTGCGGAGCCCAAAGCTTCACCGACATCCCTGGCCAGCGAACGGATATATGTACCTTTGCCACATACCACGCGGATACTCATCTGCATCAGTTCCTCGTCGAAGTGCAGCAACTCGATCTTCTCTATGCTGACGGTTTTGGCATTGATCTCGAAATCCTTGCCTTTACGACTCAGCTGATAGGCCCGTTTGCCATTCACACACACAGCACTGTACACAGGCGGTACCTGTTCCACGTTCCCCACGAACTGTTGCAGCACCTGCTCCACTTTCTCACGGGTGATCTGCGATGTCGGGAACACCGCATCCACAGGATGCTCCATGTCATGACTGGCTGTGGAGGCGCCTAACTGCAACGTGGCAACATATTCTTTGGTATGTGCCTGCAGCGTTTCGATCTCTTTGGTCTTCTTCCCCGTACAAAGCACCAGCACACCCGTTGCCAGCGGATCGAGTGTTCCAGCATGTCCCACCTTCACCTTATACCGCATCTTCTTCGTCAGCAGATAACGGATATGTGCCAAGGCGCCAAAACTGGTCATGGCATACGGCTTATCGATATAGAGAATCTCTCCTGTACGAAAATTCATTTAATCAACCATTGCAAGTGAGTGACCGGTCAGCAGCAGCACGATGATGATACCACCTACGATAATCCGGTAGATACCGAAAGCCTTGAAGCCGTACTTCGTGAGGAAGGCCACGAACCACTTCATGGCCAGTAAGGCCACGATGAAGGCGATGACACACCCCAGTATCAGCATCGTGATATTATGTGTTGTAGCCCATGAGGTATCATCTTTCAGTAAGTCGAGCAAATCGAGGAATGTAGCTCCGGCCATTGTGGGAACAGCAAGGAAGAACGAGAACTCGGCAGCTCGCTGACGGGTCAGTCCTTGTGCCATACCACCGACGATCGTAGCCATCGATCGTGACACGCCGGGAATCATGGAGATACACTGGAAAAGACCGATCTTGAAGGCTCGTTTCTCCGTAAGCAGATTTTTCTCAGAGCCCTTGTTGAAGATCCGGTCGCAGTAAAGCATGAAGATACCTCCCACCACCAACATGATGGCCACCACCTCCACACTGTCGAGCAACCAGTCGAGCAGTCCGGATTTCTTTGCCACCAAGCCGACCACCACAGCTGGCAGTACGCCAACGAAGAGCAGCCAGTAGAAATGATACTTATGCTTTAGTTTTTGCCACCAGGTAAAAGCCATGGGGTCAGGGGTGTTGTCAAACTGGAAGAATCGTTTCCAATAAAGACACACCACCGAGAGGATGGCACCAAACTGGATAATAAAAGTGAAGGCATGCACAAAAGGGTCTCCTTGCGGCACACCCAGCAGATTCTGTGTAATGATCATGTGCCCTGTCGATGAGACGGGCAGGAATTCTGTCAATCCCTCTACAATGGCAATGATAACTGTTTCAATCCAATCCATCAAATAAACTACAACTAAGTGGTTTCTATACTCAACTAACTATTCTTGCCATCCCTCGGCTTACGCAGAATGGCATAGACAATCGACACGAAGCCAAGGAATGTTACCACCGGAGCCACCTTGATACGCATCGTACTGAAAATCTCCGGATTGAACGACTCTTCGGTTGAGCCGCTTCCACTCATTAAGATAAAACCGAGAATCACCACTGCCATGCCCACGGCCAGCAGGATGAAGTTCATCCGGTCAAATGCAAAATTCCTCTTATCCATATATTATTGATCTTTGAACTTTAAACTTTATGATTTGCACTGTAGGCTCTTTCTGTGCCCTCAGCGAGTTTGACGAATCTATTAACTTCTCACTCTACGAATTAGACAAATCTGTTACTTCTCACGCTACGAATTTGACGAATTAGACGAATCTATTCTCTTCTCACGCTGCGAATTTGACGAATTAGACGAATCTATTCTCTTCTCACGCTGCGAATGACCAATCACCTGTCCCTTCTCCCTCCCTTTGGGAGGGCCGGGGTGGGCTCCTAAATCTTATACAACTCCCCTGCTTTCATTTTCAGGAACCTGTTCACAGAGAAGTAGGAACAGATGAGGGTGATCAAGATACCGAACACCAATACAGCAGCCGCCGTAATGATCATCACCTCACGGGTGATCACAGCAAGCACACCCGGTTCGTAGGTGTAAAGCATATAGACACCGACACCCAACACGAGAATTGCGATCAGTGCAGCACACACACCGATGTAAAAAGCCCTTCTCATGAACGGTCGACGGATGAAGCCCCAGGATGCTCCCACCAATTTCATGGTGTGGATGGAGAAACGCCGTGCGTAAATGCCTAACTTCACCGAATTGTTAATCAGCGAGAAAGAGACGATGCTCAGCAATACAGCCAAGACCAGCAGTATGATATTCGTCTTGTTCAACGTCCTGTTCACATCATTGATCAGGTCGAGCGGATACTCCAGTTCCTGCACCTGCGAGTTCTTCTTCAGTTCTGCAGAGATCCACTTCAGTGAGTCCTGGTTGGCATAGTCGGCAGCCAGCCGCAATTCGATACTACTGGTATAGGGGTTCGTTCCAGCGAACTCACTTGGATCAACCCCTAACTCTTTCTTTTGTTCCTCTAACACCTCCTCCTTGCTGACAAACGACAGACTGCTCACGTAGGGCCGTCCTTGCAGTTCCCTGCACATACGCAATGCCTCGGGGTTCGTCATATCCTCTGCCAACATCACGGTAACCGTGAGGTTCTCTTTGACATAGGTAGAAAGGTTCTTGGCTGTGAGTACGGAAAAAACGACCATGCCCAAAAGGATGAGCACCATCGCCGTACTTATACATAAAGTAATTGCCTGCAATCCTCTGTGGTTGCGGGTTGACTTCTTTTTCTTTCCCATTGTAAATGGCCGTATTACAACAAAATCGATACAAGCGGCAGCTCGCTACAGCATACTACCCTCGCATTTGCCTGCAAAGATACGAGTTTAAATCAAGAATGAAGAATGAAGAATGAAGAATTGCATACCCGAGTATGCCTTTTTATCGGTTTTTAACATTCCCTTTCTCCATTTTTTATTACCTTTGCAACAATCTTTTCGTCTCTGAGAAAGAAGAGATGACAGTAACAAAAAAAAAGAGTATGTCAACGATTATCTACCCCAGTCCGATTTTCGGCCCCGTCCACAGTCGCCGCTTAGGTGTATCCTTAGGCATCAACCTCTTGCCAGGCGATGGTAAGGTGTGTACCTTCGACTGTATCTACTGCGAATGTGGATTCAATGCCGACCACCGCCCTCACCAGAAGATGCCCACACGGCAGGAAGTGGCTACGGCCTTGGAAGCAAAGCTACAGGACATGAAGCTACACGGTCCCACACCCGATGTGTTCACCTTTGCCGGTAACGGAGAGCCGACAGCCAACCCCCATTTCCCTGAGATTATCGACGACACCCTGCGCCTTCGCGACCGATATTTCCCCAAGGCCAAGGTGTCGGTGCTTAGTAACAGTACGATGATCCATCGGCCAGAGGTACGTGCTGCCCTGATGCGTATAGACAACAACATCCTGAAGCTCGACACCATCGACCCTATATATATTAATAAGGTGGACCGTCCCACGGGGAAATACGATGTACAGGAGGTTATCGAGAACCTCAAACTCTTTAACGGACACGTCATCATCCAGACCATGTTCATGAAAGGATTGTCTGAGGGTCAGAGCGTGGATAACACAGGAGATGAATTTGTGACTCCTTGGCTCGAAACGGTAAAAGCCATCGCTCCCCAGCAGGTAATGATCTATACCATCGACCGCGAGACCCCCGACCACGACTTGCTGAAGGCTACCCACGAGGAGCTTGACAGCATCCGCGACCGCGTTCTTGCAGCCGGCATCCCCTGCTCCGCATCCTACTGAGCAGGGGATACACATGTTGTCTTATGCTGGATTAAACTTATCCTTGGGAGGGATATGCCTTGCAGGGTCTATATATTGACATTGAATCAGTGGTCACAGCGACAGCAGATCCCCTCCCTTCAAGGGGAGGGGCAGGGGTGGGGTCTGTAACATCAAACGATCCCATGTTACATGACAGCAGTTAATATACAATCAATTTTCTTTCTAAAAAGTGCTTATCCTGGACATGTATTTGAGTTCATGCTATCAGGAAAATTCACAGAAATTCGTGTTCGTTTAACCCATGCGGATCTGACGGATTCGGCGGATTAGTATTTCTACGGACTTATTGGACTTCAAGGACAATCAGCCGTACAGGCTTATCACCATTCGTTTAATTCGTGCGATTTGTGTTCGTCCCCCTCTTCTTCAGGACTAAAAACACACTCTCTACATTCTGAACTCGCATGAATCCCATAACAAAACAAATTGTTTTGTTCTCTAAAAAGGTATCTTTTAGGACGCAAAAGCCGTCTCCTTGCACTACAAAACAATTTGTTTTGTTCCAGCAACTCCCTTTCCCATGATTCTAAAACCAATGTATTTGTCCTGTAAGAAGCCATTACATACATCCTGTCCAGCCTGTGGAACCATTTAAAGAATTATATAAATCTATCCAAATCAAACAATATTGTTACTGACCCCACCCCTCGCTACGCTCCACCCCTCCCCTACGATGGGAGGGGAGTGCCATGCGGATTGTTGGGGCTCCTAAGGACGATCAGCCACGCAGACTGGTTTAACGAACACGGATCTGACGGATTCAGCAGATTATTATTTCTACGGACTCATTGGACTTTAAGGACGATCAGCCGTAAAGGTTGATTATTATTCGTGTAATTCGTGCGATCCGTGTTCGTTTACCCATACGGATTCTGCGGTTTATTATTTCTACGGACTCTTTGGACTTTTAGGACGATCAGCCGTACAGGCTGTTTATTTCTGTGTTTTTCATTATTTCTGTGTTTTGGCTTCCCCTAAAGCGCCGATTTCCAATTCTGCCATTTCCGCCATCTCTGCGGGACATTAATAATCTAAGGAACTTGGTTCTTATGAACTAGCTCAAATCATCTTTAGTTCCCAAGTTTTTTGATCATTTATTTGGCTCTGGGCGATTTTATTTGTATCTTTGCCACCGATAACATATTGTTTAACTCTTATTTCTCATGCTATGAGTAAATACATCAATCCGTTTACTGATGTCGGATTCAAAAAAATCTTTGGAATAAGGGGATGCCCTTACGGGCAGAATTGTAAATCGGCGCTACGGGGAACCATCGGTCACTCAAAGCGAAGCGGAGAGAAAAAGCCAAATCCTACAAAATCGAACCAAAATCGAACAACAAAAATCATATAAGATGACGCTGATAGAAGAACATAATAAAAGATATGACTTCTTCCGCGTTATCATAGGAGAAGCAATGAAGGTACACAGCAAGTTCCATGGTGGTTTGCTGGAATCTGCCTACGAGGCAGCATTGACATATCTGCTTGAACAGAAAGGTCTTAAAGTGGAACGTCAAGTGTTCCTTCCTATGTATTGGGAAGATGTACGTCTTGATCAGGACTATCGGATGGATCTTGTCGTGAACGACAATATCATTGTGGAACTGAAAGCCATCAGGTTCGTTGAATCGTCTCACCGCCGCCAGTTGTGGAACTATATGAACCTGACCCATCTTCCATACGGCATGCTCATCAATTTCAGTCCAGACGGTCTGTATTCTGAGTGGTATCACCGCAATGAGCAAACTGAAGAAATCGACAGAGTGAGACTGCTTTGATGTTAGGCATGAAAGATTTTGTTGGATTGATTTGCTTAGATTTTGTTGGATTTTGTTTAGATTTTGTTGGATTTCTCGCCGAAGGCGATCCCAAAGATATCGTCTTTCATTTTTCGCCGTAGGCGACCAAAAAGGAAAAGAATATGGAGAAGTTGAACAGTTATCCTTTCGAGATTAAGGACAAGGTCTTCAAGAAGCTGATCGAGACCTGTGATGTCGCCTCATGGACCCGTGAGGAGCGCATCAAGTACGACCGTGCCCTGAAGAGTTATCGCGATACGATAGCCGTGATGGAGGGGCAGAAGCAGGAGGGACGCGCAGAAGGTATCAAGGAAGGAAAGGAGCAAGGACGAAAGGAAGCACAGCTTACCATTGCACGTAACTTCAAGCTTTCTGGCATACCCGTTGATGTAATTTCCCAAAATACAGGTTTATCCATTGAAGAGATCAACAACTTATAACCGGGGAGAGGAGGAATCCTCTCTTTCTTTACTCACACAGAGTTTTAGGAGTTAACGGAGATTGAAGGCGAAGGGCTTTAAGGATCTGGGGTGAAACACAGATAATCATAAAAGGGGTGCACCTCACAGCGCACCCCTTCCACACATAATTAACTCAAGTTTTGTAATCTATAAGGTTTTTACTTATATCCTATTAGAAACCGAAGTCACCCCAGAGATCACCCCATTCCTTACCACGGCTAATAATATCTTCATCTGTTTCATCAATAGGATTTACGGTATAGCCACCCGTTTCAGTTCCAGGCTGACCTTCAATGATCCATTCACCTGGAGCATATTCACCTTCACCACCCCATTCAGCACCGCTGGTAAGGGAATAGGTTTTGCTGGCGCACACGATGTTTTGCAGTTCCGAATCAAAGATTTCGGTAATCGGATTCACATATTTCTTTTTCATAACTATGTCCTCCTATCTTAATTACTTCACCATGTACTTCTTGCCGTTCACGATATAAATGCCCTTTGGAAGGCCCTGCACAGAACCGGAGTCGGCACGTACCACCTGACCCTTGATGTTATACACCACATTCATGCGGACGATCTCGGCAGACTTATCTTTCTCAACTGCATCCTCGATAACAGTGGCTATTCCATTCTCATCGATCACGCTGATTTCATCAAAGTCCCATGCACCGATTTCCATGGTTGCACCCTTTGCGGGAGAACCTGATGGTTTTGTAACAGTCATACCATTCAAGCGTTCAACATTATCAAAAGCATCTGCATCTGGTAGTATGATTGCAGAATAGTTAGACCACAGTTTTGATCCAAGGCTCCTACGCTTGTAATACTTAGGATAGATTGTACCTTCTGGAGCACCTAGGAAATAACACCCCTGGGGAAGATCCTTATAACCCTCTTTGGATATTTTACCGGTGGTTTCATCCTTCACCTCATCATTGATATTACCAATGAAATAGTATTTTCCACCCATACCTGTTTCTGGGTTCTTCCAAGGTGTCGGGTCAGAATACGTGTCTGTTACAACACCATTTCCATCGACAGTCCTCGTCCTTGTTCTTGAAGTAACGGTCCTTTCTACCTTGTTTTTCTCAGCAACAGCATCAAATGTGGTGTAGTCTGTATATAATCCTTTGCCTGGTTCAATCTTCTTCACACCGTTGATGTAAACCGTAGCAGGATGGCCAGGAGCGGCACCGATAGACGGGTGAATCATATATGGATGTCCTGGGATTACCATGATATTCTTGATGCCCAAATACTTTCCATAAGCTTCCTTTACTTCTTCAGATGCACTCTTGGGATCATATCCTGGTTGGAGCACCGCATCTGGGCAAGTAACTACGGTTTGATCAACCTTGCTGGTATATTTATAAATTCTATGCCCTGCGCCATCTACCTTGTCACCGTCTCTTTCACGGGTATATTCCACATCGTTGTCATCCATATAATAGGTCTTGGCAACATCATCAAAGTGGAACACAAGGTTAAACTCTGTATCAGAGCCTTCAGCGGGCAGAACCTCAGCACCCACGAACTCTACAATCTCGCACTTCTGGTTGAATGCCATGAAGAGTTGGTTATCTTCCATCTTCCAAGGGAAGCACATGGTGTACCAAGTATCGTCGTATTCCTTCTCGAAAGGAATCTCACCGATTGTCTCAAGAGAATAAGACAACGGGAACTGGCGCCAGCCCCATGCAGAAGCAAATGGCAAAGCTATATCGCCCTGATTTACACCTCCTGCCACTGTTCCAGTAGCACCTGCTGCCAAACGGATCCAATAGTCATGCTGGTTAGGATAATATAGGCCATCAGCATCTGGTCCAATAACAGGGTCGTTGTTATGTCCTGTAGGGAAGGCGTCAACAGCATATGCCTGTGGAATATATTTATATAATGATTTACCTTGTTCGTCAGTACCAAAATCATATGCAGGACTCGTTCCATCCTGTTTCTTGTTCTGTAGTTCCAGTTCAACATAATTCCGTCTTTCACCTTCAGGCACCATTGCCAAATACTCTGCAGGGGTGAACCATGCCTTTCGGCCATATTGATCGGTTACACCTGCTAATTGTTCTGCGGTATAGAACTGTGTAACGTCAAATGCCTCATAAAATGGCTTCATGCTCTCTGGATAGTGAATGGCAGTAAGACAGTTTCCTGTACCAAGTCCTTTTTGACCAGACTGCTCTTCCTGATACCAAGATATTGCCTCTTCATAATGTACTTTCGAACCTTCGCCCATTTGACTACGATGTTCTTGAGGTGCAGTATTGTTTCCTGTACTACGCTGGAAAGTGAAAGTACTTGTATTTAAAGCATTTTGACCATCAGGACTCATTGCATAAATCTTTGGTACTGCAGCAGGTGTCGTGGCCATCAAATAGATATCTGTAAGACCTGCATTCTCAAAAGCACATTGTTTAATGAGTTCAACACCTTCAGGAATAGTTATCTGATGAATGCTAAAGCACTCATAAAAAGCATAGGAACCAATTGTCTTGCAAGTGCTCGGGATACGGATAGACTCCAAAAGGCCGCACTGGTTAAATTGATAGTCGCCAATGTTCTCCACCTTCTCAGACAATGTCACATGCTGTAATGCATCACAACTGGCAAACACATAATTTCCAAAATGACATGTTGCTTTGAGAGGCTCCATTTCAACATCATATAGTTTTTTGCATCCCGAGAACGCATAGTCACCCAACTGGGTAACTTCGCTTGGAATCAGAAGATTCTTAATAGCAGTTCCTTGGAAAGCATGAGCACCAATGGTAAATTCTTCTGCATCGGTTGGGAACACCACTTCTTCAAGATTATAACAACCATCACCCAGGGAAGAAACGAAACAATTGGCAGGAATTCTTGAAACTGACTTCGGGAAAACTACACGCTTAAGATCTTTACCAAAATTACGCAACACGCGGAGATGTCTATAATTTTTAATGACAGCATCGCTAAGGTCGATAGACTCTGGTGCAGCGCCCCAATTTTCCAATGCTACAACAGCACCGTTTGACTCAAAACTGTCATCCCCGGAAAAACTAATATCATCAGAACTAGCCCCATGCCAACTAATGTCGCCATTGTTGATGTTACCAGAGATAGTCACGTTCTTTATGTTTGAAGACGCAGATATTCCAGCAAGCGCTGTTGCCTTATACATGGTGCCTTCGGTATTAACATATGCAATAACATTATTATCTGAAGTAACTTCCACTTCATCTCTTGCCTCAACAGAGTATATAACATCATGTTGGGCTGTATATTTCATGTCATCATCAGGACTATTCTGCACGGGGAGTTCTACTGTCTGATTATCGAGTTCGTAAGTGTACAAATATTCCTGAGTTACACTAAAGGATTCAGTATTATCAATAGTACCTACACCATTTACAACAGGATGGTCTTCATCTAAAGTGTACGGATAGGTCTGACCATTATAGGAATATGTATATGTCACAGAGGCTTGCACTTCAACACCACCTGGGGCACCACCATTACTTTCAGTTGCCCAACTTTTCATATAATATTTCCCGTCTCTCTCTTCTACGGCCCAATCCTGAACAGGATTGCCATTATACGTATATGTTTTGGTTTCAGTAACATTAACTTCCAAAGTTGCAGGGGTGTACTGGCCGTTTGAAATATTCTCGGGATCATTAATTATAACGTCCGAGTAAGTATAACGATTTGTGAACTTGTATTTAGGATAGCCCTCTTTCAATGCCAAATCGACGGTGACGTCTTCCTTGACCGTTGCTTTCAGGTTTGCCTTATCTAACACAACGGTGTTGCTTTCAACAACCTTCTGACCGCTGTTACTACCCTCGGTATAATAATAGTTGGTCACCTGGGTTTCCGTTACCGCAGTGTTTCGACTAAGGCATGAGCCAAAGTTAGCGTTGCATGTAGCCAATGCTGCACCAGCAGCATTCACATCTTTTTTTGCCAATCCATTAGGAAGTACCACAGCCTCAATAGCAGAGCCTGCCTTGATATTAGAGATAGATGCACCATCAGCAAGTGTTGCACCCGACATGTCGATAGATGTAAACTTGTTGAAACATGCCTCTCCGAGAACCTGAAGGTCATCATTGTTCAGCGTTCCCGTAATTTTGAGTTTCACACGGCTGGCATTATCAGCCATGTAGCCTTTCTCTGCATCAGTTGCATTGGCATACCATGCAGCAATACCACCTGCTGTGACAGTTAGCACTTGAGTGTCACCACCTTCATCAGAGGCTGCAAAAGTGGAACCATCATAGGTTGTCATTGATAATGAATAAGCACTCGCATCCATAGATACGAAGACACACATCATTACAAAAAGTAAGAACTTTTTCATTTCCCTTAAATTAATTATGTTTTATGTTAATAATCTTGTGAATTACTCCCTATTCTTTGTCACCAATGACGTTGTTTCGTCCTAATGGCGACGCGTTATGTTGTATGGTCGGGGTAAAGGGTAACCAAATTCCAGTTGTTAGCGCGCACAGTACCCGCAAACCAGTAACAGTTTCTTGAAAAAGGCGCCGCTGTCTCGCGACTGAGCGCCGTAAACCAAATTGCAGGTGCTTATAATCTCTCACAGACTAAGTCACCCATAATAAACATAACAATAAACTCTCAAAAGAGAGCTATTAATTAACTCGGTGCAAAGATACAAACTTTTGCAAAAAAAAAAAACGATTTAACTATTTTCGACTAAAGCAACCCCATAAATTAACTTTTATAAACACTTTATCCGTTGTCAGACAGATTTAAGGCAAAAATAACGACAAAAAAAATCCGTAACTCCATCATCTCTCAAAGAGCAATCATGATGGAATTACGGATAATCTGCTTACCACACAAACAGTGACTACAGTTTGGTGATGACTCCCTTACGGGTAGATTCTATGAATCGGATGATGTTTTGGATCTCAACACTATCGGGTACCTGATCCTTAATCTGGTTCAAGGCATCGAACAGACTGGTTTGTCCGTGGAACACCAAGCGGTAGGCATTGGCAATGTGCTTCAACACCTTGTCGCTGATGCCGTAGCTCTTGCACATAGTCTGGTTCACACCTCCATAACCCACAGGTGTGCCCCCCGCTACGATATAAGGTGGTACATCTTTCGAGAAAGTGGTACCAGCCTGGATCATGGCTCCCTCTCCTACCCTGGTGCCAGCATTCTCGATGACACTCGAAGAGAAGATCACCCCATTACCGATCTCACAGTCACCGGCAATCTTCGTACCGTAGCTGAACACACACTGGTTTCCAACCTTGGTATCGTGAGAGATATGGGCACCTTCCATCAGGAAGTTGTCGTTGCCGATCACCGTCTGGCTCCCGTTATGAGTGGCACGGTTGATGACTACGTTCTCGCGGATGATATTGTTATCACCAATGATACACTCCGATTTCTCACCTCGGAAATCGAAATCCTGTGGAAGGGCACCGATGACAGCCCCCTGGTGGACTTTGTTATGGCTACCCATCCGCGTACCATCGAGGATACTTACAAAGGGGAAGAGGATACAGCCATCGCCGATCACCACATCGTCCTCGATATACACAAACGGGAATATCTTACAGTTATCGCCGATTTTCGCCTTGGGCGAAATCTCAGCACGAGGAGAAATATCACTTGCCATAGATTATCAATTTTCAATTGTCAATTATCAATTTTACTCCGCTCCTCCTCCTAATGCCTGATAGAGGTTCACCACGGCCTGCATCTTATAGAAGTCGTCGGCTACCTTCGAGAGCTGTGTACTCAAAAGGGAGCTCTGCGCCTGGATCACTTCCAAATAAGTGGTATTGCCAGAACTGGACATCAGCGTCTTGGTGTCTTCCACATTCTTCTGGAGCACCTCGATCTGCTTCGCCTCGATGGCACTCTTCTCTGCAGAAGAGTTATAGAGCACCAAGGCGTTGCTCACCTCACTGCCGGCGGCGAGCACACTCTGCTGCCAGGTGTTATAGGCCTGCTCGTACTTGATCTTTGCCACCTTCAGTCCGGCAATGAGCTGTCCGTGCTGGAAAATGGGCTGTACCAGACTACCCACGGCACTCCACAACATCTTTCCGGGATTCACAGCACCGTTGCTGTTACTGAAAGCTCCCGTTCCGGTAATGGTGATGTTCGGATAGAAATGGCTGCGGGCAGTATTGATATCATAGAAACACTGAGCTAACTGCATCTCGGCAGCATGCACATCGGCACGGTTGTTCAGCATCTGTATGCCTACACCCGTAGCTAAGTTCTGCGGTAACGACTGATTCTCTATACGTCCGCGGGCAATGGTCTGCGCAGGCTGACCAATGAGCAGACTCAGTGAGTTCTCCATCTCACGGATCTGGCGTTTCAAATCGGTCTTCTGTGCCTCTACGCTGTAGTAGTTTGCCTCGGCACTCTGTACAGCCGTAGATCGGTAGCCCGTACGGGTTTCCTTCATCACCTTCATCTTGTCCCAGGTTTCCTTGACCAGTCCCTGCATGTCGTTGACGATCTCCAGCTGACGGTCAAGCATCAGCAAGGTGTAATACAGGTTGGCAATGCCGCTGATGATGTTCGTCTTCACCACCACCTGATAGTCCTTGGTAGCCAAGAGAGCCATCTGGGCACTACGTTTCTGGTTGAGGAGGTTCCCGAAGAGGTCAACACTCCATGAGGCACTCACGGGGAGGGAATACGACTTCGTTGCCTTCCCGTAGTCCCATGAAGAGATGGTACCCTGAGGCGTGAACGAGAAACCTGGCACGAAGGCGAGCTTAGCCACCTTCAGTTGCTCCTCCACCATCTTCACGTTCAAGGCGGCATTCAGCAAGTCAGCATTCTTCTCCAGTCCTTGCTCGATGAGTGCCTGCAGCTGCGGATCTGTGAACACCGAACGCCAAGGCATGTTACCGAAATTCTCATCGGTGTTCACCTTCAGCGTATCCGTAACCGACAGGGGATCGCGGACGAGTCCGTCGGTGTTCACATCAGGCCGCTCGTATTTGGTATAGAGTCCACAGCTGCTTAACAGGAAGACAGCTGATGATACGATTACTATTTTCTTCATATTCATTATATATTTCATTTTCCTTTATCTACCTCTAAAGTCATTTCTCCAGTTGGTATTCCACAGGACGGTGGGCATACTGAGCCAACTCGGCAGCCACATCCTCGTTCTCATCATCTTCGAACTTCATCGGAGAGATCTTCTCCTGCAGCGACTGGAAGATCACGAACAGTGTAGGCACCACGAAGATCTGGAGCAACGTACCGATAAGCATACCGCCCACGGCAGCGGCACCCAGGGTCTGGTTACCGTTCTTGCCCACACCCGTGGCGAACATCATCGGCAACAAACCAATGATCATGGCAAGAGAGGTCATGAGGATCGGGCGTAAACGGGCAGCAGCACCTAACACTGCTGACCATGAGATGGTCATACCCGTCTGACGACGTTCCAACGCGAACTGTACGATCAGAATGGCATTCTTGGCCAGCAGACCGATCAACATGATCAACGAGATCTGCATGTAGATATCATTGGAGTGACCGAACAGCTGGGTGAACAAGAACGCACCTGCCAAACCGAACGGCACAGAGAGTACCACGGCTAACGGAAGGATATAGCTCTCGTACTGTGCACTCAAGATCAGGTAGATGAAGATGAAGCAAAGCACAAAAATCAGTGCCGTAGAGTTGCTGGAGGCAGCCTCGGAACGAGTCAAGCCGGAGAAGTCGTAAGTATAGCCGGCAGGCAATATCTGCTTGGACACTTCCTCCACGGCTTTGATGGCCTCACCCGTAGAATAGCCATCGGCCACAGTGGCTGTCACATTGATAGAGGTGAACAGGTTGAAACGGTTGATATTCGACGGACCATAGACACGCTCTAAGTTACAGTATTCCAGAATAGGTGACATACCAGATGGAGTGCGCACATAGACACCGGTAAGCGACTCGGGGGTCATACGGGTTGAAGGATCGCCCTGTACCATCACACGGTAGAGCTTTCCGTAGGCGTTGAAGTTCGATGCGTACAAACCACCATAGTAACCCTGCAACGTACTGAGCACGGTAGATGGTGAAATACCAGCCTGCTTACACTTGGCCACATCCACATGGATCATATACTGTGGATAGTTCGGGTTGTAGGAGGTCTGGGCTGTCTGGATCTCCGGACGCTTGTTCATCTCCTCCAGGAACTCTTTCGTAACCTCGAAGAAATGGTTCAAGCTACCGCCAGTACGGTCTTGCATCACCAACGACACACCGCTGTTTGCAGAGAATCCCGGAATCATCGGGGGAGCAAATGCCAAGATCTGTGCATCCTTGATATGTGCTGTCTTGATATAAATCTGCGCCAACACACCCTGTGCATCGTAGGGATTCAGGAAGAAACGGTAGATACCATCTCCCTGCCACAATCCGGATAGTTTCCACCAGAAACCTTTCTGTCGCTCGGAGAAGGGCTTCAGCTTGAGGATAAAGGTAGCCTGGTCGGAACCGGCTCCGGCAATGAAGTTGTAACCCTGAATCTGCTCACGACTCTGGATGGCAGGATCGGAAGCGAGAATTGAATCCACCTGGTTGATGATCTGTGTGGTACGTGCTACAGAAGTGGCCGGCGGCATCGATATGGTACAGAAGAGAGTACCTGTATCTTCCTCGGGCACCAGACCCGTCTTGGTAGTCATCATCGTTACTACAAGCACGGCAATACCTATCACCACGGCAATACCGATGGCCAGAGGCTTGCGTACCAGTTTCTGCACACTGTTCTTGTACTTACCAAGCACCTTGTCGTATGCAGTATTGAATGAAGTATGGAAACGATCGATGCGCGACATTTTGCGCTCGTTCCCGTTCTCGTCCTTGGGTTTCAGGAATATAGCACAGAGGGCGGGTGACAACGTCAAGGCATTCAGAGCCGAGATAAAGATACTCACCGCCATGGTAACACCGAACTCTCGGTAGAACGTTCCACTCGTACCACCGATGAACGACACAGGGATAAACACTGATGCCATCACCAAAGTAATGGAGATGATAGCTCCCGAGATCTCGTTCATGGCATCGATGGATGCTGTGAGCGAACTCTTGTATCCCTGATCAAGCTTGGCGTGTACGGCCTCCACCACCACGATGGCATCATCCACCACGATGGCAATAGCCAAAAGCAAGGCCGACAGGGTAAGGAGGTTGATCGAGAAGCCGAACACCTTCAGGAAGAAGAAGGCACCGATCAATGATACCGGAACGGCAATCAATGGGATAAGCGTTGAACGGAAGTCCTGCAGGAAGATATACACCACGAGGAACACCAGGATCAATGTCATAATCAACGTGAACACCACCTCCTCAATTGAAGCATAGAGGAACTCCGTGACATCATAGTTGATCTTATAGGTCATGCCCGGGGGGAACAACTTGGCCTGTTCCTCCAACTCGGCCTTCACCTGCTTGGCAATCTCATTGGCATTTGATCCGGCAATCTGCTGCACCATACCCATCACCGACGGGATATTGTTGTTCTTCATCGACACACTGTACTGCAAGCCGCCTAACTCAATCTTAGCCACGTCCTTCAGTTTCAACGTGTTTCCAGAAGCATCGCTGGCAATGATGATGTTGCCAAACTCCTCCTCGGTCTTCAAGCGTCCCGTATATCGCATGGCATACTCGTAAGCGACATTCGACTGCTCTCCAAAGGTACCCGGTGCAGCTTCGATATTCTGCTCTGCCAGCACACCTGCGATATCAGAAGGCATCAGGTTGTACTGCTTCAGGACCTCGGGGTTCAGCCAGATACGCATGGAGTAGGTCTTCACACCTGGACTCTGCACATCGCCCACACCCTGGATACGCTTGATAGCAGGCACAATATTGATATTGTTATAGTTCGTGAGGAACTTATCGTCATAACGTCCATCTGAGGTCAGAGTGAACATCATCACCTGGGAGGTCTGACGTTTCATCACCGTCACACCGATACGCGTTACCTCTGCCGGCAAGAGGGCCAGAGCTTGCTGCACACGGTTCTGTACGTTCACGGCACACATGTCGGCATTCATTCCCTGACGGAACAGCACCTGAATGCTGGCTGATCCCGAAGAGGCAGATGACGAAAGGTAATCCATACCCTCCACACCGTTGATACTCTCCTCCAAGGGAACCAACACGGAGTTCTTGACAGTCTCAGCATCGGCACCAGGATAACTGGTGAACACCACGACTGTTGGCGGCGCAATGTCTGGATACTGCTCAATAGGCAACGTAGCCAGTCCGATAAAACCCAGCAGCACAATCACGATGGAAATCACCGTGGAGAGTACCGGGCGTTTGATAAATGTTGTAAAAGTCATTTCTTTTATATTTTAATAATTGAAGAATTGAAGGAGTAAAGTCTTGGAATACTTCAATTCTCAATTCTTCAAATTTTCAATTCCTTATTGCTTCATGGCACCCACAATATCTCCGGCAGACATCGCCTTAGCCTGCTCGTCGATCTTCTGCTGATAACGCTCTGGTGTTATGGGCACAATCTCCATGCCATCGTTGAGCTTTGTGATACCATTGGTCACATATTTGTCGCCAGCCTTCAAGCCGGAAGTCACCACGTAATTGATACCGTCGTTCTGTGGATTCACCTGAATCTCTGTGAAGGTCACCTTGTTATCCTTACCTAATACATAGACGAACTTCTTGTCCTGAATCTCAGTGACACTCGACTGTGGGACTATGATAGCCGTATTGTCATGACGAGGGATGATAATCGATCCGCTACCACCACTCTTCAAGAGACGCTCGGGATTGGGGAAATGGGCGATCAGCTGAACAGATCCCGTAGAGGCATCAATCACTCCACTGGCCTTCGTCACCTTTCCCTCATGACCATACATCGTACCATCAGCCAACTGGAGTTTCACAGCAGGAATAGCATTCACTGCTGCCTGGGTTCCACCGGCTGTCTTACTCAGGTTCAGCATGTCCTTCTCGGTCATCGAGAAATAAACTTCCATGCTGGTGATATTCGACAACGTGGTAAGAGCAGGTGTGCTTGACGCACTCACCATGGCACCCACTTTGTAGGGAAGGTTACCGACAACACCGGCTGACGGACTCTTCACAAAGCAGAAGTTAAGCTGTTCTTTGGCAGAAGCCAGAACGGCACGAGCCTGAGCAAGCTGGGCCTGAGCACTGGCATAGGTGTTCTTGGAATACTCAAGTTCATACTGACCGATCACGTTCTGTTCGAACAACTTCTGGTTATTGTCCATCGTCAGCTTTGCCGTATTACATTGGGCAATGGCCGTATTCACGGCTGCCTGTGCCTGACGGACGGCTGCCTGACTGGTCTCATTGTCAATGACAAACAACAGCTGCCCGGCAGAGACGGCCTGACCTTCCTTCACACACACACGGGTGATAAAGCCCGCAACCTTCGGGCGGATCTCCACATCCTGAACACCTTTGATTGTGGCAGGATACGAAGTCTGCATCGAGGCATTCTTCGTCTGTACAGCCTGTACCGGGAACTCATTGTCACCAAAGCTCGGCCTGCCGCCACTCTTGCCCCCACATGAGACAAGAAGAGCAGTCATAGCCACAACCGCAAAAATTTTATTACTCTTCATACCTATTTAAATATTAATAATGTTTACTACATAATAAAAGCCCTGAAAACTAACTATCCTCTTTCAGTTTTCAAACTGCAAAGATACACATTAATTATTAAGCACGCACAAAGATATTACATTATTGGCAAATATTAACGAATATTTGCACGGGAATCACTCAACCAGCCCCATCTTCCTTGCTTTTTCCATCAGCAAGTTCATCAAGGGTTCACGCTCATTAGGCACCCGGTTATCGAGTACCGCATCCTTGAGGAACTGCTTCAGGGTTCCTACCTCCCGCGATGGCTTCAAATGGAACATGTCCATAATCTCGTTTCCATCAATGACTGGTTGCAACAAACGTTTATAATCCTTTTCTTTCAAGTCAGCAAGTTTTTCTCTCACAACCCTGAAGTTCTCCAAGAAACGTTTCTTACGTACCTCGTTCTTACTGGTGATATCGGCTTCACAAAGCGTCATCAAATCATCAATGTCATCACCTGCGTCATTCATCAGACGACGCACAGCACTGTCGGTAACCTCTTCGTCAGCAATCACTATGGGGCGCATGTGCAGATCGACAAGTTTCTGAACATACTTCATTTTGGTATCAAGCGGCAACTTCAAACGACGGAATATCTCGGGAACCATTTTGGCACCGATGAAGTTGTGGTTATGGAACGTCCATCCCAACTGGTTATCCCAGCGCTTGCTTTTAGGTTTCCCGATATCATGAAGCAATGCTGCCCAGCGAAGCCACAGAGCCATTCCGTTTGGGTGTTCTTCTTTGCCCTGACGCTTCACCACATTTTCGAGCACTTCCAGGGTATGATAGAAATTATTCTTGTGTGCCCGTCCATTCCGTGTCTCCACAATATCAAGGGCGGTCAGCTCAGGAAGAATCAACGGCATCAGTCCACTTTCGTGAAGTTCAAGAAGTCCGATACTGGGATGGGCGGCCATCATGATCTTATTCAGCTCTTCGGCAATGCGTTCACCACTGATAATCTCCAAGCGGTGGGCATTACGACAAAGGGCATCCTTGGTCTCATATTCTATTTCAAAACGCAACTGCGTGGCAAAACGTACACAACGTAACATGCGAAGAGGGTCATCAGAAAAAGTAATATCGGGATCCAACGGTGTACGGATAATACCATCTTCCAAATCGTACAAGCCATCGAAAGGATCGACCAGTTCACCAAAGCGATCACGGTTCAGACAAATAGCCATCGCATTGATGGTGAAATCACGACGGTTCTGGTCATCTTCCAACGTGCCATCCTCGACCACCGGCTTACGTGAGCCACGATTGTAACTCTCTTTACGAGCCCCCACAAATTCCACTTCTATTTCTGTAGAATCGGATGAAGAATGGGATTGTGCCGATGTGGACGTGAGGATCTTTACCTGTGCCGTTCCGAAATTGCGAAAGACACTCAGGTGCGCCTTCCGTCCGAGACGTTTCTTGAATGCTTGGGCAACAGCAATGCCACTACCCACCACAACAACATCAATGTCATTCGATGGACGCTCCAGGAAGATATCACGGACATAACCACCCACCACATAGCACTCCACCCCCATCTCATCGGCAACCGCTGAGATCTGATGGAATATTTCTTGATCGAGAATCTGTGCCAGTTCGGCATCAGTATATAGTTTCATGCACCTCTTTTTGGAATGGCTGCAAAGGTACAAAAAAAAGTACAGACAACCAAAAACCTTGCTGTTTTTATCTTATTGGGCAGAAAACTGAAAGATTGTCGTAGAGTGAAAGATGTCACCAGGACGCAACACCGTGGAAGGGAACTGAGGCTGATTCGGACTGTCTGCGTAATGACACGTTTCAAAACAGATAGCCGAACGACGAGGATAGACAATTCCATTCTTTCCCTGTACATTCCCCTTCAATCCATTTGCCGTGTAAACCTGCATGGCTGGTTCCGTGGTATAAACGGAAAGGGTGATGCCATGAACGGAATCTTTGAGAATGGCAGCAGGCTGTGACAGGTCACCCTGGGTATTTAGTTGCCATGTATGGTCATAGCCAGATGTCACCTTCAGTTGGTCGTTGTCCTGATCGATTCGTTCCCCAATGGGATGGAACTTACGGAAATCAAATGGGGTTCCCGTCACGGGTATCAACCGACCTGTTACCTGTTTCTTAGCATTATACTCTGCGATACTGTCACCGTTGATCCACAACTGCTGGCTACAGATATCCGTCCACGGCTCTCCAGAGATATTAAAAAAAGAATGATTACTGAGGTTCAACACTGTAGGGCGATCGGTCTGGGCCTGATAATCGAGGCATATCGCATTATCATCTGTAAGAGAGACTGTCAGCATCACATCCAAATTTCCAGGAAATCCATTCTCACCGTCAGGAGAAAGATAATGAAGCACAGCTTTCTGTGGAGACGAGGAGACAATATCCCATACCCGATGGGCAAAGCCAGGCTTGCCTCCATGTGAGATATCTCCTTTTCCATAGCCTTGTAACGCATATTCTTCCCCATCCAAGACGAACCGAGCCCCAAGAATTCTTCCAAGATAACGTCCGATAGTAGCACCAAAGTTCTGATTCAAGCGGTGATAATCATTGACATTATCAAAACCCAGCACCATATCTGAAAGTTCGCCTCTCGAATCTGGAACCAAGACAGATACGAGTCGTCCGCCATAGTTTGTCAGGGCCACCTGCATGCCGTTCTTATTAGACAGCTTCAGAAGATCAGTCTGTTTCCCATCAATCGTCATACGGAACTGTTCTGGATGAACACCCGCCTCATCTGTTTCAGGCTGAATGCCCTTCAGTTCTTGAATCAGACGAGTCATATTCTGTATATATGTCGCCGTAGAAATGCCTTGTATGGAACGGTTACTATAAGGGGAGGTATCATATTGGTCACCCGCCATAGTCTCTAAATAGTCGAAGGAGTCACTTGGATGCTGATGCTCGGGAAGAGGAGTCCAGGGATTGGACACCTGACCCAATGTCGACAGCCAGTATCCTTCCGGAGTCAACTTATTGATGATGCTTTGTACCCCCATCGGTTGTCCCCTACGTCTCATTCCCCCTTGATAATAATAGTCATCAAGCGGCTTCCGGACTTGCCAAGGGTCATAAGTCACCTCATGAGCATGTTCTATCAGCTCTCGCAACTGGATAAGATTAATATAGGTAGCACTGCTGTAATGGGCTATGGTATGACGAATATCCTGATCAGTGTAATACTGTCCATTACCCACATTTCCACCTTTACGGTGTACATATAGAGGAAGTCCATGATCAGGATCTATGAAGCGGGGGACAAGGATCTCCTCACTACTACGAGGTAATCCTCTCCAGAGAGCCTTCACGCTGTCGGGAAGTTGCTGATTCTTGATGAAAAGAAAAGCATTCTCCAAGCCCTTCAGAAACGATTCATCTCCTGTCATCGCATAGAACTGCACCATCCGTCGCATCATCTGTGCCGTGGTGGCGGTATTCACGGCACGGGGTTCATAGGAACGGGCATGCGCTGGTTTCAGGTCATTCTGCGTATATTGATCTGCCCACCCTGAATAAGGTGGCGGCTGCTGTAGGTCACGCAACAAATACATTGCTTTTCTGACAGGCTCTACCAGATCTTCCCGTCCCAAAGTCTGATAGCACATGATCAGGAACTCAATGTTATTCATCATCACGCCATCGTTCAGGGTGACAAAGGGAGTATAATCAGCTTTGCCCCGAAAGGGATGAGTGGTCATGATCGGAAAGCGCTGTGGCCATCCACCATGATCATATTGACTCTTCAGGATAAAGTCGATGGCCCTATTTAAAGACTTTCGGAAACGCTTATCCTTCTTCTCAAGATATATGCGGAGCATGAATTCAGCGGGGTGAAAGGTAGCCTCATCATCAAAGGTGGCATTTCCATAATAGTGCTGGAACTCCTCAAGGCGCCAAGCCTGCCGTCCTATCGTAGCATACCATTCCTTCGTTGAAGCCTCTCCTGCATAATCATACATATAATGCCAGCCTCCACAGGGCTTTTGTGCATCTATCAATGCCTGCGCCACACGTGCTGCCTGTTGATAATAATACTCATCTCCCGTGGCATGATAAGCATCCAACAAGAGCTGTCCCATATCGGGTGTTCCTGGCGATTGCATCCAGATCATCGTGGGACGAGCCTCCAATTCGCCCCAACGCCGAGATTTGTCAGGTAGATAGTTCCACACGAAGCCACCATGGAAACTCAAGGAATCCATCATATACTGGGTGGCTTTCTTCATCGTGGAAAGGATTTCCTGATTGCCAGCATAACCATGAACACAAACGAGAGCGGAAAAGAGGATTAATGTCAGTTTTCTCATAAGGTTGCCGTATTATAGATCATTTAAGCAGATTATTCTTTTTCCATGGACACATAGCGGAAATTCCGAAAGACAGCGTAGCCATCGCCTGCCGCGAATACTCCCGGCAGCACGCTCTGGAATTCATAGAGCGTATTATGATTATAGCCAGAGCAATCCATCCCCCATGTCTCACGCTGCCATTGAATGCCGTCATAGCTATACCAGCCTGTCACGATATTGTCACGGTTCACCAGACGTAGCCATAAATGACGAGTCTCGGAAGGGTGACGCCCTCCACCTGTTGCAGCACCTTTCCGATATCGGATACGACGATTGGCATCGAAACCCGTACCTTGATAGAATGCACTGTTGTAATACAACACAAGTCCCGCCGACACATCTCCGTGCAGTTCAATCTCAGCCTCAATGGCATAACGATGTTCTCCAGAAACAAACATCAGTGGCGATGATGTGCCAGGATCGGTACCTTTCGCACGAAGGGTCAATGTGCCGTCCGACACTTTCACCCGCTGAGGTTCATACGACTTGTAGAATTTCCAATCAAGACCGATACGGAAATCCTGTAACCGCCCGTGACGGTCAGCATGAAACACCTTCTTGATGGGACAAGCTATAGGCTGTGCCACATCTACCTGATCGTAACGGTGAAACCACCCATCATCTCCGAGACGGATCGGTTCCATCAGCGTCTGCCGTCCTAAATTCGTAAATTGGTTCTCGTAGCTATGGTAAACGATCACCCACTGTCCATCAGGCGTATCTATAATAGAGCCATGCCCCTTGCTCCACCAGCGTTCCTCTTTGCTCCATGTGTGAATCAACGGATTGTTAGGGGCATTCTCCCATGGTCCATTCACGGATTTTGAACGTGCCTGTACCACCATGTGACTGGTAGGAGGGCCTGCCGTTCCCCCTTCAGCATTGAAATAATAGAAATAATCACCTATACGACGGATCTTGGGACCTTCCAGGCACATTCCTTCTGTCTCCCACTCTTCCGGATATTTCCATCCGGAATATACCGTTTCCATCGACTCCGGTATCACATGAAGACCGTCCTCTGTAAGTTTTATCCGTCGTCCGCCACTCATAAATAGCCAACGCTGTCCATCCTCACCAACCACATGGCAGGGATCAATATTACCCACTCCCAGATCAATGGGATCACTCCACGGACCATAAGGTGAAGTGGCATAGACGACATAATTACCGCGGCCATGTGGATAGGCCACCGTAAAATAGATATAGTATTTTCCCTGGTACTTACAAATATCCGGTGCCCACACACTGCCCAAATATGTTTTCAGAGCATAGCTGACAGGCTCCCAATGTACCAGGTCGCGACTATGAAACACCACCAGACCGGGTTGATAATCGAAAGCGGAATGCGTCATATAATAATCTTCCCCTTCCCGCATAATCGTTGGATCTGGATAATCTCCCCCAAGGATTGGATTGGTATAGGTTTGCGCACAGCACACCCATGTCTGTGCGAGCATAACCAATGTAACCAGTAATTTTTTCTGACTCTTCATGAGATAGTTTTAGTAACAGTTTGTTTCTGCCCACAAAGATACACTATTTCCTGCAAATTGACAATAAAAAGTCAGGATATGTTGTGGGATTCATTATTTTTTTGTAAGTTTGCATCAAAAATAAATACAGATGAAAGCAAAATGGGTAGTGGCATTTGCCATTTCAATCATTCTAATTGGCTGTGAGTCAAAACATGACAAGCTCCAAAAGGAGATTCTGCAGCGCAGAGAAGCATTGACCCGTCATCAAGACTCTGTGATGAAAGCCTCACAGAAAGAAGTCGAACAACTTGACCGAGAACTGCAAGAGGTGAACAGAGAATATGCAAAGATGAAACGAGAGGCACAAACAGCTCATGATGCAGGAACTGCTACGGCTGAACAGCTGCGTGCCGTCACGCTTATGCGGATGCATCGTGATTCGTTGAAGACCCGTTTCGACGTCCTTTGTGCAAAAATCAAGTACATCAGAAGAAGACAATCTGAGCAGGTGCTATGGAATGCCACCCCCCAGATGGAAAACAAGCAGCATAACTCAAGACGATAGTCCAATGTCTTGAAACATGCAAAAAAGAAGGATTGTTTTTGTCGTTTCAACTAAAATTCGTAACTTTGCACCATCTTTTATGATCAGACATGTCTAAAGCAACAAACAATACAGAAGAAGAGTTCAGAAGTGTCATGGCTGAGTGCAGGGCACTTTTCGAAAAGAAGTTGCACGACTACGGTGCCTCGTGGAGAATACTGCGCCCGTCTTCGCTAACAGACCAACTGTTTATTAAAGCCAAACGGATCCGTTCACTGGAAATCAAGAAAGAGTCGTTGGTAGGCGAAGGGATTCGTCCCGAGTTTATCGCGCTTATTAACTATGGTATCGTGGGGCTCATCCAGTTGGATCGTGGATATGTGGATACTGTGGACATGCTTCCTTTGGAGGCAATGGCGCTCTATGACCGTCATGCCGATGAGGCCTTGCAGCTGATGCTCAAGAAGAACCACGACTACGATGAAGCATGGCGGTCAATGCGAGTGAGCAGCTACACCGACTTTATCCTGACCAAGATACAACGAGTTAAAGAGATAGAAGACATCGCGGGTGCCACACTGGTGAGTGAAGGCATTGATGCTAACTATATGGACATCATCAACTACGCGGTGTTTGGGGCCATCAAACTGAAAGGAAAAGAATGAAAGCAGGCTTGTTGTCGATAGGAGTAAATATCTGCCGGTTTGTTGTCGCGCTGACCTTCATCTTCTCAGGATATGTGAAAGCGATTGACCCGCTGGGGACACAATACAAGATCTCCGACTATCTACAGGCAGTGGGATTGGGTGGCATTCTTCCCGGTATAGCCACACTGAGCTTGTCGGTATTCCTCTCGGCACTGGAGTTCTTCATCGGCATCCTGCTTCTCTTCGCTATCAACAGGCGGATCATTAGCAGGATTGCACTGGCCTTCATGACGGTGATGACTGCTGTCACCTTCTGGTTGTGGGTGGCTGATCCGATTTCCGACTGCGGGTGCTTTGGCGATGCGATCCATCTGACAAACGGTCAAACACTTTTGAAGAATCTCGTTCTTTTAGGCTGTTCCATCGTGATCGCATGGAAGCCTCTCAGGATGGTACGTTTCATCAGTAAGAGCAATCAGTGGATCGTCAAGAACTACACCGCTCTGTTTGTCATCCTCTCCAGTGTATGGTGTCTGTACGATTTACCCATCTTCGACTTCAGACCCTACCACATCGGAGCAAACATCCCAGAAGGGATGACCATTCCCGACGATGCAGAACAACCTGAGTTCGAAACCACGTTCATCATGGAGAAAGAAGGGGTTCGAAAAGAGTTTACCCTCGATAACTACCCCGATTCCACATGGACATTTGTTGACAGTAAGAGCATACAGGTCAAGGAAGGATATGTGCCACCCATCCACGACTTCTCCATCACGACCCAAGAGGGAGAGGATATTACAGAGGAGGTCGTCAACCGACAAGGATACACATTCCTGCTGATTGCACCGCATATAGAGGAGGCAAGCGACACCAATTTCGGTGAGATTGACCAACTGTACGAGTACGCACAAGGTAAAGGTTACCCGTTCTATTGCCTAACGGCAAGCGGAGAAGAGGCCATCGACAGATGGCGTGATCTCACAGGGGCAGAATACCCCTTCTGTACGACAGATGAGATTACCCTGAAGACAATCATACGAAGCAATCCTGGTCTGATGCTCATCAAAGATGGCACCGTTATCAGGAAATGGAGTCACAACCGTCTGCCTGTCATCGAAACAGCACATTTTACTGTGCCACTGGAAAAGTTCGAAATAGGAAAGATGCCCCAAGACTCCGTACCCCAGAAAATTCTGACCATTCTCGTATGGTTCGCACTACCGCTCTTCTTGCTGACTCTGGCCGATCGAACTTGGGCTTGGACACAATGGCTCAGAAGAAAGCCCACTGCCAAGGAGGATGCCAACAAGATCATCGAGGACACCCCATCAGAGAATTAAAACCCATATATAATAAATAAGGTATTAAAAAAATGAGAAAGAAAATTGTAGCAGGTAACTGGAAAATGAACATGAACCTGCAAGAGGGAATCGCTCTGGCAAAAGAGCTGAATGAAACACTTACAGCAGAGAAGCCCAACTGCGGTGTCGTAATTTGTACTCCTTTCATCCATCTGGCCTCTATCGCTGAGTTCCTGAATCAGGATGTCATCGGACTGGGTGCAGAGAACTGTGCTGACAAAGAGAAGGGTGCTTTCACCGGTGAGGTGTCTGCAGAGATGATTAAGAGCACAGGAGCACAATATGTTATCCTCGGCCACTCTGAGCGTCGTGAGTATTACAAGGAGACTCCCGAAATTCTGAAAGAGAAAGTGCTGCTGGCACAAAAGAACGGCCTGAAAGTGATCTTCTGTATCGGTGAGAGCCTCGAAGAGCGTGAGGCAGGAAAACAGAACGAGGTAGTTAAAGCCGAACTGGAAGGCAGTGTCTTCAACCTCCCTGAGGAAGATTTCCGCAAGATCATCATCGCTTACGAGCCCATCTGGGCAATTGGCACAGGCAAGACAGCCACCAGCGATCAGGCCGAAGAGATCCACGCCTATATTCGTAGCATCATCGCAGAGAAGTATGGTCAGGCCGTAGCTGAAGATACGACGATCCTCTACGGAGGAAGCTGCAAGGCCAGCAATGCTCCCGAGCTGTTTGCTAAACCCGACATCGACGGAGGTCTTATCGGTGGTGCATCTCTGAAAGCAGCCGATTTCAAAGGCATTATCGATGCTTGGAAATAAGATAAAAGATGAAAAAAATCATAACCATACTATTTATTCTTCTGTGCGCTGCCCATAGTGCCAGCGCACAGAAGTTCCTTGATGACCTGCAGAAGAAGCAGCAGGGACAAGGATCTGTTACCGTGACACAAAGCAAAGAGATTACAGACTTGGTGAACGGAACATCGGCCGTGAAAGGCACTCCCAACAACACGTCTCCTACAACAACGACACCGCAGGACGACAAGACCGCCGCCCAGAAGGAAAAAGAGAAGGAAGACTCAGCACGTCTGGCAGCAGAGAAAGAGCGAGCCAGGATCCTTGCTGAAAAAGAAAAGAAAGAGAAAGAAGACGAGCTGGAAATTCCTGTCATCGACACACGAAAGAAGGTGATGAAGAACAGCTATAAGATAGACGGTTACCGTGTGCAGGCTTTCACTGGAGGTAACACACGTAATGACCGCATTCAGGCAGAACAGATCCGTGACAAACTGAAGGCAGCCTTCCCCGACCAGCCTATCTACACCCATTTCTACTCACCACGTTGGATCTGCCGCATGGGGAACTACCGTACCTTCAGCGAAGCAAACAGCTATTGCAAAAAGCTGAAAGCCATGGGATACAAGCAGGCCTGCGTAGTGAAGGGGAAAATAACCGTACAATAAAAACGATGAATCCGGAAACAGAATTTAGAGAAGGTCTTGACGAACTGGCCTTCCACTATCAGAAGATTCTTGAGCTACTGGGCGAAGATACCCAGCGTGACGGATTGCTCAAGACACCTATGCGTGTGGCAAAGGCCATGCAGATACTTACTCGCGGCTATACCCAAGATGCCCACAAAGTCCTCACCGATGCACTGTTTGAAGAGAAATACGACCAAATGGTGATTGTCAAGGATATTGATTTCTTCTCCATGTGTGAGCATCACATGCTTCCTTTCTATGGCAAGGCGCATGTAGCCTATATCCCCGACGGTTATATTACCGGTCTTTCAAAGATTGCCCGTGTGGTGGATATCTACAGTCACCGTCTGCAAGTGCAGGAACGGCTCACCCAGCAGATCAAGGACTGTATCCAACAAACCCTCCACCCCCTCGGTGTGATGGTGGTTATTGAGGCCAAGCACATGTGCATGCAAATGCGTGGGGTAGAAAAGCAGAATGCCATTACCACCACCAGCGACTTTAGCGGAGCCTTCAACCAAGCCAAGACCCGCGAAGAGTTTATGAATTTGCTACGAGGCGAGAGTAAGAGGATCTGACTCTTTTCAACATTCCACTCAAAAAAAAGCAATGCCACATGCAAGATTTCACATGATCTTGTATTTATCATATAAACAATGATTAGAATATATGAGAACAATCACTAAAATCTTTGCCATGATGCTGATAAGCATCTGTGCAACAAGTTTGACATCATGCCTTGGTGACAATGACGACAACATCGAGAGTAATTTTTATACCAAGGAAGAGGCAGCAAGTATTTTCAAGACCTTGAACGGGAACTACACCGGTAAGCTTTATGCCGAGTATATCTCATCTTCGTTCGATGCGAAAGCGGAGCGAGACTCTGTCATGAATATGCAGGTTCGGGTCACCGCCAACGACTCCGTTGCCCACCTCATGATGCCCGTTAAGCTTCTCGCCAATGCCATTTCTGGGAACGAGAAAGTGAAAGAAGCCATTGCAGAAAGTGAGGCACAGCCCCTCAACTTCCAACTCTTCCTAATGAAATCGAGCAGCAGCGATTACTATGTGTTCCTACCTTTACCCCAGAGCAGTTTCAAATTCAACATATTCTACGATGGTGAGACTCACGAAGTAGAGTTTACATTTGCTTCAAACACCATCTTCGGGTACTCCACCATTTATGCCCAGGGGCAGTATGAGAAGAGCAGCAATGAGCTGTCATTCATCTTCCTACCCTACCAAATGGTGCTCGACAAGAAAACCACGCTAACCTTAAAGACGTGCCCGATGATATACACTGGAACGAAATTATAACTGAATAAGGGGATTTGAGACGAAAAAAAATCCCCTTTTTCTTCTTTTTTCATTTTTTTTCGTTATCTTTGCAACCGAGAAGTGCTGAACACAAGCACCATTTGTCACAAACAACTAAAGAATTGAACTTACTTTAATGGATAGGATAGTTAGATGGCACATACGCGGTATGATACTGGCAGCATTCCTAATGTTGCCGAATATCTCTACGTATGCCCAAGATCATGAAGAGTCCATCCTTCTGCGTGCCAACATGCTACGCTGGGCAACGCTCACACCAGACATCGGTATCGAATGGCAGCTCAACAAGGAATGGAGTGTATTGGGTAATGCCACCTATACCCGCTGGAGCTGGAAAGATAACAACCGCCGCTTTGCCCCAAAGGAGTTTGCCGGAGAGATCCGACACTATATGGGTTATATGACCACACAACGCCCCTGGTATGCAGGTCTGATGGTACATGGCGGGCAGTATAATTTCGGTCTGTCCGACAATGGGCGGCAAGGAGACTATATGGGTGGAGGTATCACGGCAGGCTACCGTCTCCGCCTGCACAACAAGCGGTTCTATATCGACTTTGGCGGAGCTTTCGGCTTCACACATGCCAGCATCGAGAAATACAAGACGATAGAGGGTGTTCGTTACAAGACCGAAGACGACAATTCGAACTACATCGGTATCAACAAGCTGTCGGTGGCTATTGTATGGAAATTCTTAAACAAGACAAAGCCATGAAAAAGCATATCTACTACATACTCATCAGTTGTGTCACGATGCTGTTTCTGGCATCGTGCGTGAAGGATAAGCTCTATCTGCTACCCGACGACGACCCCGATTACTACAATCCCGACGAGTGGAAACTGGGAACCATGATCGTCAACACCGACTGGAGTCGTACAGATCAGGGTGTTGCTCCCCAAGACAGTTATGTCCTTCTACTGAACGATGACGGCTATGCCGCCGAAGGCACTTCCTGTATTCTACGTCATCTGCACCCAGAGACTTACAGGGTCTTTGCCTACTATGATCCTACAGGCATCCAAATCGAGAACAATGTGGCCACCGTGGATAACGAAGCCGATGGCACATTGCTCCGTAACCCGGGAACATTGATGGTTTCCGATTTCCAGGAAGCCAAGTTGCTTAGAGGTGATACGACCTATGTAAACCTCACCATGCGACAATTGGTCCATGAGGTGACTGTCAGTATCTACATGTGGCCTGGTGATGAACAATACATTACGCATATCACAGGCTCCATCGACGGTATCGCACAAGCTGTTGACATCACCAGCGGAGAAGTGGTATCCGACTACAACAGTACCATCAATCTGCCTCTCACCCTTTCCTATGTGCCTTACAATGGAAAAGAGGAACAGCTACAAGGACAGACTGTTCCCACCTACACTTGTACCATTCGTATCATCGACATCATTCACTCATCCACACAGCCCATGGAACTTCATATCACCTACAGCGATGGTACAGAAAAGACGCAGACCATTGATCTGGAAGATATCCTGGACAATATCAGTAAGAAGGAAGATCCTACAGCAGTGGAGCTCGACTATTTCATCAAGAACGAGTATAGTTTCCATACCTCCATCATCGACTGGCATATCATCGATGAGGGGCATCACGATGTGAAATAATCTATTACACCTTATTATATTATAAGCATCAATCAATAATTACAAAATAGAAAGAATATGAAAAAAATCCTTTTTAGCGGAATCTCAATGGCCACCCTTCTGTGTGCCATGGTGATCACCACATTGTTCTCTTCGTGCAACAGCAAAGATGACGAACAGATAACGGATCAGCAGCCTGTGGAACTGAAGATCACAGCAGGCATCGTTGCCACACGTGCCGTCAATGCTTCATGGACAGCAGGTGACAAGATTGGCGTATTCGCCTTGGACGGAACCACGGCAGAATACAGTAACATCCCCTACTCGACGACAAACGGAGACGGAAACTTCACTGCCGACGATGGCCAAAACATCATGCTGCCCTATGACGGATCAAGTCGCACCGTCGCCGCATACTATCCTTATGCAGCAGGAGCCTCAGCAGGAACATACTCAATCGATGTCAGCAATCAAAATGACCAGGAGGCCATCGACTTACTTGTTGCCACACCCGTCAGCAACGTGAGCAAGAAGAGTCCGATTGCCGCCCTTGACTTTGCCCATAAGCTGGTGAAGGTCGAACTCACCTTGAAACCAGGAGAGGGTATCACTGCCGACCAACTGGCCTACTTGAAGGTTACGATCAGCAACCAATACACAAAGGGTACCTGTGATGTGATCAATAACGGTAATGTCGTTGCCTCAGGCAACACTTCCACGGTTACGTTTGAAACCTCTGCCGACGGTACTACCAGTGAGGCTATTCTTCTGCCTGCCGCTACAACAGAGAATATGATACTCACCTTCGATGTCCCCGGAGCAGGAACCTATACTTGGGAAGTGAACAGCGCAGCCAAGTCAAAGTCCTTCGGTGCCGGAAACAAATATAAATATGACATCAGTATCAACAAGACCTCTCTGACCGTGAACTCCACCATTGAAGACTGGAACGACGGTAACGGAGGTGAGAACGGTAACGCCCTTTAATCATTAACAGCTAATAATTTGTTCCCATGAATAAATATTTTATTCTTGCAACCGCTGCCTTCGCTTTGGCAGCATGCAGCAGTGAAGAAGAGAACATGCAGGCAGAGAAAAGTGAGATCCGCCTCTGTTCAAACATGGATGTGGTCCAGAGCCGTGCCGCCCTACAGGATCTGCAGTTAACACAATTCGCCTCCAACCAGAAAGTGGATATCTTTATCAATGAGAACACCACAGGTTCTGCCTCCGTCACTTATGATCAACCCCTTACCTATACTACAGGCACGGATGGTAGCCTTACCATTTCCGATGCGCAGTATTTCCCGCAAAACGGCAACGGCATCGATATCTACGCTGTCTATCCTACAGGCATAGCAACCGATGTAACGGGCACGGCAGTAGCCTTCTCCGTGAAAGATGATCAGAGCACCGATGCCAACTATATGGCAAGCGACCTGATGGTAGGTGCTCCCGCAAGCAATCCTGTCAGCCGTACCACCAGCGCTGTTCCCCTGACATTCAAGCATTGTCTGACAAAGATCAACCTGAACCTCTATCCTGGTGATGGACTGACGGCTGACGATCTGGCAAATGCCGTCGTAAAGATCAATGGAACGATTGTAGGAGCTACCTTCAACGTTAAGTCTGGTGCCGTGACAGTTAACAACGGGGGAACCGCAGCTACCCCAACGACATCCATCTCTTTGGGTAACATGGCCACCGATGCAACAGGAGTACTGGTAGCCAGCGCCATCATCATCCCACAGACTGTTAATGCCGGCACACAGTTCATTAGCATCGACCTGATAGAAGACGGACAGACAGCAGGAACACTTGCCTATTCCCTTCCTGCAGCCGTCAACTTTGACGCCGCCACAGCATACACCTATAACATCACTGCCAAGAGATCAGGACTAACCGTATCCAGTTCCAATATTGCCAATTGGACTAACGGCGGCGCTGTAAATGGTGATGCTACTCCATAAGGAAATAAACGAAAAGAATATGAAGCTAAGCAAACTTCTCAACATCGTCATTGTGATGTCCCTCTTCCTCTTCTCCGCCTGTTCGACGGAGGAAGAGGATCCACAAGTCAGCTCTGATCTGGTATTCCATCTTCAGATTGACGGTGAGCATGATTCGCGTGCCACAGTAGATGGCTCGTGGACCGTTGGCGACATCATTGCCGTTCAGGTGGGAACGACTGTGAAGAAGTATATCGTAAAAGACGAGAGCGGTAAAGCCGAGGGATTAGATAAGGCCAACACCTTCAATTGGGACGACCTTGGATCCTCATCGGTGACAGTGAAGGCATGGAGCTATGGTGGCAAGGACATCATTGACGATCCGTCAGTTGCAACCATCACTCTGCAAGAAGATCAGAGCGACGATACCAACTACTACGGGTGCGATCTGCTCTATGCTCCTGAGGTTACGGTAAACATGGACGAGCCTGCCGTACTCACCTTCTACCACCAGATGACCCTGGTTCGGATTAACCTCAGGGTTGAAGATACCAACATTACGGGAACACCCAAAGTGCTCTTTGGAGGTGATTATGGATTACCAGAGGGGACTGCCTTCTATTCGGCACCTTCCAATGGTGCCAACCCCAATTATGGGAGTTTCGCTAAGAATGAGCAGATAGAAACAATGATAAATATCACCCCACATCAGGATGACTGGCCACCTCAGGGATACGATTATTGTTATTCTGCATTCTTTCTCCCTTTAGAACAGCCGAACCTCGAAATCTCCGTAGATATGAACGATGGAAACATGTTCTACTACTTTTGGGACAATGCCAATCAAAATCCGTTCCAAGCTGGTTCAAGGATAACGCTCAACCTCACCATTAAGAACAAGCAGCTGTCTCTACCTTCCAATGAGTCTATGCCTGTTACCGTTGCAGACTGGAATGTATAACATGAAACAGAACGTTATGAGAATGATCCATCAAACGCATTATATCTTTTTAGCCTTGGCAGCCCTGTTCATGGCTGCCTGCTCTCAGGAAGAAGAACCTCAAGAGGTGAAAGAACCCCCCATCCTGAAGGTGTTGGTAGGCAAGGATGCCGCATCTGAGACACGTGCCACCGTCAGCAGTTATTCCACCACCTTTAGTGAGGGTGACAAGATCGGTATCTTCGCGGTGAAAGAAGATGTGTCTGGCCGGTATGCGTTATACATGAATGTCCCCTACGTCCTCAATAATAACGAATGGAAACTGGCTGATCCCGACACGAAGGTGTACTTCTCCGAAAAATACACCTATTTCGCCTATTACCCCTATCAAGAAATTTTTGATGGTATCGATTCAGACCAAAGTGATCCCGACGAATTCTTCAGTCAAGAAATAGATAATTGGGCTCCCTTAGAAGATCAGAGTACACTAAGCAATTACAATGCCAGCGACCTGATGGTTTCCCTTGGTGATGTTAATAGCGCAAATGCTTCGGTATCCTTCATGCTGCATCACACCATGGGGCTGGTGGAAATATCGCTTTCGGATCCCCAAAAAGTGCAAATAGATGATATCAGCAGTTTTGACAGCTCTGAGTATTTCTTTTTGGCAGAACAAAACATGGAGGCACCCGTACCAGTACCGGTACCTTATAACAACGGATACACCTTTTTCTATATTGCCAAACCCGGACAAGAAATCACGTTCTATTTTAACGAAAACCAGCAAACGGTAATTCAATATTGCACGCCTGTAACAAATGGAGTTAAATTCCTTGATTTCACCGTTAACCAGAACTGAAATCCATATCGTCATATACTATTTACTCCAAAATTCCCCCAGGATTTTTGGAGTAAATAGTTTAAATAACGTGAGTTAGACGAATAAAGGTTTGTGGAGGAAATACGATTTCACTAATCTCCGATATAGACAAACAAACTTTGAGCTAAACGGTAAGCTAATAATTTTTCACGAATAAGACGTGTAAAGAATAAGAATAGATTATTAAAACACTCCATACTGATCTTACCTGTCAGATTAAGAGTAATATAATCGATCTCAACAATAGAATCCAACATCGTTTTATCGTTACATACAGAATAACACAAGTGACCGTCTTGGTAGTTCTCATATTCTCTTTTTCCTGATAAGCTTATCAATTCAGAGAAGTTCTTACATTTTGAAACATCTTCTAAAATCCATTTCGGTTCTAAGGAATCTTCTCCAAAACGCAAATTGTAATAGTCAGTAAGAAACTCTACCATCTCTTCTTCAGCTACATCTGGCTTCATGTCAAAGTAAACGCATTCTTCATCCTCAGATACCGTATAGATATCTGTTGTATTGAATCTGTTATTCAATTCATCAATAAGGTTCTGCTTAGCATCAGACCCATATCTTATTCTTTCTTTATATGCAACAATTCGGGTTGCCAATCCAATGATTAAATACCGTCCCATAGTTTAAAATGGCTATTCTATTGCAAAAATACAAAATAACAGCATTTCAGCCAAATATGCAGAAATATTTTTTCGACGGGAAAGAAATATAATAATACACAATGTGCAGAAGGAATCAAGGAAGGTGAGAAGAAGGCACAGGTTACCATTGCCCGTAACTTTAAGCAGTCTGGTATCCCTGTTGAAGTAATAGCCCAGAACACTGGCTTATCCATCGAAGAGATTAACAACCTGTAGTTTCTATTCGATCATTTCATAGAGGGTTACAGATTCATCATCGAGAGGCGCACCGTACGGTACACCTCTCTTTATTATTTGGTATTCATAGAAACTCTAATAACTTTGAAATCGGTACTAAAGGATGTGTTATAAAGAGAGGCGTACCTCGCGGTGCGCCTCTCTCTCACATAATTAACTCAAGTTTTGAATTCTATATAAGTTTTTACTTGTCGTGTTTGTATCACGGATAAGTCACATTAGTCGCCGATAGCGAACGGATCTACGACAGGGTCGTCATCCCAGAGGCTGCCGAAAGGAACGTCGTCGAAGAAAACAGTTTCATTTTCCTTTCCTCCTACCCAACCACCGCCTTCTGGCTCACTATGATTTGTTAAAAGACGCTCATTGGCAACCTGCATACAGAAGGCTTCTGGTTTTATATAGTTCTTTTTCATCATTATATCCTCCCCAGATTACTTGATTACATACTTCTTACCGTTCTTGATATAAATACCCTTTGACGGATTCTCTACCTTCATGCCCTGCATATTATAGAAACAGTCATCACTGACAATTGCCTCTGCATTCTTAATGGCAGTTGCTATACCTGGCAAAACAGGCGCACATTCGAATTCAAATCCGTTCTCATCGATTGTAATAAATCCGAACTGTTTGGCAGAAGATGCACTTGCATTGGGCTCTTCTGTATTAACACCTACAGACTGTGCGCCAGGAAATTCTCCTGTTGCAGGATAGTGCAGATATGCTTTATTTGATATGGTATAAGATCCATGCATTGCACGTAAAAAGCCCCAGCCTTTCAAGCATTCTTCACTCCACTCTTTACCTTTATATTTTGCCTCTGCCTTCTTGAGATCATCATTATTACAGAAGAAGAAATTCCTATATGTCTTTACACCATCCTTAATTTCCACATTATCAATGTAGACAGTTTCTTTGTTCAGCTTCTTCAGGTAATTCTTAAAATACTCAGTGCCACCAGTTGGTTTATAACGTTTATCATTACTTGGATATAACTCTTCATCGTATGGTGTCTTAGCATCAGCAACAGGATCCACTATTCTACCTATTACATGTCCTTCGCTATCTCTTTGGTCCGTTAGGACAGGGGGTAGATACAACGCAGCCCCATTGCTGGAATTAAACGTATAGTGAACAATAACACCTGTGTTTTTGGGAATAATATCACCGACTTTCATTTTTACCAAAATTGCAGCATTCTTGGCAGCATCATAGCCATGAACCAAATAAATTTCTCTTACAGTATGATCCGCAGCTGGTGACTCTGGCACATAATATGGCACTTCATCACTGAATGTTCTCCAATTAACACCAGCAGGCATCAAAATACCACTTGACATAATTTCTTGCCATCCGTTGGTTGCAGCACGATATGCCTGATCAAGGTAAGTTTGCGTGATACCACCACCATTGTACTGGGTCTTATATTCACCTACATAAAAGTCGTAATATTTTGGAGGATAGTGCAAACGCAACCTGGCTGTACCAACTGCCGTCTGGTTGCAACAGTCTGTTTTGTTAAATGTCTCTTTTGCACAAGGCACTTCCCTGGCTGGGTTCACATTAACATAAACGTTTTTAAGTTGAGTAGCACCTTCATTAGTCATATAAAATGCCTTTTTTTGAATAGAACTAATATGAGAATCTGCGTCAAAATACAAGTTTACGAGACCATAGCAAGCCTCAAAAGCAGATTCCTCAATCGTCTGAACACTATTAGGAATATGGAAATCACCTGTACCATCTCCACTGAAACTTGTACACCCCATAAAAGCAGAGTTTCCAATAACTGTTAGTTTATCTGCCGCTGTCGTATTTAAGGTCGTTATAGATGCTATATTAAAAAATGCTTTAGTTGCAATTCGTTTTACATTGGAACCGATAACTACTGTAGTGAATTTCTTAATGTCATCTGCATTGTTCTCAACACCATCTACAATTCCTGAATTATACGTTACACTTTCCAATTTGCTACAACCAGAGAATGTTCCATTTGTTTTTCCAACGTAATAATCATCTGGGGCATAATTCGATGTTACTGCATTAGTAATTGTACTGCTCCAATCCGTAAATTTCATATCGCTATAATTCTCGAATGTTGCCTCACTCATATTTACAGATGTAACAGCATCATTATCTTTGGAAGCAACGGCACTCAAGTCATTTGCATTAAAGGGGCCATCAAACACAAGTTTCGTAGAAGATGTTGCCGCCAACAGGTTTTTCGCATTTGTTGCTTCATCATCAGAAGCTTCTAACAACTCTTTTGCTGCTCCAGCACGATAAGATTTAATTGTCACGACACCATCCACTGCTGATATTTCGACATCAGGATGAGATGATTGAGCTACAGTTCCCAAAAAACCTGCAGACGCAAGAAGGGCTTGTTCACTATCCTTTTGCTCGTCTGTCAGAGAAGAGCTTACTGTTATATTACTTGAAGACGCATCATTCCTCGTACCTTCCCATCTTGTGCTATTTGTTGCCAATCTTACAGAAGAAACCGTCAGACCATGATTCTGCAAAGCATTTGCTATATCGGTAAGGTTTGCGGAATTCTCATCTGCAGAAGCAATGTCTAAGAACCCATCTTTGAAGGATGTTCCAGAAGGAAAGTCAACGGATGAGACATTGAGACTTGCCGCAGCGAGATAGCCCAAAATCGCATCTAAATTGGTGGAATAACTGGTATCCGTAATAGTTAGTTTACCATTTTCATACGTATATCCACTTGGGAAACTTATTTTATCGACAGTAAGCCCACCATCCTTCATTGCTGTATAAATAGTTGAAAAAGAACTTTCATCAGCTGCATTTAACGTTAACTCATTTGAGCTGTATGAGGTACCATTAGAAGTGGTTACAGTATTTATCTCTTTCCCTGAGCTGGTTAAAACCTTTAAGGATGAAGATAATTTGCTCAAATCGCTATTAGCCACCGTCGAAGTAACTGCCGTATAAGTGGAACCGGGAAGGGAAACATTTCCTGAACATATAGGTAGCACCAACCCATCGATGCTTTCATTAGTTATTCCTGATAAATCCACATCACCAGCAACAACGACGCCACGTAATACAGACAGGTCGGCAAGCTCTCCATTTGTGATCGTAAGATTATTAATTTTATTATTGGCATCAAGGACATCTTTAATCTTGTTAGACACATTGTCGCCATTGCCTATATTAACGGTTACATCAATCAATTCTGATACATGCCCGATATAATCAGCAGCATCATTAACCTTTATTTTATGTGTTTTTGCCAGTTCTTGTATTATATCAGATTCTTCTGTCAAATCATTATCTTCAACATGAATATAATCAGCATTAGCCACATAAGAATCATTTGCCCATTCCGTGCCAGAAAGGACCTTAACCACCAATGGATTATCTTCTGTGGCAGGATTTACAGGTTGGGCAATCAAATACTTAACAGAAGCCGGATAAGATGGAGCAAAATTACTTTCTGACTTATACACAACAGATTCGATTGTTTGGTTTCCAGAATTAATGCCAAATGACCCCGATGCATTTACTAAATCCAGCTTTTTCAAAGAATTAGCTCCATTATGTGGATCAGAAATCATACCAATGTCATTGTCATTTACCGGTCCATTAACGACTATTGTCGTTTTCCCTGAAAGAGCACCATTTAACCCGTTCCACCATGCGCTATTAATATCTCCAGCGTTACTGGATATTATAGTGGCTGTTGAACCATCTATAGATACTTCAACGTTCCCATACTTTGCCGCCCACGCCCCTATCGACACGCAGACACACATCATCACAAAAAGTAAAAACCTCTTCATTGTTCTTGAAGTTAATTAAATTAATTATAAGTTTATTGTTTATTATTCAATTTGGTTTACGGGCGAAAATATTTACGCCTTGGATTTTGCCGAAGCCCCAGAACATCGGCGGGTTTGAGTCAATTCGAAGATTGATCGTTGGTGGGGAGATGATTGCCAGAGGCGCACACCTTATTATATATATATGTAAGCAATTTGGTTCTTATTAAAAGGTGCCATTGTCTCACGACTGAGCACCGTTATTGTTGTTTAACCTTCTGTAATCTGTCACAGAGTGAGATGGTCATAAACTCTCATAAAGAGAGTCAATTTATTATTTCGGGTACAAAGATATAAAGTTTTTTAATATTAAGGAGTATTTCTAACGAACTATCTTATAGAATTGACAAACTTTAACATTTAGAGACAAAAGCGATTCTTTCACAGAGAGTATAATTCCCATAGGAAAGGTTGAAAATCAACTTCACAACTTCACAGTGATGAAAGCGACTGGGGAATAGTGAGTTATGGGTGAAGTTTAACTTCACGCAACTTCACAGGGTTTAGACCCCACCCCTACCCCTCCCCTAAGATGGGAGGGGAGTGCCATGCGGATAGGAGAGCCCACCCCTACCCTCCCAAAGGGAGGGAGTACCATGCGGATAGGGGAGTCCACCCCTACCCTCCCAAAGGGAGGGAGTACCATGCGGATAGGGGAGCCCACCCCTACCCTCCCAAAGGGAGGGGAATGCCATGCGGATAGGGGAGCCCACCCCTACCCTCCCAAAGGGAGGGAGTACCATGCGGATAGGGGAGTCCACCCCTACCCTCCCAAAGGGAGGGGAGTGCCATGCGGATAGGGGAGCCCACCCCTACCCTCCCAAAGGGAGGGAGGGCCATGCGGATAGGGAAATGCACGAATTGGGAAATGCACGAATTGGGCAAGGGTGTTGCACAATTTGAGCAAAGCCTTTGCACACTTTGTGCAGACCGTCTGCACAAGTTGTGCAAAGGGTCTGCACAAAATGTGCACACGTCATGCACTATTTCTGCACAACATTCGGAAGTAATGATTGGGGGGAATAAAGATTCTCGTATGTCTGTATTTCTGCCATTTCTGCTATTTCTGCGGGACAATCAGATAAAAAGAATCTGTGTGACCATATCCGTGGGATCTGTGGGATCCGCATGAAAAACAAGTCCCGTAGAAATAGCGGAAACAGTAGATGAGTGGAACATCAGAAGGCGAAGCCGACACCAATGTTGAAACAATGCTGTCCGAGGAAATCCTTCAGGGCATTGTTCAGGGCAAAGCGATAGCTATAGCCTATGCGTAGGGCGAAGTAGCTATATTTCACGCACACCCCAATCTCCGGGTTCACCGATACGGCGGCATTGAACTTCTGTCCATCCTCCAGATCGATGTCCTCCACTTCAGCCTCCTTATTGGGATAGCCATGCTCATCAGGATGAGAATTCTTGTCGATGGTAGCATACTTACCATAGAAGCCCTTCATGGTGACACCCGGACCGAAAGTGATCCACACAGGAACTTTCTCCGACTTCACGATATGCTTCGTCCATCCCACGCCGAAGTTTACTTCAGGATGGTCGGGGATGGCATTGCCCGAATTGCTCTGGATGGCACTGAAACTCTTGGAGTTTACGTTCAGGTGCAGGTAGATACCCGCCTTTGTCTGGTTGTAGCGACCATAGTGGATACCGATCGGCGCATCATTCATCCACTCATAGGTAAGCACGCTGGCATGCTCCTCCTTTGCCGTGAGGAAGTTGGTGATGCTGTTCAGACGCTCTGTAGAGGTCTTGGCCTCCGGACATCCGTTCTCCACGACACGCTGATACAAGGCACGTGCTTTCTCGAACAGGCGGTTATCAAAATAAGCCTCTGCCTGTTTGAAGGTGACGGCACACTCTGATTCATATCGCTCGTTACACTCCTTGAACCTCTGCACGGCATAGGCATCATAAGAGTTGATCTGCACGATGTTGTTGTAGATCTCCGCCGCCGCACTGTAGTCGAGCATTCGGTAGAGGATGTCGGCATCACTGCGCAGCTTGATCAGCGAGTCCACCTTGGCGATATTGGCATTATTCTCCTCATGATCGCAGTCGGAACACTGCTTAGCCACATTGAACTGGTTGAGTGCCTCCTCGTAGTTGGCATTCTGGATCTCCTTGACACCCATGTTACGATGACCTCGGTAGCAACCGGCGTCCACCATCGAGTTCGGGTCATAGATCTTGAACGTGCGCATCTGCTTTGCCTGTAACTCCACCGGGATGTCGAGCGGGTTATAGCCTGGAGCGATCACCGTGATCACTCGTCCGCGATATCTCGACCCTGTGGGGAACTCGATGTAATACACAGAATCCGTTCCCTGAATCTCCGTACTGAATGGTTCCACCGTCCTGTCCATCGTAGAGGAGAATGTCAGGGGGATGGTGTGGTTACAACGGATTTCTACGGCAGCCTTTTCGCCCTCACTGGAATAGACGGCGTTTTCCTGCGATAGATCATCTACTTCAAGCACCCCCTGTGCACTGGCAGCAAGAGCCGTCATGCTAAGCAGGAGGAATAGTAAACTTTTCTTTAGCATAGTGATATAATAGTTTTTGATGATTATCTCATGATTCGGAACGAACCGAGGTGGAAGACATCCTCACGCTTGGTGACCACCTGTCCCTCCGCATTCTTATACGGCTGCCACGTACGCACCTGGATCAGCGGGTTATTCGCATCGCGGAAGTCGATCATCAGGAACAGGTATCCCTCGTCGCTATAGCCCGAGGTGTGCCAGTACTGCTTCAGCGTGACACCATATACATCCGCATACTTCGGATGCTGCACCACCTCAATTTCATCGAACTTCACATTAATATACTTGGTATTCTTGAAGACCCGTGTCAGATTGGTGATATACTGCTGCTTCGACTGTTTGATATACACCACCTTATTATTATTAAGGGTCATGCGGGTGAGATCGCTGTTCGGTTTCTCCTTCACCACCTTACCAGTAATGATCAGTGCCTTATCGGAAAACACGCTGTTCAGCAGATCGATGTCCTTGCGGTTGTATGCCGTACGGAAGTTCTCCACGAAATCAACGATGATCTGCCGGCGCGCATAGTCAAGATCACTCTCCTTCTGTCCCATGATCTCTTCATAGCGCTGAAGGTCGATGGAGATGCTGACGCCAGCTATACGACCATCGGTAGTGAAGTCGATGGTCAGTTCCTGACGTGCCTCTTCCTGATCAGCCTCCACCATATCTACCGGGATGCCACGCACCTGATAGCCGGAGGATGTCTTCAGACAACGGCTCATGATTGCTACTGGCGGACAGCTCATTGCACTGGTCTTCCACATCAGTTCGATATCCTTGATAGCCTCGGGCGTGAAGTTTTCCTTGGGAAGTTTCAGTTTCTTCTGCTGCTCATCAGCGGCGGTCTTGAAGAGGTTGATCATCGTCATGACGTTCTGCTCCATCTTTGCCTTGGTAGCGGCATCGACAACCCCTTCGTGGATCTTGAAAGTAGCTCCGTCGGCCATGGCGACGGCGGACATCATGATCAGTGCAACTGTCATGAACGACCGTATGATAGTATTCTTCGTCATATTCATTGCTGTATCAAACAATTATTCTTTATATTTTCCAAAGAGCGTACGGATATTGCTTTGAGGAATATTGCCATAGAGCGTTGCCGTCACCAGTCCGCCCTCATCAAACAGGTCATCAGTGGGAACGGATACGATGAACAGATGGATGAAGTTAAGCTTCCGGTGGTGGAACACCAACGTAGCCTCCATCTTCTCTTTGGTGATGGATGTCACACTGCAATAGATGTCCATATTCCTTGCCAGCAGGTCGTAGATATTCTGCATGTTCTGCACCGGTACCTTCTTCGTCTTTCCATACAGATGCTGGGTGATGGCAATCTTCAGCTTGTTCTGCTTCAGACGGTTTAGCAGGATATTCGTAAACGACTCCACAGGATAACGTTTGTCAAAAATGGGCTCATACGTGCCCCTCTTGTCACGGACATAGAAATCAGATGTCAGCGACTTCACCTGGAACGACTTACCCTTGACAAGATAGATTCCCCGTTCTGCCGTAGCCTCCAAGTCACGTTTACTGACTGTGTAAGGTGCATGGTAATTTTCAGTGATGTGCTGAGCACACAACTGCTCGTAGAGCAAGGTGTCGGCACTCACCTTATCCCGATCCTGAGCACTGGCGGTTACGGCTATCAGTACCGTCAGGAGAAGTCCCATGCGAAGGCGGTTCATACTATGGAAACGCATAACTGATCGATTTATTTTGTATGATAGGAAATACGATAGATTCCCGATTTCATCTGATCGCCTCCATTGCCGCGGATCGGACTCATCAGGATACTGAAGTCAACCGGTTCCTCGGTAGCAACGAGCAGGAAGGTCTCACGTGATTTCGGCTCAGAGAATTCAAACGGCTCCGACTTAAAAGCCACGGTGCTCTGTGCCGGTACGAGCAGATGGGCACAGGTGGCCGCTTCATCCACAGGAAGCACCAAGTACTTGTTACCGCGGTCATCGATGTCGAGTACGTTGACATAAAGGGGCTCTGTCGTGTTATTGGTGACACGCACATAACAGTTCGTGAACACATCCACCTCGGGATCAATGGCCTCTCCCGTCTCACATGATACGAGCTCGAAACGAACATCCATATCCGTAGAGAGAAGGTTCTTGGGCTGAATCAGGCTACTCTCCACGGAGGCTGTCATCTCAGCCATACTGGCCAGGCGATTCAGCAAGAACGAGTCACGGGCAGTGGCACGGTAGGAGGTGGCAGTCACCTGCATGTAGGTGCTGGGATGGGAGAGGTTCTTGCTCTCCTTGGAGAACAGTTGCTTCACCATATAGCTGAGATACTGCTTCGACAGGTTCTTGGGAGTCTTGGCGGCTTTCAGCAGAGAACCCACGGTGTGTGTCCCCTCCGTTGTGAAGGAGTACATTTTACTGTTCACCTCATCAAGCACCGTCACAGCACTCTCTTTCCCGATCACGAGTTTACTGGATGCCGAGAGTGTCTTCCTGGCATTCAGGCTCACCGTCTTGGAGCCCTCAAAGATCTTGGCTGTGCCCACTACGGAATACACCAGGTAATCGGCAGCACTGACCATCGAACAGGTCATGAAAGCAAATACCATCACCCAAAGGCGCATGGCACGATATGCCTTTGTCATCATTGTCACATTCTTTTTCATTTTCATTGCTTCATTCATATTTGTCTTGGTTATATTTTCTGTTTAAGGAATCATTATTTCTCGTAGGTAAAGAGTTCGAAAGGCTCCATACCATTGGGATTCATGAAGATGGGTGTCTGTTTGTAGTCCGTCATCTGCCGTACCTCTTTATATAGGTACTGATCCAGCTGCTGCGTGGAAAGACCGATGTCGCCCGGCGTACGAGCTGCCCCGTTAAAGGCATCCACCAAGGCCTTGGTGAAAGCACCGTTCTGCCAGTCCTCGTTCTCCTTCGACTTGGTATCACTGGCACTGGAGGCATACATCACCATACCATTCTTGGTGCGCCGCAGCTGTTCTACGAAATGACTGCTGGCAGCGGAACGGTTCCCTCCCATCAATGCACCCGAATAGCATGCATCGACGAAGACGATGAGCTTACCGTTAATATCCTCGACAGCCTGACGGAAATCATTACTTGAGAAACAGTTGTAGAGTTTCGACGTGCTACTGCCATAATTCATAAAATAGAAACGGTCTTTCTCATCGCGGTAGCCATGACCGGCATAGAAGAAGATGCACACATCCGTGGGCGATGATTCCTGCTTGAGCCACTCCATGGCCTCATAGAAATCCTCACGAGTGGCCTCCTCGTCGCAGATGGTCTTCACCTGCACATCCTGATAGGGGTAGTCTTTCTTGGTACTGAGCACCTTCGAGAAGTCACGTGCATCCTTCGTGGTATATTTCAACTTCGGCAGTTCCGGGTCGTTGTAGTCACCCACACCGATGGCCACAGCAAAGAGCCTCGGCAACTCTGCCACCTGCTTCTCACGGATCAGTCGGATACTGGCAGGTTCACTGTTACCGTTCTCGTTCTGGGCATAGATGGTAACCGTACAGTCACGGTTAGGCAGATCTACCTCCACGGTATTGGCAGCACGCACCGCACGGTCGGCAGGCTGTTTCTGTCCGTCCACCATGACGGTAACCTTGGTGCTGGCTTCCAAGCCTTGGGCCAGCAGCTGATAGCGCAGTTTGATGACATCCGTATGGAACGGACTCTGGTCCTCGGGGAACAGGATTCTCACTTCGGGAGGGACAGGGCGTCCTGCTGGGGCGGTCTTAGGCGGTGCGGGCTGATCGCCACCGATGTTCAAAGCGATCTCACCTTTAGGATCGATCTCCACTTCGGTTCCTTGATCATCCGATTTGTTCTGGTTTCCCGATGTATGAGGAGAAGGAGTTTTCACCTCTGCCACTTCCTGCATCGGAATTTCCGCCGTATGCTTTCCAGCAGCCTTGTCTTTCCACAGCTGACTCATTTTCTTGTCCTGCATCACCAAGACACCTTTCTCATAGCACTCTGCCAAGGTGAGCTGCGCATTCTTGACACCTTTATTGGCAGCTTCTGTCAGATTGCGGAGCGCCTTGTCATAGTCGATGGGGACACCCCGGCCATACATATAGCAGTAGGCGAGGTTATACTGTGCCTTGGAAAAACCTTTGCGGGCCGCGCGCTTGAACCACATCGCAGCAGTGGCATAATCTTTGTCAACGCCCTCACCGTTGTAGAGAGCATAGCCTAAGTTGAACTGTCCTTCCAGACTACCTGCCTCGGCAGCCTTCTGATAGCATTCCACGGCCTTCGAGAACTGTTGTTTCTCGTAGAAGTCGTTTCCCTGCTTCAACCATTGGTCGCCCGTCTGAGCTCCGACGGCAACCACAGTCATAAGGGCACTTATCAATAGATATAATCTGATTCTTGTCATTTTTTCTTGGGAGGTTTGAAATAGAGTGAACGTGAAGCAAAAGCGTAAAGCCGTTTCCATTGAGGATGAATGGTGCAGTAGTCGATGAACCACATATAATGGATGCGGCCACGTTCGATGAAAGCTACGCCCAGCAACGGCAATAACAACGAGATGTCGTAATCGTATTTCACGAAGCAGATAAATCCGATCCATGCAAACACAACACTGATAACCATATAAACCACCTTATTCCAATAGATGAAGAAACGGGGTGAGTACTTTCTTGTAAGATAACCGGCATAGGCAGCGATCAGACAGACAAGGACTGTCAGGATCCAAGACACGATACTCGACATGGAGGAGATCTCATGATGATCAATATAGGTCTGCGCAGCGTAAGCCACCGTCTTCATGCCCGCCATCTTACCGACAGGGGTGAAATGCATATCGGCCTCTTCTGTCACCGTTCCTACCATGACCAGTTTGTCCTTAATCAATGCCTTGTTCTCCATGATGGAGTCATATCTCACCACGGGGAACTCTATATTCGAATAGACAATGGTCCGTTTGTTGTTCTTCTCCACAGAAGGTTCCTTTTCCATGTATCGGCAAGCTGCAAGATAAGGAAGGGAATAATAGGTGGCGGTATCCACTTTCTGACTGATGGTATAATCACGGAGTGTGCCATTCGGACCGTTGCCCTTCAGTACATTACTGTATGCCCAGGTATAATCGCCGAAAGGCTCGAAGAAAGATTTCAAGACATCCACGAATTTCCCCTGCACCTCGGAGGAGGCAATCAGCTTACATGACAAGACCGATTGTGGAAGCTGATCAATGGCAGAGACCAGTTCTCCATTAGCCACCAGATCTTCTCCTTCCATCTCGAAGATCACATCCATAAGCACCGTCTTGGGGTTGCAGGAAGCCAGATCTTGAAGTGTCTGTGCGATCTCTCCACGATCCCTCTGCTCGGTTATATCAATCAAGACGATGTCATCACTCCATTTCACATTGTGCCCCATTCGCTCAATCGTGAAATAGATGTCGGTCATTTTGAACTCGCTCAAAGCACGACTCACAGGATCGAAGATCGTGAAGTTCACGAACAGCACTGCCCAGAATGCTGCTATCAGCCAAGCCAGCAGGACCACGAGGACATGGTCGTGATGGAATATCTCATGGATTTTTCCCTTGATATTCTTGATGATCTTTCTAATCCAATTCATGATCTATTACGTCTAATTGGTTTTGTTGTTTCATGAGTTTTCGCGACATCTGCCTCTCACGTCTTGCTTTCAGCTCATCAAGATATCCTGCCGTGATGATACCCGACGGCAGAGCAACGATGGCTACTCCCACGAAAGCGGAAATCATACTGATGAACCTGCCGACCTGGGAAACGGGATAGATGTCACCGTAACCTACAGTGGTAAGCGTACACGCCGCCCAATAAATGGCATCGAAGAACGTGGGGAACAGGTAATCTCCCGTGCTGGGATTGATATCTTCCTCAGCATTGAACATAATCAATGCAGTGATGAATATATAGAATGCGGCCAGGGAGAACACGGTCCAAAGCGTTTGGCCCTGACGTCTGACAACTGCCATGATGATCTCCAAAGGCTCATAATACCGGATGAACTTCACCACGCGCAGAATCCTCAGCAGACGGGTGATACGGGCTGCCTTGAAGGTTGGACTCAGCATGTGAATGGTAGGCAAGATACTCAAGAGATCGATGATGGCCATCAACGTGAACGGATAAATGAAGAAAGAAAGCTTTCCTTTTTTCAACTCGTAGTCTGCCGTGATCCAGCGCAAGATGTAATCAATCACGAAGATGATGGCAGGAATCACATCAAAATACTTGAAGACACTCCAATGGCCACGGAACATCAGAGGGACGATACTCACACCGATGACGAACGACATGCAGAAGTGATACTTCTCCGACAAGCCACCATCTTCTGTGAGGTAGCCTGGACCAATGATATTGTATATCCTCTTCCTTATGTTCATTTTCCGTTAACTCCTAGTCTTGTAAAGATCTTATTCGACTGCAAATATAAGAATATTTCTGTGAATTACAATGTGAAAACCAAACTTTATGCGGTTTTTACCTAAAAAAATGTTCGTTGCAGTCCAAAGAACGGTTGTTTTTATCGGCTTTTCCCTGAGTTCATGTCATGATTTGAACCCCCAAAGGACAGCAAATGCAAATGAAAACGATGCCATGGAACAAGGGGAAAAAGAAAAGGCTAACCGCTTATATCATAAGCAATTAGCCTCTTTATGAGTATCGGAGTCTGATTATCTTTTCAGTAAGTTAAGCTCTTTCTCGGGCTTCATGACATTGTTCACCTTGGTCTGCTGATTCTTGGCATTGGCTTTGAGCGTGGCCTTGATGTCCTGAGAAGAGGCACCGATGAGGAACTGGTATTCTCCTTCGGTAACCACCCATGCAGAGGCAGCTTCGTCGAACGAGGCAAGGTCTTCAGCCTTCAAGGTAAGTGTAATCGTCTCATTCTCCCCTGGCTTCAGCAGCTTGGTCTTGGCATAGGCCTTCAGTTCCTTGGAAGGTTTGTTGGCAGTCTTGTTGTCAGGGGCAGAGATATAGAGCTCCACCACCTCCTTACCTTCGAAATTACCCGTGTTCTTAACAGTAACCGTCACATCGTAGAGATCGTTCTTCTGGGAAATCTTGGCATCACTGTATTCGAACGTGGTGTAGCTGAGACCGTAGCCAAAGGGATAGCTGACAGGTACCTCGAAGGAATCGAAGTAACGATAGCCAACGTAGATATCCTCCTCGTATTCGGTGAAGTCCACGTTCTTCACATTACCCTTCTGTCCCTGATTCATCATGTCGATCTTGGCATTCAAATCGACGGGGAAATTCTTGGACGAATAGGCATCGGTGAACTTCACAGGCCATGTCATGGTGAACTTACCGGATGGCGACTGCTTACCGCTGAGCACATCAACGACACTGTTACCACCTTCTTGACCAGCCTGCCATGCACAGAGGATGGCATCGGGCAGATCCTTCCAGGAAGCAGTCTCAATGACACCACCGATATTCAGGAGCACCACCACCTGCTTGCCTGCCTTATGATACACATCACACACCTGCTGGATAAGGTTACGCTCTGAATCGCTGAGGTTGAAGTCGGATGACTTACGATCAAGGAACTCTCCCGAGATACGTCCGAGGGTGATGATGGCGATATCAGCCACATTGGCCTGAGCAGTGATCTCTTCAACAGTGAACTGCTTCTCTGCAGGTAGAGCGCCAGGGAGGAAACTGGCCATCATAGCGGCTTGCTTGTCCTTCTTGGCCATCTCTTCAATCTCCTTTTTACGAGCCTCCTTGCAGTCGGTGATATATTTCTCATAGGCACTCTTCAGTTCATCACTGACAGTATAGCCACCATTCTTCAGACCGTCAAGCAGTGACACCACATAGGCATGGTTCACATTTCCGGAACCTGTACCACCAGCAATGAAATCGTAGGAAGTGTTACCATAGAGGGCCACGTTTTTGATACTCTCTGCGAACGGAAGAGCCTTCTCATTCTTCATGAGCACCATACCCTCGGCAGCTGACTGACGGGTGACAGCAGCATGAGCCTTGAGGTCGGGCTTGTTGGAGTATTTGTATCCTTGATAGCGAGGACTCTTCTCAACGAGGTTCAGGATGCGCTGGACACTGCGATCCAAATCAGCCTCTGCCAGTTTACCACTCTTTACACCAGCCACGATACTGTCGAACTGCTCTGCCTTACCAGGCTGCAGCATGTCATTACCAGCCCACATCTGCTTGGCACCATCCTTACCGCCAAACCAGTCGGTCATCACCGTTCCCTCATAGCCCCACTCATCGCGGAGGATGGTCTCCACAAGGTCCTTGCTCTCAGAGGTATAGATGCCGTTGATATAGTTGTAGGAGGTCATCACTGTCCAGGGCTTGCTCTCCTTGATGGCAATCTCGAAGCCCTTCAGGTAAATCTCACGGAGGGCACGTTGTGAGATGTGTGCATCATTGTTCATACGGTTCGTCTCCTGGTTATTGGCAGCAAAGTGCTTGATACTGGTACCCACATCGTTCTTCTGGACACCTTTGATATAGGCGGAAGCGGTCTTACCTGCCACGACGGGATCTTCGGAATAGTACTCGAAGTTACGGCCGCAGAGCGGGTTACGCATGATATTGAGGGCTGGAGCCAACAGCACGTCGGCACCATATTCCTTCACTTCCTCACCGATGGCCTGCCCTACTTCCTCAATGAGTTTGGTGTTCCATGTAGAGGCCAGCAGTGTTCCGATGGGGAAATGTGTACAGTAATAGGTGGCAGAATCACCCTGACGGGTAGCGTCGATGCGCAGTCCTGCAGGACCATCGGCAAGGACGATAGCAGGGATTCCAATGGAGTCAAGAGGATAGGTGGTACCGGCGGCACCAGGCACCAGATTACGGGTAGCACCAATCACGGCGTTATCGCCCGAGAAGCCTTGCATACCTGTTCCGATAACAAAGTGAGCCTTGTCTTCGAGCGACATCTGGGCCATCACTTCTTCCTGGTTAATCACGTTTTGGGGGGCTTTTTCGGATGTTCCACAGCCCACTAACAGCAGTGCTGCAAATACGGTTAAAATGGATTTCTTCATAGGTCTATAGTTTAATGGTGCAAATATAAATATTATTTTTGAATTACGAATGAAGTTTAGTATATTATTTTCCTATCCAAGTGAGTTTACGCCATAGTCCCTCCAATGGACCACGTGGGTGATGCTTGAACCAGTAACGGCAGAAGGCATACTGACCTATGACCATGGCCAGACCGACCAGCACCGCATAGGTAATGCCCAATTTATAGTAACAGGCAAGACCGTAGTCATAGAATATGAAAGTGCCGATGATGGATTGTAGAAGATAGTTGGTAAGACTCATACGACCGAAGACGCACAGGTGATGAAGCACACGGCGAACCCCCTCGAAGGCATACCAGACAGAAACAACTGCCGAAACGATCATCAGCAGTATGAAGAGATTGTACACAGGATTGAGCCACATCGCAAGTTTGCCGAAGTCCACGAAACTCATGCCGATGACTGCAGCGGAGGATGTACAGAGTACAATATGCCAACAATGGAGGTTCGTCACCGAACTGTGCTTACCTATCCGCAGTCTTTCTTGATAGAACAGACGCTGTCGTCCTAACTGCATGCCAAGGATGAAAAGACAAAGCAGCTGCGTCAGTCGCCCGCTGAAGATATTGTATCGGAAATTGAGCTCAAAACCATATCGGAGATTTGCTACAACATTCTCCCAGAACGTACCGTTCTCATGCACACCCAGAATATAGTTATACAGTTCGAAGAGTGTGGTATTGTCGATCGTTTTACCCGTCAGCAGACAGTACAATTCTATAGGTTGAATAGCCAGAAGACCAATGATGCACCATACGACTCGCAAGGGAAGATAACTGATGGGGATGAGCAGCAGACCATAGACGGCATAGAGCATCAGGATATCACCGTCATAGAAAGCAACATTGATGAGACCGAAGCCGAACAGCAGGCACATGCGCCACGCAAAACGACCTGAGAACGAGCGTCCCTTCTGCTGCTGGTTGTCGTTCATGATGAAGAAGCTCAGTCCGAAGAGCATGGCAAAGATCCCATACATCTTGCCTGACAGCAGCCACGCCATGGTCTTACCCACCATCTGGTCGATAGGCAGCGAATAGAGGATCGTCTTCTTCGTAAAGACATCAAAGTGCTCGACAGCGTGATACAGGATGATACCCGCCACGGCAATACCCCTCAGGGCATCGGCCACGTCGATTCGGGTGTTGGGTAAGTTACGCGTCTTCCAAAAATACATCGTGTTAAGCGGCTCAGACAGAGAAATATGGTAATGAAAACAATAAAGACTGAGAATCTTTTGACTCTCAGTCTTCGAAAAAGTCGGGATTACTGGACTCGAACCAGCGACCTCGCGCCCCCCAGACGTGTGCGCTACCAACTGCGCTAAATCCCGATCTTTTGTTTTGCGACTGCAAAGGTAGTGGTTTTCTTTGGACTGTGCAAATTTATTGGAAAAAAAAATGGATAAATCTTTGTTAAATGTACAGAGCAATGGCAAAGAAGAGGATATGAAACATGCGAACATGTATTAAAAATTCAATTTGTTGATGGAGTTACGAAATAAATTCGTACATTTGCAAGAAAATCTGAACCACTCTATGCGATATATCCTTCATGCGCCGGAACAGCTACACTGCACGATAGACCTTCCGGCATCAAAAAGTATCAGCAACAGGGCACTGGTGATTCACGCCCTGTCGGGTAGTAGTATCCTTCCTGAGAACCTCAGTGACTGTGATGACACGGAAGTGATCGTCAGCGCTTTGCACGACATGCCCGAAGTGATTGACATCAAGGCTGCAGGTACCGCCATGCGTTTCATGACGGCTTATCTGAGTGTAACACCAGGTACGCACATCCTGACAGGTACGGAGCGCATGTGCCACCGTCCCATCAAGGTCCTCGTCAATGCCCTCCGCTATTTAGGTGCCCATATAGAATATGTAGGCGAAGAAGGATTTCCACCTTTGCGCATCACAGGAAGGGATCTGGAAGGAGGCACGTTAGAGGTACCCGGCAGCATCAGTTCACAGTACATCTCAGCCCTGCTGATGATTGGTCCGTCACTGCGTAACGGTCTTGAGTTGAAACTGACGGGAAACATCATCTCACGTCCCTACATCGATCTCACCCTCCATACCATGCATGATTTTGGTGTAAAGGTGGAATGGACCGACATCGACACCATCAAAACCGAGCACCAGCAATACCAGCATCGCGAATATGTCATCGAAAACGACTGGAGTGCTTCCAGCTACTGGTATGAGATCATGGCTTTAAGTAACGGCATCGACAATGAAATCAAGCTGACAGGTTTGGTAGATGGATCCCGTCAGGGTGACTCCGTGGTGCGTTACCTCTTTTCCATGCTTGGTGTCAAGACAACCTTTGAGAGCACAGAGCCTGGCGTCCCCGCTACCGTTACCCTCAAGAAGGTGAGACAGCACCTTCCTCGTCTTGACTATGATTTCATCAACCAGCCCGACCTCGCCCAGACTTTCGTAGTGTGCTGCGCCTTGATGGACATCCCCTTCCACTTCAAAGGGCTCTCCACATTAAAGATCAAGGAAACCGACCGCATTGAGGCACTGAAGAAAGAGATGCGTAAGTTGGGCTATGTCATCAAGGATGCCAACGAGAGTGAATTGTTGTGGGACGGGGAACGTTGCGAAGCCACCTATGAGCCCATCGACACTTACGAAGATCACCGCATGGCCTTAGCATTCGCGCCGCTATGTATCATGATACCTGGTCTCAGCATCAACAACCCGCAAGTAGTATCGAAGAGCTATCCCGCCTTCTGGTCACATCTGCGGCAGGCTGGTTTCATCATAGAGGAACAAGACGTATGACCATCATCATCTACCTGTTGATCGCTCTCTTCTTCCTGGGTGTCCTTGCCGCCACTTTCAGTCTGCTGTCGCACAATAAAGACAGTAGGGATGACGTTATTATGGCAGATCGATCGTCATGCGCCACCTGCAACGGCGAGGACTCACGATGCGAACAGGAATGTATGCTGGAGGCAGCGGTCAAGGAGATTGAGTATTTCGATGATGAAGAGCTTGACCGTTTTCAGGGGAAATCATCCGACAGCTATAGCGATGAAGAGGCTGAGGTTTTCCGTGACATTCTTTACTCGATGCGCCAGAAGGAAGTCAAGGATTGGACGCGCAGTCTGACCCTTCGTGGCATTGAGTTGCCCGATCAGGTAAAAGACGAAGTGATGATGCTGAGTGAGACAGTTATGAATTGAAGGGTTGAAAATTGAAAGGCTGAAGAGTTGAAAAAAAGTAAGGAAATAGGGAGAAGTGGGATACGAGGCACGCTGAAACGGGCTTCGCATCTTTCAGTTCTTCAATTCTTCAACCTTGTCCCTCTCCTCTTTATCTTTTTCCTCGTGAGTTGTTCCAACGACAAGAACACCGCACAATCACGTTGGTGGCATTCCTTCAATGCCCGTTACAACACTTACTTCAACGGTTCACAGGCCTATATCGATGCCTCGATGGAGAAGGAGAATGGAAACAAAGATAATTTCACCGAGATCCTCCCCCTCTACCCTGTCGGGAACAAGAACAGTCGTGAGATCGGCAAGAGTAATTACGACCGTGCCATTGAGAAGAGTCAGAAAGCCATTAAACGCCACAGTATCAAGCGTCGTCCAGAATGGACGAAGAACAGGAAGAAGACCGAGCGTGACATCGAGTGGCTCAGTCGCAGCGAATACAACCCGTTCCTTTGGAAGGCGTGGCTTCTGATGGGACGTTCACAATTCCACGAAGGAGCCTTTGAGGATGCCGCCTCCACTTTCGCATATATGAGCAGACTCTACCAGACCCAGCCCGCCATTTACGGGAAAGCCCGTGCCTGGCTGGCCAAATGCTATATTGAACAAGACTGGATCTATGATGCCGAGGATGTGATCACCAAGATGAAACGCGACTCCATCGACTGGCGGGCAGCAAAGGAGTGGGACTACACCTTTGCCGACTACTATATCCATACAGGACGTTATGAGGAGGCTATTCCTTATCTGCGAAAAGTGATCCGCCATGAGATGCGCCGCAAGCAGAAAGCCCGCGAGTGGTATCTGATGGGACAGTTAGAGGCATCCTTAGGACACCAGGAAAAGGCCTATCAGGCATTCAAGCATGTCATCCGTCAGAGCCCCCCCTATGAACTGGAGTTCAATGCCCGTATTGCCATGACCGAAGTGATGGCCAGTACCCACGACAAGAAAATGATCCGCCGTCTGAAACGAATGGCCGCCTCCGACAAGAACAAGGACTATCTCGATCAGGTTTACTATGCCATTGGCAACATCTATCTCTCCAAGAAAGACACCCTGAATGCCATCGCTGCCTATGAGAAAGGTAACGAAAAGGCAACACGCTCAGGTATAGAAAAAGGTGTACTGCTACTGCATCTCGGTGATCTCTACTGGGCGAGGGAGCAGTTCAGCGATGCCCGCCGGTGCTATGGTGAGGCCATTGGTTTGTTAGACAAAGACCGTGATGACTATGAACAGCTGTCATCGCGTTCGAAGGTGCTTGACGAACTCGTACCCCACACCGAGGCCGTGCACTTGCAAGACTCCCTGCAGGCACTGGCCAAGATGAGTGAAGCAGACCGCAATGCTGCCATCGACCGTGTGATTGAAGAACTGAAGAAGAAAGAAAAGGAGGAACGCAGGCGACAAGCCGAGCAGGAAGCCGAGCAACGGCAGACGGGAGGTGACGACTTTGACGACATCATTCCCAACGATGCCCCCACCCCACGCAATGCTCCCCAAACACCAACACAGCAGTCGGGCGGTGGCGCCTGGTATTTCTACAACCCCACGGCGGTGAACCAGGGAAAGGCCACCTTTCAGAGACAATGGGGAAAGCGCGAGAACGTAGATCACTGGCAGCGCATGAACAAGACCGTGGTAGCTGCTCCCACTGGAGCCGAGGAGATGAGCGATACCGAACGTGACTCCTTGGCCATGGAAGCCGCCGTACAGGACTCGCTGTCACAGGTCCTTGACAGTGCGCAGAACGATCCCCACAAACGAGAGTATTACTTAGCACAGATCCCGTTCACCGAGGAGCAGGTTGCCGAGAGCAATGCCATCATCCAAGATGCCCTGTACCATAGTGGTATTCTGTTCAAGGATAAACTCGACAATCTCCGTCTGGGAGAACGTCAGTTACGTCGCCTCACCGACCAATATCCCGACTTTGAGCACATGGACGATGTGTTCTACCACCTGTGGCTGCTCTACCAACGCAAAGGCATGGGTCCGACAGCCGACAGTTATCTCGGGCTATTGAAAGAACGCTATCCTGAGAGTCAGTGGACTGCCCTCCTCGATGATCCCTATTTCGAGGAGAATGCCCGCTTTGGCACCCACATCGAAGATTCTCTCTACGCTGCCACATATAGTGCCTTCAAGGCCAACCGTCTGCAAGAGGTACGTACCAATGCTGCCCTTTCCGCCCAGCGTTTCCCCATGGGTGCCCATCGTGACAAATTCCTCTTCATCGGAGGACTGGGTAAGCTGAATGATGGTGACAGCAAAGGATGTCTCGATGACATGCAGGAGGTAGTGGCCCACTATCCTCAGAGTGAGGTCAGTGCCATGGCCGGTATGATCATCAACGGTGTGAAAGCCGGGCGTCGGCTTCATGGAGGACGATTTGACATGGGTGATGTATGGACACGGCGCAGCGAGGTGTTACAAGACAGTGACTCCATCGCCGCCCAGGTGTTCACTGCAGAGCGCAACGACAAGTTCATCTTTATGATGGCTTACGAGCCCGACTCTGTGAACGAGAACCAATTGCTTTATGAGATGGCCCGGTTTAACTTCACCAGTTTTATCGTGCGCAACTTCGACATCGAAATAGAAGAGGTGGAAGGACTGCATCGCATGAAGATCAGCGGATTCCTCAACTACGATGAAGTTCTGCAGTATGCCCGTGTACTCTACAAGAACGAGTCGATCACCCGTCTGCTTAAGCAAGCACGTGTCATCCTCATCAGTGAGCCCAACTTAGAACTGCTGGGCACTCACTACAGTTACAACGAATATGCCGATTTCTATGAACAACACTTCATTCCGTTAAAGATCAGTACAGTACAATTACTCACTGAGCCTGCCGACATCCAGTATGAGGAGAGAGAAGAAAAATCTGTCGATAGCGATGAACTGCTGAACGGTGGAGTTATTGACGATAATACCCTGATCGACCTTGGCATCGAGGACCTCCCCGCCACCAACGGAGCCGTAGTTCTTCCAGAAGAACAGGAGCCTTCATCATCCGCAACAGGTACAGAGTTACCACAAGAACAAGGCATTGAACTGCCACAGGAGCAAGGCATTGAGTTGCCGCAGGAGCAAGGCATTGAACTGCCACAGGAGCAAGGCATTGAACTGCCGCAGGAGCAAGGCATTGAGCTACCGCAGGAGAAGCAAACCGTACGACAGCAGGTGACGGGCATTTTGGAACTTGTTCCTGAAGAGGCTCCCACCCCACAATCGATAACAGGAACCTTAGAGATTCCCGATGAGACTATGGGCACAGGGAAACCCTCACAGTCACCCGTAAAGACACAAAAGACCGAACCTGCCAAGAAAGAAGAGCCCGAAGAAGTGGATGAGTACTTCGAATTAGAAGGATTCTGACCACCGGCTGTTTCCGTGCATAAAGAGAAAGGACAGGTCTGTTTCACTGTTACGGTTTACTTGTCTAAGAGCATGTCATGACTCCTTGCGACACCTCACCGATATTGCGACAAAGTGAAAAACGCACCGCTGAATCTGTCGCAAAAGGACATCATTTCTAACAAATCATAAAAAGAATGCATTCTCTGCAATCGAGGGTGCAAAGGTTCGAGGGCACGCGAGAACGAAGCATGAAATAATTTTACTTTTTAACATGAATTTAACGCGTCCGTTGAAAATTTTAGTCAGACGGTCGCAATTGAGCGATTCTGACGAAGTTTAACAAAGTGCTGATAATAAGGTCTTTAGCGCAAAAAGGCCATTTTCAGGTGCTGAATAGGCCGTTTTGGGGTACTGAAAACGCTGTTTTTAGGTAATAAATACATGGTTTTGAGAGAAGGAAAGGCATCTACGACCCGTTCCGAAGGCATCTATAGGTTGTTCCGCCGTCATCTACAGGGGTAAGGTAACGGGGGAACATGGTGTAGATACCACCGGAACGACCCTAAAAAGTGTCTGAAACGACTAAAAGGAGACTCTGATTGAAGTAGAAACAGACTCTATTTTGTGTAAAAGCAGACTCTATTTTGAGTAAAAATAGACTCTAAATGGAGTAAAAACAGACTCTAAATGGAGTAAAATCAGACTCTACTTGTCCCCCGAACACGTTTTTGGGGGTTCGAAAGGGGCTTTTTCTCACTGTTATTCTCTCAAATGGGGTCTTCTCATGAAGGAAATTTTTGTCATTTTTCCTGACATTTCCCTACCGTTCAAGGAACGATTCGTCGTTGTTTCACAAGTCAGTCAATCAAAAAAGGACCAAACATGCTCACAATTGAAGTTTTTGTTGTATTTTTGCAGTGACAAACGAAAGAACAGGAACGAATATGAGTAACGGACTATTATTATGGGTTGACGATGAGATTGAACTGCTCAAGGCCCACATCCTTTTCCTCGAGAAGAAAGGCTACGAAGTGGTTACCGTCAGCAACGGTAACGATGCCATCGAAGAATGCCGCCAGAAGACCTTCGACCTGATTCTCCTCGACGAGATGATGCCCGGTCTCAGCGGTCTCGAAACACTCCAGTACATCAAGGAGATACAACCTGCCACGCCCGTGGTGATGTGCACCAAGAGCGAGGAAGAGAACATCATGGACCAAGCCATCGGTTCCAAGATTGCCGACTATCTCATCAAGCCCGTCAATCCCTCGCAGATCCTGCTGACGCTGAAGAAGAACATCCATCAGCGACAGATTGTCACCGAGGTCACCCAGACTGGCTACCAGCAGAACTTCATGAACATCTCCATGCAGATTGACAACTGCACCACCTGGAACGACTGGGTGGATGTCTATAAGACCCTGGTGCGCTGGGAACTGGAACTCAGCAGTACCGACAGTAACATGACCGACATGCTGCACATGCAGAAGGAAGAGGCGAACAACGGATTTGCCAAGTTCATCAAGAAGAACTACCTCGCATGGATAGCGAACCGGGGAAAGAGCCCACAGGATCCCCTACTCTCCCCCGACCTGTTCAAGACCGTCATCTTCCCACACCTCGACAAGCAGGAGAAGGTGTTCCTAATCGTCATCGACAACTTCCGCTACGACCAGTGGCGCGTCCTGTCGCAGGAGATCGGTGACATGTTCGACATCGAAGAACAGCTGTATATGAGCATCCTGCCCACCGCCACCCAATATGCGCGGAATGCCATTTTCAGTGGACTGATGCCCAACAGAATTGCCGAGATGTTCCCCGAGCTATGGGTCGATGAGGACGAGGAGGAAGGGAAGAACCAGAACGAAGGACCGCTCATCCAGACGCTCTTCGAACGTTACCGCCGCAAGAACACCTTCACGTATCATAAGGTGAACGACTCTGCTGCCGGCGACCGTTTCCTGCAACAGCTGAAGAACCTGCAGCATCACGACCTCAACGTACTCGTGGTGAACTTCATCGACATGCTCAGTCATGCACGCACCGAATCGAAGATGGTGCGCGAACTGGCCAACAACGAAAGTGCCTACCGCAGCATCACCCTCAGCTGGTTCCGTCACAGTATCTTAGCAGAACTCTTCCGACAGCTGGCACAGAGTAACTATACGGTGGTCATCACCACCGACCATGGCAGTATCCGCACCGACAAGCCCATCAAGATTATCGGTGACAGGAACACGAACACGAACCTGAGATATAAGTTAGGGAAGAACCTGAACTACAATCCCAAGGAGGTGTTCGTCATCAAGGATCCGCAGCAGGCTTTCCTCCCGGCACCAAACCTCTCCACCAGTTATGTGTTTGCCACGGGAAACACCTTCTTCGCCTATCCGAACAACTACAATTATTACGTGAGTTATTACAAGGATACTTTCCAGCACGGCGGCATCTCCATGGAGGAGATGCTCATACCACTGGTCACCATGCGACCACGAAGAAGATAGGGAGCCCACCCCAACCCTCCCAAAGGGAGGGAGAAGGGACAGGTGATTGGTCATTCGCAGCGTGAGAAGAAACAGATTCGTCTAATTCGTCTAATTCGTAGAGCAAGAAGTAACAAATTCGTTTAATTCGTCTAATTCGTAGAGCAAGAAGTAACAAATTCGTCTAATTCGTCTAATTCGCTGAGTAAGAAGTAACAGATTCGTTTAACTCGCTGAGTAGCAAGGGAGATCCCCCAGTAATAATCATAAAGTTCAATGTTCAAAGATAAAAGATAAAAGTATGGAAATCAAGATTCAAGACCTACAGCATATCCGCGAGGCGGCACGCACCTTTATCGAGCACATGCCCTCGGGCACCGTCTATGCCTTCTACGGCAAGATGGGAGCCGGCAAGACCACCTTCATCAAAGCCCTCTGTGAGGAACTGGGAGTAGAAGATGTCATCACCTCCCCCACCTTCGCCATCGTCAATGAATATACAATAGAGGAGAGAGGAGAGAGGAGAGAGGAGAGACCAGAACGAACGTTCAAAGGACAGAGCATCTACCATTTCGACTTCTACCGCATCAAGAAGCTCGAAGAGGTGTATGACATGGGGTTCGAGGATTATTTCTACAGTGGGAACCTCTGCTTCATCGAATGGCCGGAATTGGTAGAAGACGTACTGCCCGAAGATGCCGTGCGCGTAACGATAGAAGAAGGAGATGACGGTCATCGCCTCATCAGGTTCTGACCTTTCGCAAGTTTCGCTTGCTTCATACGAGAATAGAGAACGGAGGTTCGAGGAAACAGGCGAGACATGAAAAATAAAAAGCCCCGCGAACGGGGCTTTATTCTTACAGCAGGGCTTCGAACTTCTCCTGGATCTTAGCTTTGGCGGCAGCACCCACCATCTTATCCACCACCTCACCGTTCTTAAAGAACAGGATGGTAGGGATATTGCGGATACCGAATTCCATGGCGATGTCGTCATTCTCCTCGACATCGCACTTACCCACCACGATCTTTCCGTCGTACTGCTCTGCCAGTTCGGCAATAATCGGGGCGATCATACGACAGGGTCCGCACCATGTTGCCCAGAAATCCACTACTAACGGCTTGTCACCGTTTTTTAAGCTCTCAAAGTTCTCGGTTGTAATTGTTACTTCCATTGTTGATAAGTATATTGGTTAATAATAGTATTCTAACAAAAACCATGCCATCGACGTGAGATTCTTCTCAGCCGCTAATTGATCTTGTAGTCCATCCCCTCATTCGAATGGATAAAGTTGATCAGGTCGCGCTGGATGCTGATCGTACGTTTCCGGCTGCGCAGGGTGACCGGTCTCTTGGTCTCTGTGTCGAGGATCTGGATATAGAGCTGTGTATTGCCCGGACTATCCTCGATCAGCGTGGTCAGATCAGTCACAAGGGTGTCATCCAAGGAATCAGAGTCGATGGTGATCGTGATCTTCTCGATTTTCTGTTCCTTCACGGTCTGCAGGTACTGGATGTCATTAATCTGGAAATTGTAGTAGTTGCTGTTGAACTTCCCCGGGGTGCACTTCGCCTTGATGAAGATGGTGCAGCCTTCTTTCAGCATTCCCTGCCAGCGCCCCCACTCCTCACCGAATACCGCCAGCTCACCACTGCTGTCGAAGTCCTCGATGGTGACGATGCCGAATTTCTTCCCGCTCTTACCGTAACGCTCTTTCACCCCCGTCACGATGCCACCCACCAGGACATCTTCCTTCTTCGCCAGTTCGGCTTTGTCGTCAAGTTCGTCACAATGCGTATTGCACAGACCGTTCAGCACCACAGAAAATTCGTCTAACGGATGGGCGGAGATATAGATGCCCACCAGTTTACGTTCCTCGTTCAGACGTTCGATGGCACTCCACTGTTCGGCGGCGGGGGCAGGTGGTGTGGCCAGTTCGACGGCATCCATCCCTCCGAAGAGAGAGTTCTGGTTCATTTGCTGCTCACTCTGATAGACAGTGCCGTAGCGGAAGAGGGAATCGAGGAAAACCTCCCCCTTGCTGTTCGTAGCAAAATACTGCTCGCGCTTGAGTCCGAAACTGTCGAAACCGCCACTCAGGGCCAGACTCTCAAAGCATTTCCTGTTGCAGTTGGAGAAGTTCACCCGTTGATAGACATCGTAGATCGACTTGTAAGGACCGTTCTTCTCGCGTTCGCGAATGATAGCATCGGCAGCCGCGCCTCCCATACCCTTGATGGCAGCCAGTCCGAAGCGGATCTCACCATGCGAGTTCACACTGAATTTCTGACGACTCTCGTTGACATCGGGTCCCAGTGTTCGGATGCCCATGGCACGGCACTCATCCATCAACTTCGTCACCTCAGTGATGTTCTCCAAGTTTCGGCTCATCACGGCAGCCATATACTCAGCAGGGTAATGGGCTTTCAGGTAAGCCGTCTGGTAGGCGACCCAGGAGTAGCAGGTGGCATGACTCTTATTGAAGGCATACGAAGCGAACTTCTTCCAGTCTTCCCAGATCTTGTTCAGCACCTCCTTGTCGTGACCGTTCTTCTGTCCTCCATCGTAGAACAGCACCTCCAACTTCTCCATCTCGGCAATCTTCTTCTTTCCCATGGCCTTACGGAGGGAGTCTGACTGTCCACGCGTGAAGTTTGCCAGCTGTCGGGAGAGGAGCATCACCTGCTCCTGGTACACGGTAATGCCGTAGGTATCCTTGAGGTATTTCTCCATACAAGGGATATCGTACTTGATCTTGGAGGGATCCTTCTTTCGTGCAATGAAATCGGGGATATAGTCCATTGGTCCCGGACGATAGAGGGCGTTCATGGCAATGAGATCCTCGAACACGGTGGGCTGCAGCTCTCGCAGGTATTTCTGCATACCTGCCGACTCAAACTGGAAGGTGCCCACGGTACGTCCCTGTCGGTAGAGCTGATAGGTGAGGTCATCGTCGATGGGGATGGTGTCGAGATTGATCACCTTACCCGTAGAAAGTCGTATGTTCTCCACGGCCTCCTTCAAGATCGACAGGGTTTTCAGTCCGAGGAAGTCCATCTTGATCAGTCCTGTTGACTCGATCACATGACCGTCGTATTGTGTACAGTGGAGTTTATGTCCGGGATCAGATTTATCTTCTGCCACCGAAACAGGAACCCAGTCGCTGATAGGGTCACGACAGATGATGAAGCCACAGGCATGGATACCGGTACCTCGCACCGTACCCTCCAGCATCTTGGCATACATAATGGTGTTACGCAGCCGTGGATCATCAGATGCCTCGGCATCGCGCAGCTCGGGCACACACTTGATGGCATTGGGAAGATTCATCTTCAAGCCATCAGGCAGGCGGTCGGGAATCTGCTTACACAGATGGTTCACCACATCCAACGGTACCTTCTCCACACGCGCCACATCCTTGATGGAGTTCTTCGTGGCCATCGTGCTGTAGGTGATGATATGTGCACAGTTGTCGTGTCCGTACTTGTCTTCTACCCATTCGAGCACACGTCCGCGGCCATCATCATCGAAGTCGGTATCGATATCAGGCAGGGAGATACGGTCGGGATTGAGGAAACGCTCGAACAGCAGGTCGTATTTGATGGGGTCGATCTTGGTGATTCCCAAGCAATAAGCCACCACACTACCGGCTGCAGAGCCACGTCCCGGTCCTACCATCACTCCCAGCTCCTTTTGCGCGGAGTTGATAAAATCCTGCACAATGAGGAAGTAACCGGGGAAGCCCATGGTCTTCATGATATGGAGCTCGAACTTCACTCGCTCGGTCACCTCATCGGGGAGGGGGTCGCCATAGCGTTGCTTAGCACCCTCGTAGGCCAGCTTACCCAGATAGTCGGCCTCGAACTTGATACGATACAGTTTGTCTATGCCGCCGAGTTTCTTGATTTTCTTCTCACCCTCCTCCCTCGACAAGGGATTCTCGCCATTCTCATCGGTGGTAAACTCCTGGAAAAGTTCCTCCGGGGTGATGCGCTGCCGATATTCCTCCTCCGTGCCGAACGATTCGGGGATGGGGAAGAAAGGCATGATAGGGGCATGTTCAATATCGTAGGTCTCCACCTTATTTAATATCTCCACCGTGTTGGCCATCGCCTCGGGCACATCATGGAAGATATCCCACATCTCCTCCTTGGTCTTGAACCACTCCTGTTTGGAATAGAGCATACGGGTGGGATCATCGAGATCCTTGCCCGTTGACAGACAGAGCAGATGGTCGTGTGCCTCGGCATTCTCCTCATCCACGAAGTGGGCATCATTGGTGCACACCAGTTTGATACCATACTCATGAGCCAGTTCAATGAGCACCTTGTTAGCCTGCTGCTGCAAAGGATAGGTCTCACGGTTGGCACGTTGGTTGGGATCTTTCACCTCATGGCGCTGCAACTCTAAGTAATAGTCTTCGCCAAACACGCGCTGGTGCCATTCAATCGCCTCACGGGCACCGGCAATGTCACCTTTCAGGATCTTCGCAGGCACCTCACCGGCAATACAGGCGGAGCAGACGATCAGGTCTTCGTGATATTTCTCCAGATCGGCACGATCGGTACGTGGACGCATGTAATAGCCATCAACCCACGAACGACTCACCAGTTTGATCAGGTTCTTATAGCCATGATAGTTTTTCGCCAGGACAATGAGGTGATAGCCGCTCATGTCGGACTTATCCAAGCGGCGCGACTTATCACCGTTGCGGGCCACATACATCTCACATCCGAAGATCGGTTTGAAGGGTTCCTTTCCCTGATCCTTCAACTTCCCGTTCACCTTATTGCAATAGTCGAAGAACTCCTTGATACCAAACATATCACCATGATCGGTGATGGCCATGCCACGCATGCCATTAGCGATCGCCTTGTCCACCAACTTGGGGATACTCGACTGTCCGTCAAGGATCGAATAATAAGTATGTACATGTAAATGTACGAAATCTTCCATTACCAGAGTTTTTAGGTTTGGGGGCAAAGTTACTTCATTTTCCGCGAATAACAAAATCTAATCAGGAAATTCATTGTGCGTATCAAATATTTTTATTACCTTTGCACCCGGTTTGATTACCGCAGACTACTATGGGTGAAAGAATTAAAAGAATCAAGAATATCCGACTGCATCGCGAGGGAACAAACACCTTGCTCTATGTAGGCACTGGCATCGTTGTCATAGGTGCCCTATTGTGGTATTTGTCTGGCAACAGCTTTCTCTTCAATGCTTACGTCGTAATCATGGCCGTGGTCTATGGCATCATGATCAACTTCTTCCGCTGTCCGATCCGCTACTTTAATGGTGACACGAAGAACATTGTCGTGGCTCCTGCCGACGGACGTATTGTGGTGGTGGAAGAAGTGGAGGAAGATGAATACTTCCACGACAAACGATTGATGGTGAGTATTTTCATGAGCCTTTTCAACGTTCATGCCAACTGGTTCCCCATTGACGGAAAGGTGAAGTTCGTACACCACCAGAACGGAAACTACCACAAGGCATGGCTGCCCAAAGCCAGTGAGGAGAACGAACATGCCGACATCATGTTAGAGACCGATGACGGTCAGGAGATCCTATGCCGACAGATTGCCGGTGCCGTGGCCCGACGTATCGTGACCTATGCCAAAGACGGTGAAGACTGCTACATCGACGAGCATCTCGGGTTCATTAAGTTCGGATCCCGTGTGGATGTTTATCTCCCCTTGGGCACGGAGATCTGTGTGAAGATGGGACAAAGCACCACTGGCGACCAGACTGTGATTGCCAAGCTGAAGGGTTGAAGGTCGAAGGGATTCAGATAGTTCAGAGTTCAGAGTTCAAAGTTCATAGTTCATAGTTATGAAGAAACATATCCCTAATACGATTACTTGTTGCAACTTAATATCAGGGTGCATCGCCGTGACGTATGCTCTCTTCGGGAACTTACCCTTAGCATTGGCATGGATCGTGATAGGTGCCATCTTCGACTTCTTCGACGGGATGACTGCGCGAATACTACATGTATCCTCGCCGATTGGCAAAGAGCTCGACTCCCTGGCTGATGACGTTACCTTCGGGGTGGCTCCCTCGGCCATCGTCTATTACGAACTGACCGTCATGGACTATCCCGCTTTCTTAGAGCCCCTGCGCCCCGTACTGCCCTATGCTGCTTTTGTCATGGCGGCATTCTCAGCTTTGCGCTTAGCGAAGTTCAATCTTGACGAGCGTCAGACCACCTCGTTTATCGGACTGCCCACTCCGGCGAATGCCCTATTCTGGGGTGCCTTGATGGTAGGAGGCAGTCAGTGGGTGGAAGCTTCTCCCTACCATGTGGTGGGAGTTCTCGCAATGCTCCTCGTCAGCTGTTATCTTTTAGTGAGCGAGATCCCGATGTTCGCCTTGAAATTCAAGCAATGGGGATGGAAGGGAAATGAAGTGAAATATCTTTTTATCGCCTCATCGGCACTTCTCATCCTTCTCTTAGGTGTGAAAGGCATCGCCGTGGTGATTGCCTGGTATGTGATTCTTTCGGTTACTGTGAGCAGGAAAGGACAAGCCACCGCCAACAACGAGTGATACCGCCACTCTTTCTCCAGTACGACAACAGTTAATCCTCCAAACTTCTTTGACCGTGTTTCTCCTGAAGTTCCTTCTCATCATTTTTCTGGCAGGACTGTTCATCGTCTTGTTCTTTCTCTTTGGTGTGATCAGCTTAGTAAGCAAGGCCCACCGACAGTTTAAAGGACAAAGCGGTGAGACGAAGAGCAACAACAGACAAACAAAAAACAACGGCCAGCCTGTTACAGATACCCGTGATCCAGAACAGACTCGCCGTAAGATCATCCCCGATGACGAAGGGGAATATGTAGAATACGAGGAGATGTGATGTACCCTTCTTACATCATGGGTGCACCAATGTACCGATTTCCTCTCCGTCAATCACTTTCTTGAGGTTACCCACCACATCCATGTTAAAGACATAGATCGGAAGGTTGTTGTCGTTACACATCACGACAGCCGACAGGTCCATCACCTTCAGGTTACGTGCCAGCACCTCCTGATAAGAGATATCAGTGAACTTAGTGGCCGTGGGATCTTTCTCAGGGTCAGCCGTATAGATGCCATCCACACGGGTTCCCTTGAGCATCACATCAGCTTCGATCTCCACTCCACGCAAGGAGGAACCGGTATCGGTAGTGAAATAAGGTGATCCTGTTCCAGCAGAGAAGATACACACATAGCCATCGTTCATCGCATCGATAGCCTTCCATTTTGAATAGAACTCGCCCACAGGCTCCATGCGGATGGCCGTGAGGACCTTGTTCTTCACGCCGACAGCATCCAACGCACTGCTCAGGGCTAATGAGTTGATCACCGTTGCCATCATTCCCATCTGGTCGCCTTTCACACGATCGAAGCCCTTCTGCGCTCCACTCAGTCCACGGAAGATATTTCCGCCCCCGATCACGATACCGATCTGGACACCCATCTCGTGCACTTCCTTGATCTGCCGGGCATAATCCGACAGACGTTGCGGGTCAATACCCGTCTTACCACCGGCGGCGAGGCTCTCACCACTGAGTTTCAAAAGAATTCTCTTAAATCTTGTCATAATCATTCGGTTTTATTTGTTTCTGATTTCAATTCTGTCTTTGAGGGAGAATAGGTGAAGGCTATTTCCTTGAAAGCAAACGACAGCAACTCACCGCGTTGCGGCTGAAGGAGCAAGAGATAGCCGTCGTCGGTCACATCCAGTAACAGCAGCTGTTCCTCTGTTCCATCAGGGTAACGATAGGAATGCACCTCACCTTTCCGATACAGGGCATCCCGGTAACGGGAGCGGATCTCTGTCCATGTGCCCTGAGCAACCTGTGTAAAGAGGGCATCCATCCGGGCTATCACCTGGTGCAAGACCTCCTCTCTGTCTATTTCTTGTCCGAGAATCTGGGCAAGCGACACGGGGTTTGGCGCATCACTCACGAACTGCTGTTGGTTCACATTAAGTCCCGTACCGATGATACAGTCCTTTATATCACTGCCACGCAGAGATGTCTCTATCAAGGTACCACAGATCTTACGGTCGTGCCAATAGATATCATTCGGCCATTTGATGGTTATGCCATCCACATAGCTGTCAAGTGTTTCCTTCAGTGCCAACGCGTTCGCCATCGACAGGATGAACTGATCCTTGGCAGGAACAGCCTGAGGACGGATCAGCACACTGAAGGTGAGGTTTTTCCCTTCCTCACTCTCCCAGGTGTTCGACCCACAGCCACGGCCAGCCGTCTGGTAGTCTGTCCAGACCACCGTCAGCTCTTCATCGGTGGCGGGCTGATAGTCGCGCAGCCAACGATTGGTAGAGTCCACCTCTTTAATATATATTGTATTGACCGTCATCACATCTTAAAATCTGGCAGGCAGGAAGGCATCTACGATATGCTGCACCATTTCAGGCTCTCCGCCCGTTCCTATCACGGTGACGATATCGAAACGGATCTCACCATCGAGGCGGTATTTCCTGACGAACTTACTCGCCGCCATACTCAACGAACGGATCTTCTGCCAGTCAACGGCATGTTCCGGATCAGCAAACAACGTGTTCCTTCGGGTTTTCACCTCCACGAATACCAGAGCCTGCCCATCCATCGCTACAATGTCTAAGTCACGATGCCCGTCTTTCCAGTCACGTGCAAGGATCTTGTATCCCTTGCGCTCCAGGAAGTCAGCGGCCTGTTGCTCTCCCCATTTTCCAAGTTCGTTGTGTGCTGCCATAGATGATATGTTTATTTCATGCAAAAATAGCAATTATTAGGCAAATCACCAAATATCTCGGATAAATTATTTATCTTTGCAGACAATATGACAAAGACAGAAGAGCAACTGAAGAAAGACGAGTATTATATGCGCCGTGCACTGGATGAGGCACAGCAAGCTTATGATGCCGGTGAGATTCCTGTGGGAGCCGTCGTGGTGTGCAAAGACCGCATCATAGCACGGGGCCATAACCTCACGGAGACGCTGACCGATGTCACCGCCCATGCGGAGATGCAGGCCATCACCTCAGCTGCCAATGCCTTGGGAGGGAAGTATCTCACCGACTGCACCCTGTATGTGACCGTTGAGCCTTGTGTGATGTGTGCCGGTGCTATCGGCTGGGCACAGATCAAGCGCATCGTCTATGGCTGCGATGACGAGAAACGAGGTTTCCACCGCTTCGCCCCCCATGCCCTTCACCCCAAAGCCACGGTATGTAGTGGAATCTTAGAAGAGGAATGTAAAGAACTGATGCAACGTTTCTTCCTTTCATTAAGAAGATAAGCGCAGGCGTCAACACATTTTCTTCCCAAATTCTTTGCTTCGCTTCTATTTTTTCATTATCTTTGCACCAAACTTATCAACACGCGAAAGCAATATGAATCACCAAACCAACAATGAATGAACTATGGTCAAAAAGTTTCTTTACCCAATGAAAAGGATAGCATGGATGCTGCTCCTTTGTTGTATGAATAGTGCCGCCATGGCTGATAACGATGATTTATTCACCAAGACATTAGATGGCTACACCCTGACCTTCAGGGTCTGCAGTGAGGTCAACAAGACCTGTGAGGCCGTGTCCGTCAAAGATCTCGGAACGAAACAATTGCATGTGCCGGAAACCGTTGTGCGCTATGAGGATGACCCCAACGAAGAAAACGTCACTTACGAAGTAGTCTTCCAAAACATGTTCACGGCACTTGACTACAATCATGAAGAATATAATTACTACGTTGTCTTCACCGTATTGAACGACAAGCACCGTTTCTGTGAAGTAAGGGAAGTAGATAAGAAACACAGCTATTACCCTTACGGGATCCAGGCAGAGCGTACGATTTTCAATAAAGACACCAACACGACCATCACCACGTCGTTCAATATCGGCTACTCCTCCACGACAGAAGAGGGATACCGTTTCCTCTATGAGGAATATGATGGCTACTGTCTGTTGAAATACATCCCCAACCCAGCCAGTCTGGCTTCCATCCCCACCAGTATCACGCCTACCTATTACTGCGATGGCGAACTAAAGACCTATTCTACAAAAGAAGTTGTCATGACCAAGACAGATGTAAACGGCATGACTTTCATCTTTATGGTAAACGACATCGAAAAGAACCGATGCAGTCTTAGAAGCTACAGGAACTCACACTTAGGAACAGTAAGCATTCCCTCAAGTGTTGTCAGATCGGTCTTCGACCTGGAGAACGACACCCCTGTGGAAACAGAGTTTACCGTTTCCGGCATCATGGGAGGAGGCTCCTACGGCCAATACTGGGGTGCATTGAGAAGAGCGGAGATGGAAACACTCATCCTACCAGAAACCATCGACGAATACAAAATCTTCAGCTGTTGTGAAACGTACAATATCAACACGGTTATCAACCACCGTCCATGCGCTCCCTATGCTCATCAAAGCATGTTCTCTTCGGATGCTGAGAAATGGACCGAAGCCGACACGTTTAATCAGCTGTACAACCGTTCAACCCTCTATGTGCCCTTCGGTTCTTACGACAGCTACTCCACCACTACTCCTTGGAAGAAATTCAAGACAATCGTAGAGGGAATCGGCGAGAACACGCTCCAAGCACCCATATTCTCCTTAGAAGAAGGAACATTCGATGAGGCGAAGACCTTAACACTCTCCAACCCCAACAGCGAAGGTGACATCTACTATTATTACATCAGCAACGCTCATCCCCTGCTGTGGTCGGAAGAATACTACGGAAGAATAGGAGATGTACAGAAGTACAACGGAGAAGAAATTCCCATCAACATGACAACCACAGTAGTTGCCATTGTCATGAACGGTAATCAGATTAGTAATACCGTGAGAAAAGTTTATACCATCCAGGACGAGAGTATGGCTGTTTGCGGCATGAAGATCAACAAGGGTAATGCAAGTGATGTCTTTGGTGACGGGACGGTGAGCTATGATAATCTGAAGGGACGCGTCCTTACCCTCAACAATGCCACCTTGGATGCCAATTCCCTGAAAGAGGCAACAGCTTTGGATATATGGGGTGGCGATCTTACCCTTAAGCTGATAGGCAATAATAAGCTCACAGCTACGGAGTATGGTATCTCCCTCGGATATGATTATGGTAAAGGAGGCGAATATGTGGGAGGCAACACCCTTGTCATCAGCGGTGAAGGCGATAACGCATCCTTGGAGATAGACGGAGCCTCTACCGGACTGTTCTCTTATTGCTCCAATGTCGTCATAGACAACTGCTACGTGAAGGTTAGGAACTGCAATGCCGGTATCTATGCAAAGGCAAGCGGCAAAGGCGACGGGGAACTGACCATATCGAATGCGACCCTTGACATTGTGGCAGGCACCACTGCATGCGACGGCATCCATTCCCTTCAGCTCAACGGTGTCTCTATCAAGGAGCCTGCAGGTGCCGTCTTTGTTCCCTTCGATATGGGAGGATACATTAAAGGCGAGAAGAAGACTATGGATAAAGGCAAGGAAGATGACCTCGTGATCAGCGGGAACTTCAAGGTGGGAGATGTCGTGCAGTCGAGTATCCTCATTGCCCCATCCTCTTCAATGGGTGATGGTATCGTAACATCTCTCGACAAAGTACAGACTGACACCACGGTCCCCTCTGCTTTCTATACCCTGCAAGGTGTGCAAGTAGAGAAGCCCATGAAGAAAGGCATCTATCTGCAGAAAGGAAAGAAATACATCATCAGATAGTCTCACGAAAGACTACAGACAAAAAGAAGGTCGGGCATTCCCGACCTTCTTTGATTAAATCAATTAATCAGTATAAGAACAAACTATTTCACCAATACCACCAAGTACTTGCTGGTGCTCCAGAACAACTGGGGATTGTTGATCTTCAGCACATACTGCTTGTTGGCATCCTGTGACAGTGTGTAGCTGCTGGAGGGGTGCATGGTGAGCAACTTAGCCGACTTCGAATAGAGCTTGATCTCCTTGTCAACACGGATATCCACCTTGGTGAAGTAGTTCTTGTTGAAGTTTCCTTGCAGCACCTTCCCATCGGCAAGGATACCCTGCTCCTTCAGCTCGCTCTTGGTTCCGAAGACAAACCATGCAGTGTTCAGCTGCTTATCCTGGGTATTGATAGTCTCGGTCTTCTTCTCGCTCTCCGTCTTCAGGTTCGACACATCGGTATTCAGGTTCGCAATGGTCTCATCCAACTCAGAGATATGGATATCTTTCGCATCCAGCTCTGCACGCAGCTGCTGTAACTGCTGGTCACTCAGTTCCAACTGCTTCGTCAGACTGATAATAGTCTTCTGGAACTCGTCACCCTTCACCGTGCTCTCACGCATCTGCTTCTGCAGTTTCTTGATCAGTTCACGGTTCTGTGCCATACGCTGTGAGATGAACTGAATGTTCTCACGGATCTGCTGCGCCTTGTCTGCACGCTCACCCTCTTTGGCCACGCTCACGCGATTCTCAGCTTCGTTAATCTCCCGGAAGCCCTCCTGAATCTCGTTCAACGTACCCATCATGTCGTTAATCTCATTATCCTTCTGCTCAATGATGCGCTGAAGGGAATCATTCTGGCCACCGTCCGGCATCACCGGAGCAGGCTTTTCATTGGTACATGCGACGATAGCTGCCAAGCCTAAAGCCGCAAACAACATTTTCTTCATATTCTATTTGTTTAAAACGTTATTATTCTTAAAATCCTACATCTCTGAGGTATTCTCGTACCCCCGCGCCACCGTACCTTCGTACCTCCGCGCCACCGTACCCCCGCACCTTCTACGTATGTGCTCCGCCCACCACAATCACGAACTCACCTTTAGGCTCTTTCTCCTTGAAATGAGCGATCACCTCGGAAAGGGTACCGCGCACACTCTCTTCGTGGATCTTACTGATCTCACGACAGCAGCTCACCGGGCGGTCGGGTCCGAACACCTCTGCAAACTGCAGTAAGGTTTTCAGTACACGATAGGGCGATTCATAGAATACCATGGTGCGTGTCTCTGAGCGAAGACTCTCCAAGCGGGTCTGACGACCTTTCTTCTGCGGAAGGAAACCCTCAAAACAGAAACGGTCATCGGGCAGACCACTCGACACTAAGGCAGGGACGAATGCAGTAGCACCCGGTAAACACTGCACTTCCTGACCCGCAGCCACTGCCTCACGTACCAGATAGAAACCGGGATCACTGATCCCCGGCGTACCGGCATCACTGATCAATGCGATGACAGCCCCTGCCTTCAACCGCTCCACGATGCCTGCCGTTGTGCCATGTTCATTGAACTTATGGTGGGACATCAACTGGTTCTTGATCTCAAAATGTTTCAGAAGGATGCCCGACGTACGGGTGTCCTCTGCCAGTATCAGATCGGCCTCTTTCAGGATTCGAATGGCCCTGAGTGTCATGTCCTCCATGTTCCCCACAGGGGTGGGTACTACATATAATATGCCCATTTGAAGGACAAAGTTAGCGTAAATATTGTTTAGTTGTTCCTTTTCAGAGAAAAAATCGCCATTTCTTTACAATTTTTAGCACCCAGAGCAACGAAAGTAACTAAAATCATTTTGCCGTCTCAGTGATTCTGCGTATCTTTGTGGCATGATGACAACAAATTTCACAGGTGAGAGCCGACGCCCCGGGAGGATTGAGGTGGTATGCGGTTCGATGTTCTCTGGTAAGACCGAAGAACTGATCAGGCGACTCAAAAGGGCAAAGTTTGCGAAACAAAGGGTGGAGATCTTCAAGCCATCCCTTGACACCCGCTATAGCGACAACGATGTGGTGAGTCACGACCAGAACAGTATCCCCTCCACGCCCATCGACTCCTCAGCAAGCATCCTCCTGCTGGCTGGCGACAATGATGTGATAGGCATCGACGAGGCACAATTCTTTGACAACGGACTAGTTGATGTGTGCAACCAGCTTGCCAACAGGGGAATTCGTGTCATCGTGGCTGGACTTGACATGGACTTTAAAGGAGTGCCCTTCGGACCGATGCCGGCCTTATGTGCCATTGCCGATGAGGTGACAAAGGTTCATGCCATCTGTGTGAAGTGCGGTGCCTTGGCCTATGTTAGTCACCGATTGGTAAAGAACGACAAACGGGTGTTGCTTGGTGAGACCATGGAATACGAACCACTTTGCCGCGAGTGCTATCAGAGAATCCTTTCCGAGGAAGGACGATGGAGGAAGGACGAAGGATGATGGAGGAAGGAGAAATGATTCGTGAAGTGTGGAGTGAGGAGTGTGGAGTGAGAATAGATTTTACTCCTATCACCTGGCGTAAGCCGACAAAAAATCACGCCAGGGCTTTGATGCCCTGAGCGTACCTTAATGAACGAGAGACGAGAAGGAAAGGCTACGGGTAGGCGAGCGAGCTCGGGAATGCGGTTGAGCCTCCCCATATAGGGGGAGGATGGGTGGGGGTGGATGTCTCTTTTGCCTCTTTTCTCTGCGCCAGAGAAAAAGAGGAAGATAGTTTGTTTCTTTACAAAGAAAAAATAATAAATAACCATGCAAAAAGAAATCACTTTCGACAGATTCATACGTTGGACGGGCATCGCACTGATCGTGCTGGCTGTCCTGTTCCTGATGAACTACCTAAGCAAGGTACTCCTACCCTTCTTTGTAGCCTGGCTGTTAGCCTACCTCGTCTATCCCGTCGTAAAATTCGTACAGTATAAGCTGCACGTTCCCACAAGAGCACTGAGCATCATCGTTAGCCTCATCTTTATCATTGCCGTCATTACGGGCATCGTCTGGCTCATCATCCCACCGATGGTCGAACAATTCGGTAAACTCAGTCAGCTCATCACGCAGTACCTGCAGCATCAAACCCACACGAACGACCTTACCGAACTGATCAAACAATGGATTGGCAACCATCGCCAACAGATTCAGGATATCCTGACAAGTCCAGATATGACCGATGCACTCAAAACGGCCTTGCCACAGCTGTTCACCTTTGTCGGGCAGACTGCCAGCATCGTCATCAGCATCATCGGATCGGTGATCACCTTATTATATATGTTCTTCATCCTATTGGATTACGAGTATCTGACGGAGAACTGGATCCGTATCTTCCCCCAGCAAGTGCGCCCGTTCTGGAGCGAATTAGCAGGAGACGCAGAGAAAGCCCTGAATGCCTATATCCGCGGACAAGGTTTGGTGGCCCTTTGCATGGGTATCCTGTTCTGCATCGGATTCACCATCATCGACTTCCCGATGGCCATCGGTTTGGGAATCCTGATCGGTATCATGGACTTAGTGCCCTATCTCCATACGTTTGCTCTCATTCCCACTGCTTTCCTTGCCTTGCTGAAGGCAGCAGACACCGGACAGAACTTCTGGGTGATTCTGATCTCTGCCGTGGCGATCTTCATCATTGTGCAGGTGATCATTGACATGATTATCACACCGAAGATTATGGGAAAGGCCATGGGACTGAACCCCGCCGTGCTGCTGCTGTCACTCTCTATCTGGGGTGCTCTGCTTGGATTTATCGGCCTCATCATCGCCCTGCCCCTTACTACCCTCATCATTGCTTACTACCAACGGTATGTCACTCGTGAGGTTGAGCACAAAAAGCCGGAGGATATACCTGCCGAGAAGGCACCTGAAGTCTGCATCCCCTCCGAAGAGCCATCGGTAAATGAAGAAAATAACAAAAAAAGTGAGAAATAATTTTGTTATCTCGAAAAAACTGCGTACCTTTGCACGCGCTTTACGCAATGGATAATCCATTGATCCGCTAGCTCAGCTGGTAGAGCACAACACTTTTAATGTTGGGGTCTTGGGTTCGAGCCCCAAGCGGATCACCTCAAAAATTCCGCAAGCAACTGACAAACAGTTTCTTGCGGATTTTTGTGTCTGTATAGTGTACCACATTTGCACCACTAAGCCTTAACACCGTCACATCGGTTTCACCTCCGCCGTGATCAACTTGCCTGCCGCATTCCTTCCTTTCTGCCCTTTGCCTTGAACAGAAGTACGATCCAGCCATGCTTGCGGCAGTTGACAGGTAATGGTTTTCTCTCCCTTCGGCACAATGGTAACATAGTTGTCGCTATAGGAAACGCCATCGATGACCTTTCCTTTTCTGTCTTTCAAGACAACACGCATCAGGTAAGCCACCCGATTGGAAGGATTCTTGATGGTGAGTTGCACCTCAGGACCCGATACTGCCTTCACCACAGCCTGACAAGAAACGGGCTGCATCCTGCCAACAGGTGTGAGATCAGCATGTTTCATTACGGGCGTACCCGTCCAATCAGACTTCTCCCAGTCGTGCACATCTTCTGTCCGTGCAAGTGCATATTCGTTCTCTGCAATCCGCGTTCCCTCTTCCTCACAAGTAAGAAAGAGGAAAGCGTTTTCTTCAGGAAGAACAACAGCATCGAAGGCCTTCACCTTGCCCATGGCAGGAATGGTGAGCGAGGCAGATTGTTCTTTCAAGCATTCCCCACCAATACCATAGAGTAGCAAGCAGGCTTTCACCGTTGCCAGCTTCAGCGTACCATTCACAGCCACCACCTCATGACTGCCATAATCGTAGATCAGCTGAATGGGCTGGCATGCCTTCTTCACACTATAGAAAGCCGCATTCGGACGCAGATAGTAGTCGTAGAGTTGCCAATAAAGACTCGGTCGTGCACTGTTCAGCATCCATTGGATGAGTCCGGTGGCCCGAGGACTGTTACATCTGAACGCCTCGAACATCGCCCGTGTACCGTCGTAGTTCACCATGTTCGCCTTCCGCAGGAAGTCATCGATCCCCGTTGCCGTGCCATATCGGGCAGTTACCGTCTGTTTCAATACATCCAAACGGTTGAACGCTTCGGTGGCCGACGTACAATGATAGTCCCATACAGAATCCAAGGGCCACAGGCGCTTGCCCAACATCTCCTGCAGCGACTCCTTCACTGGCAGTTGTGCTCCGATGCCCGTCTCAGTGTTGAATCCAAAAGCACCGCCCGGAGCCTCCTTCGAATACCAGTAAGAAGGTGCCACATAGTCGTAAGGCCCTGCCATCTTCGTACCCGATGTTCCCGACAGTTCACTCTCCAGTTTCTTTGCAGATATGATATACGGACGGTCATCGATGGTTTTCCGTGCCCACTCATAGTGGCGTTCCAACATCGGAATAGGTAGTTTATCACTGCCCACGAACCAAGCAAGGATAGAAGGATGGTGTCGCAGATAACGCAACTGGTCGTCATATTGCCGTGCTATCAGCAGGGCATCCTCCTCCGTCAGCACCCCACCGTAACGGTCGTCGCAGTGCTTTCCAAGATAGGAGTCCCATTCCCAGAAACAGCTCCATCCCGCAAGCAGCAGGATTCCCTTCTCGTCGCAAAGGTCATACAGAGCCTGAGAGGTTCCCCAGAACCCTTCCAGTCGAACGGTGTTCAGTCCCATCTGCCTTACCAGTTCCAGCTGTCGGTCATAGCGCTCCCTGTCGTCTCGCAGGAAGATGTCATCCGTCCATCCCGCTCCCAACAGCAGGATGCGCTGTCCGTTGAGCGTAAAGCCGCGGTATCCCTCATTGGTAATGAAGCTGCCCACCTCGCGGATGCCGAACCGTACCTGCTGCCTGTCACTCTCCCCGCGATCTGTCTCAAAGGAGAGTGAAAGGGAATACATCTCAGGTTTCCCCAAGGTATAGCACCACCAGAGTCGCGGATTGACGACATGCAAAGCCTCCATCAGTTCGTCATCGATGCGGATGGTACGCGTCTGTCCTGCCTCCAAGCTCACGGGCAGTGCAAACCGTGCCCCTTCGAAAGAGCACACCAGTCTTCCCTTGAGGCGGTGATTACTCAAGTTACGCACCAGTGTCTCTGCCGTGAGCCATGCTTCCTTCAAGGTATTGAGGTTCACACGGGAGCAAACTCTCGGTGATTCCATCACCACCTCGCCGCTTCTTACCACTTTCACGGGTCGAACGATACCCATACTCTCGTCTAACGGACGTGGATTCCAATCCACGAAACCGATATTGAAATCTCCGGGTTCTGCCTTGAACACTTTTACCACCAAGGTATTCTCCCTCTTCGCCAATCCCGTTACATCGAAGGCGAAAGTACTGAAGGGACCGCAAACGGTATCATGCGATGCCACCTGCTGTCCATTCAGGTAGATATCCGCCCGATAATTCAAGCCTTCGAATATCAGTCTGACATGCTCATCGTCTCTCAATCCATCCAACCTGAAAGAATTCCTGAACAGCCAGGGAACGAGAAAACGCTGCCGGTCATACCGCCGGTAATTGTCTTTTTCGAGTATTCCCGGATACTCCCCTTGGTTCACCAGGGCACCCATCACTGTAGTGGGCACCTTCGTATCATACCAGGAGCCTTGGGGTTCACCTTCCAAAGAGAGGGCGATGCCATCGTTACCAACGATAGCCGATGACTGGCACTGCCATCCGTCACTCAGGTTCAAGGTTTGTGCCTGACAGACCCATGTGCCAAGCATCATCAGGAATATAGTCAACCTTCTTTCCATTTTGTATCAGTTTGATGCAAATATAATCAATTCTCCTGAGACGGGAAACGTTTTTACGAATTTTATGACCACAAAAAAGCAGTGTGCCCGATCTGTGGAACTGCTTGAAACCAACATGCCGGAACACACCGCCAAACACCCTCACGGGCTTCAGTGTTTTGCATAGTATTCATGTACAGGGATTCGTCATCATCAGCAAATATAATAGGATACGCTTATACACACAAGTCTTCGTATCTGTATGACACGATGCAAACAGATACAATAATCTCACGAAATGCAATAACGATCTTAAATGACTCATGAATAGCGTAGTAAAATTGCTAAAGTTAGTATATCAAAATGAATAGTCGTATTTCTTTCTGCAAAAATAAGAAATATATCGATTACTTCCAAGAAAAAAGAAAGAAAAGTGCGCGAACACAGAGAAAAAAGAAGAAAAGAGTGCGCGGACACAAGAAAAGGGAGGGTTTCTGCATGCTTTGCCTGCAATATGAAAAAACAGCGCAAACCTCACGGCCCACGCTGGATACAACATAACTAACAAAATAACCTAATAAAAAACTTCTAAAAAACTATTTAAAAACCAAAACATAACATATATACTAACTGCTAAACATGATCTCTTTCGCGTTTTTATCTCAAAACCACGATGCAAAGGTAATATGTTTTTTGTAACAACACTTCATTATTTGTTACAGCAACTTTATTTCTTGTTTAGCCCAATAGAAAAACATCGAATTATATATTAATTCTTATGATTCGAGAAGAACCGACCTACTATCACACCTTATTATAACCGGAAGTTAAGAAGTTATGGAAGTAAATCATTAGTGTCCCGTTAAAATCGGGACGAGTTAAATATTAATCAAACAACCCCGGAATAAAGGGACTAGATTGCTCTTTGACATCATTGGAATAAGTCTTATCGAACAGTTCTCTTAGCGGTGT